>Ga0326728_10012929_pt1 | contig 18337 bp, 14 predicted proteins | sample MB3enrmetagenome_FD_207602 | JGI IMG/M metagenome (GOLD analysis project Ga0326728, IMG submission 207602) | Lab enriched peat soil microbial communities from McLean, Ithaca, NY, United States - MB31MN | ecosystem: Environmental > Terrestrial > Soil > Wetlands > Peat | place: USA: New York... | reverse complement strand
GCCCGTGCTCGGGCACGGCCAAGATGGCCGTGGCACATCAAAATGAGTCACTACCTAGCGGCCGGCGGGGTCATCAGAAGGGGTCAATCGCATTAGCACGCATAATTTGTTAGCCGATCGCGGTATCGTCGAACGTCCGCCGGAACCGGCGGTTAGTCCGCTTCACATTCTGGTGGTGGTGAGCCTCGCCCTCAGCGCACTCATTTGGGGAGCAACTTTCATCTATGGTGGCCAGGCGCTACAAATGCAAAGGTTCCTGGCCTTACTTGGCTTTTATGGGGTATCCTCAGTGGTATTTGTAGCGTCAAGAATCAGGCGAGGCAGGCTGCAACTGTTTGAAATCCCGGTATTCTTGACCATCATGATTTTCGTCCAGTTCGGGCTGGTCCCCCTGCGCAATTTCCTGGACCCTTCACTGATAGATGTGAACTTATCTCCGGACGGCAGAGAACTGGTCGAGGCACTCGCCTATGTTATTTTGGGTATGATCGCGTTTTGGTTGGGTTGTGAGCTGATCCGGCGCAAAGGGGGTGACCGGATTTCCCCCTCACCCGCCCCCAAAAGCATTGTGTCGAAGTCACGCAACGCCAGCGTCCTGTTGTCGTTTTGGGCACTGTATGCCGTCGGCTCGATCACCAGGGTCTACCTCCTAAGAAACGAATTATTTTCGTATACGATGTCCGGTGATAGGTATCTCGAGAATCTTGCTTCCATGCAGGTGCTGAACTTCGTTGAGCAAGTCGGAATTCTAGCTCTCATTATCGTTACGATCGAATGGTATCGCGCCCCCAAGGACGCGTTGTGGGGGGCACTCTTCATCCTTGCTCTTGCCACGGAAATCGTCTGGGGTTTAATCTCCGGGATGAAGGCCCCGGTCTTGCAGACCTTTTTGGTAGTGGCGATTGTCTCCTCCCTGGTAACAAGAAGGCTGAACCTGCGGTGGCTCGTCATTCTGCCCTTGGGACTGGTGCTTCTCTACCCTGTTTCCAACGCCTATCGCTCGTTAGTCTTCGGAGGGGGGGCGGTTACGAGCTTTGAAGAGGCGGCGCAGACTGGCCAAATCGCCGTCAACAAAGTGCGGCAAAGCGAACCGACCGTGGGCGATATTTTGGGCGAAGGGGTGGAGCATTCGCTTGCCCGCCTCGACTTGCTCACGAGCGTTGCCCAGGTGCTGACATTAGATGATCGGGCGGACATGGTAAGAGGTCATGTCCAGTGGTGGATGATTCCTATTTACCCCTTCATTCCGCGGCTCGTCTGGCCCTCTAAGCCGATTCTCCAGGAGTGTGGGTGGTTCACCGCTGCTCTGTCGGGAGGTTCGACAAGCCTTTCCGATGTCGCAAGCTGCACGGCGATTACCTATCCTGGCGACTTGTACCTCCAATTCGGCTGGTGGGGAATCCCCGTGGGGATGTTTATCCTGGGGGTCGTTACCCAGTGGTTCGCCAACCGGGTGAGCGGGGCAGCGGAACCACGGGAGTTATTCCTCTACACCGCCCTTTTCATCCTGGGCTTCTGGTATGAAGCGGACGTATTTTCAATGTGGACGGGTTTTATCAAACTGACTGCCATCCTCTATGTTATGCGTTATGTAATCTACGGCCCCAACCTTCAGCACCGCAGGCAAGGCGTGTGGTCAGTCGTTGCCCGCCATCCATGAGAATTCTGGTCTTGGCCACCGACATCTACACCCGCGGGGGAATTGCCCGGTACACCTACACCTTCGCGTCAGCATTGGGGGATCTGCTCGGGCCAGAAAACGTCCACGTTCTGGCTTTCTTGGCTTACGGAGACCCACCTGACCGTCATCCGCACTTTCGGGTGCTGGGGCCTGTGACGGACAGGTTGAGCGCCGCCGCCAAGGTTCGGTTTGCGATCAAGGCCCTGGCCCTTGGCCGCAATAAATACGACCTTATTGTGTGTAGCCATGTGGGCCTGGCAATAGTCGGCGCATCAATCCGCTTTGCCTATCGAACGCCTTTCTGGGTGGTTTGCCACGGTATGGAGGTCTGGAGGCCATTAGCTGTTCTCGAGCGAGTAGCTGTGAGGTATTCCGCCCGGCTGCTTCCCATCAGTCGCTTCACCGCGGAAAAGCTTTCCGAGGTCCATAGAATTCCCCAAAGGAGGATATTTTTACTTCACAACGCCATATCCAATGACTTCGAAAGATTCTTAACCGCGCCGGCGGGAGCTGGCGGAGGGGAAGGCAGTGTTCTCAATCGGGAACGCATTCTGCTTTCCGTGGGCAGTTTGGCAAGTACCCTTGCCTACAAAGGTTTCGACACGGTCATCCGTGCGCTGCCCGTGGTTCTTAAGCGCGTGCCCAGCCTGATGTACGTCATCGTCGGGGAGGGGGACGACCGTCCCCGCCTGGAGAAACTTACGGCAGAACACCACCTTCAGCGGCATGTGACCTTCGCCGGCTCAGTTTCCGACGAGCAACTTGCTGAATACTACCGTTCCTGTGATGTGTTCGTCCTTCCCAGCAAGACGACCGTAAGGAATGGGACCTGTGAAGGAGAGGGGTTTGGAAGAGTCTATGTCGAGGCTTCCTTGGCAGGGAAACCGGTCGTGGGGAGCCGGGCAGGGGGGGCGGCCGAAGCAGTCCTTCCCGGGGAAACGGGCATCCTGGTTGACCCCACATCAGCGGATGAGATTGGCGGTGCAATCATCGGATTACTTGAGAACCCCACCGCCGCGACGCAAATGGGCCGGAAAGGGCGGGAGTGGGCTATCGAGAACTTCACGGAAGATGCGTTGCGAAAATCGTTAGGAAGTTTGCTCAATGGGATTTAGTGTGTCGACATGTGTGGAATCTTCGGACTAGTCGGCAAGCGCTCTCCCGACATTAGCCGAGCCCTCAGCGTGGGCACGCGGGCCCTTGCGCATCGCGGGCCTGACGACGAAGGCACGGACCTGCTTCCCCTGGCCTCTCGCCCGGACGCGTGCGTGGGGTTGGGCTCGCGGCGCCTAGCCATCCTCGACTTGTCCCCGGCCGGCCACCAGCCGATGCACGACCCGGCCGCGGGAAACTGGCTGATCTTTAACGGCGAGATTTACAACTTCCAGGAAATCCGCGGCGAACTCGAAAGACTTGGACATCGGTTCACTTCCACGGGCGATACGGAGGTGCTCCTCAAAGCTTACGGCCAGTGGGGCGAGGCTTGTCTCGAGCGCCTGGTGGGCATGTTTGCATTCGCCGTCTGGGACGCCCGCCGGGAGCGCCTATTCCTCGCGCGCGACCGCTTGGGAGAAAAACCTCTGTACTATTACGAAGGTCCGGGTTTATTCCTCTTTGCGTCGGAAGTGCGCTCCCTGCTCTCGACGGGCCTGGCGCCGCGCCGGCTGGACTCGGTGGGCTTAGCCTCCTACCTCGCTTTCGGAGCGGTGCAAGACCCTCGCACGATAATCGATGGGATTCGTTCCCTGCCCCCCGGGCACACGCTGGTTTGGGAGAAGAACCAGTACGCCGTCCGAAGATATTGGAGCCTCGCCGAGGTAGCCGCGCGGCCCCCCGCCACGGATTCCCCGCAGGAAGCCGTCAAGGGCGTCCGCCAGCACCTTCTGAAGGCGGTTGCGCAGCGTTTGGTGAGTGACGTTCCCCTGGGCGCCTTCCTGAGCGGGGGCGTGGATTCGAGCTCGATTGTGGCGCTCACCCGCGAGGTCCGCGACGATCCGCCCGATACCTTTTCCGTGTTGTTCGGCGATCCGAAATTCTCCGAGGCGGATTATTCCAGCCGCGTTGTGCGCGAGTTTGGCTGCCGTCACCATCAGATTCAGCTCACCGAAAGCGGCCTTCTGCGGGACCTTCCTCGCGCCCTTGCTTCCATGGACCAGCCCACCATGGACGCCATCAACACCTACGTAGTTTCCCAAGCCACTAAACAGGCCGGGATCACCGTGGCGCTCAGCGGACTGGGGGGCGACGAGGTGTTTGCGGGTTACACCAATTTTGTTTCAGTCCCCCAGATGATGAAGTTCCACCGCTACGCCGGGTGGCTCTGGCCCGTCGCCAAGGGAATTCATGCCTTGCTTGAGGGGACGCAAACAAACCGGCTGGCAAAGATGGTGGCGCTGGCGGGCCACGACTACTACGGTGACCAGCCTTACTTCCTCGCGCGCGCTCTCTTTCTCCCCGGAACCGTCCACGCGCTCATGCCTTCGCTTCCTCAGAACGGCAGTCTCGCAGCGGCTTTGAATCTGTGCGAGGGGGATGGAGGACTTTGTAAGCTCGACGCCGTCAACCAGGTTTCGGTCCTGGAAGGCTCGACGTACATGTCCAACATGCTCCTTCGCGATACGGATTGCATGAGCATGGCGCATGCGTTGGAGGTCCGAACCCCCTTGCTGCATCACCCCCTCTGGGAATATGTCCTCCCCTTGGCGGGCCGCATGAAACTTGATTCGCACCTGCCTAAGCCTCTCCTTTTGCGCGCGGCCGGCCTGCGCTTGCCGGAGGAAATCTACCTGCGGCGCAAGATGGGTTTTACTCTGCCCTTTGAGCGCTGGATGCAGAACGGATTGCGGGCTGAGGTGGAGCAGGAACTTCTTGATCCGACTCCGCCAGAGCTGTTCCCTCTGGATGCCCGCGAGGTGACGAGCGTTTGGAAAGCCTTCCTGGCCGGAAAGACCAGTTGGTCGCGCCCCTGGGCCCTTTACGCCCTGAAGCGATGGACTCGACGAAACATTGGAGAGCAACTTGAAGATTGCCATTAACGCCGCTTCCGCCAAGATGGGCGGAGCGGTAACTTACCTTTCCAACCTGCTGCGCCATCTGCCGTCGGCGGGGAGCGGGTTTCAGTTCTTCGTATTCCTGCCCAGCGAGACGGCAAAAGGGTTGCTGGATATACCGGCGAGTATCAAGATTTGTCCTCTTCCCGCCAAAATGGTCGGAGGGTGGAGGCGCCTCTGGTGGGAGCAGATCACGCTCCGTCGCTTCCTGGTAAGAGAGAAGGTCGATGCGTCGTTCTCGACGGCCAACTTCGCGATGTTGCGCTGCCCGGTCAAGCAGATTTTACTGGTCCGCAACGCCCTATATTTCTCGAAGCTCTATCAACAGATTTTCCTGCCCCGGCACCGCCTGAGGATGAGGATCGCGTTCAGGCTGCGCCGCTGGATGATTTGCCGGAGCATCAAAAGCGCCGATATCGTTGTGACCCCCACCCGAGCGATGTTGGACGAGCTGCGCGCGTACGTTGACGTCCCCGAAGCCAAAGCGCTGGTATGCCCCTACGGGGTTGATCCTCCCAACGCCCAACCGTCTCAACCCGAACGAGAAGAAGCAATGCGGCCTCGCGCCGTGGTCAGGCTGCTCTACGTTTCGCTGTACTCAGATCACAAGAATCTCAACACCCTTCTCAAAGCCATACCGATCCTCAACAACGGTGGCCCGGGCAGGTTCCTGCTGAATACCACTGTGAGCCCTGCATGGGAAGGGGCAGCCTGGACGGCTACGCATGGGGAGGATATGAAGCTCTCTCAACAGCCAGGTATCTCCCCATGGGTACGGTTCCTCGGCCCCTTGCCGAAAGAGCAAATGGAGCATTTGTATCGCGGGTCTGACATCTTCGTATTTCCATCCCTCACCGAGTCATTTGGCTTCCCCATGGCCGAAGCCATGTCCTACGGTCTGCCCATTGTCGCTTCCGACACGCCAGTTAACCGGGAGATTTGCGGTGAGGCGGCGATATATTTCAATCCGCTTAACGCGGAGGATTTGGCTCGGCAGATTCGTCTCCTGGCGCGAGATGCAACCCTCCGAGAACATTTGAGTGCCAAAGGGCAAGAACGAGCGCGCACCCAATTCCGTTGGGACACGCACGTTGGGCCAATACTGGATATGGCCAATCGAGTGAGTCCAAAAGCCTCCGAGGAGTTCGAGCCAGAGCGATGTTTCAAGTAGCCCAAAGCATTGGCAATGGCGGTCCGATGAGGGGAGATGATTTCGACCTTTAAAAGCCATGGCGGCGTCCCTGCGACCGTTCTCGTGATCGCCCGCAATGAGGAAGCGAACATTGCGCAGTGCCTGGAGAGCGTGAGTTGGGCAGGAGAGGTCTTCGTAGTCGACTCCTCGAGCACCGACCATACGGAGGAGATTGCCAAAGCCATGGGGGCTCAGGTGTTTCTGCATCCTTTCGAAGGATACGCGAAGCAGCGCAACTGGGCGCTCGAGAACCTCCCATTCTCGCACGATTGGATTCTGATGCTCGATGCCGATGAGCTAATCCCGCAAGCTCTGGCGAAAGAGATCGCGCAGGCCGTTGCCAGGAACCGTCAAGACCCTGCCGGTTATTACATCAAACGGCGCTTCTTCTTTCTTGGCCGCTGGCTCAAGCATGGGGGTTTGTATCCTACGTGGATTTTAAGGCTGTTCAGGCGCGGCCGTGCCAGGGTTGAGAATCGCCCGCTCAATGAGCACGTCGTCCTGGAGGGTAATTCGGGCCACCTCGGCCAACCATTTGATCATCAGGATCGGCGGCCTCTCTCCCACTGGATTTCAAAACACAACAGCTATGCGGACCTCGAGGCGGAAGAGTTCCTTCAGGAAGAGGTTTGTGGAGGATATCAGGGCACCATCAAAGTTCGATTCTGGGGGAAACAGGCGGAGAGAAAGCGCTGGATCAAGCTCAAGATGTGGAATCGATTGCCCCTGCTCCTTCGCCCTTTTCTCTTCTTCTTCCTAAACTACTTTTTGAAGGGCGGCTTTCTGGACGGCGTCCCGGGCTTCATTTATCACGTCCTCTGGAGTTTTTGGTATCCATTTCTGGTGAGTGCAAAAATCATCGAAAGAAAAACGGCGCCCTCGGCCGAACCTATCAGTCCCGTCTTCGAGGTCAGCGCCAAGGCGCCCCTTAGTTGCGAACAAAGTGAGCAGTCGAAATTGGGCGCCTAGGATGCATGTGTGCCATCGTTAGAGTCCCCGGTAGTGACTCATTTTGAAGTGCCACGGCCATCCTGGCCGTGCCCCTTCACGGGCGGGACGCCCGTGGCACCTCAAAATGAGTTACTACCGAGTCGCCCGAGAAGTTGACCGCGATGATCGAAGCGAACGCGGAAGTTCAAACCTACTGGGATTCCAAGCCTTGCGGATCCCTGGAGCCCACAGACTGGAAGGCTCCTAAGGAGTTCTTTGAAGCTCATGCCGCGCTTCGCTACACACGTGAGCCTGAAATCGCCGCCTTCGCAGGGTTCGAGAAGTGGCGAGGACGGCAGGTTCTCGAGATTGGCGTGGGCATGGGAGCAGATTTTGTTCGCTTCGCAAGAGCCCAAGCCGAGATATGTGGAATTGACCTCTCACGCCGCTCCCTCGCGTTGGCACACCAGAACGCTGAAATTAACCACATCTCGCCCACCTTGCTGAATGCCGATTGTGAATCACTGCCGTTTCCTCCCGAGAGTTTCGACCTGGTTTACTCCTGGGGTGTGTTGCACCACACTTCGAATATTGACCGGGCATTACTTGAAATCCACCGGGTTCTCAGGCCCCAAGGTGAATGCCGGCTGATGCTGTACCATCGATGGTCCCTTGTCGGGCTGCAATGTTACCTTCGGTATGGTTTGGGCAATCTGCGGCCGATCACCCCACTCTCCAGATTGATTGCCGCACACGTTGAGAGCCCCGGGACCAAGGCCTTTACACTGGGAGAAGTTAAATCACTTTTAAGCAAGTTCCGCCCAGTTGAAGTCGAACCGAAGGTAACAGTATATGACCTCCGCTTGGGAAGGCGGCGCTTTGCTCCCCGATGGATGCTTCGATTGATTCCTGACCGGCTCGGGTGGTTCCTCCTGATCCGCGCCAAAAAATAGTTTCCACCCAGCACCTATGTGTGGCATTGCGGGAATAGTCGGAGAAGCTGACGACGGTCTGATCCGTTCGATGACGCGCGTATTGGCGCATCGCGGGCCGGATGGCGAGGGATTCTTCCGCTCAGAGGGTGTTGCCCTGGGTCATAGGCGATTGAGCATTATCGACCTAGAGACAGGACAACAGCCCATGACCTCGGCGGATGGGCGATACACGATCATTTTCAACGGTGAGATCTATAACTTCCTTGAACTGCGCAGGGAATTGGAAAGCCGCGGGATGCGCTTTCGAACCCGGTCGGACACGGAAGTCTTGCTGGAAGCGTATGCCACTTGGGGGCGGGACGCCATCCAGAAGCTGCGGGGAATGTTTGCGTTCGCCATTTGGGATGAAAGGGAGCGCCGCCTGTTCGCCGCCCGCGACCGCCTGGGCGTAAAACCTCTCTACCACGCGCAAATCGGCCCACGCTTCGCCTTCGCCTCCGAGATGAAATCCTTGCTGGTACTCCCCGGTTGTGAGCACAAGCTTAACTACTCCGCCCTGGATGACTATCTGACTTATCTCTACGTGCCCCCGCCGCAGACGATTTTCCAGAATATCCATGAGCTGCCCCCTGCCCACTGGCTGGTATGGGAGAATGGCAACGTTCGCGTCGGCGAGTATTGGGACGTGGATTTTTCCGGGGAAAAGAACACCTCCGAGCAAGTTGTCAGGGAGACGCAGGAAATCCTGGACGATACCGTAGCAAGCGAACTAATCAGCGACGTACCACTCGGTATTTTTCTCAGCGGCGGGCTTGACTCCAGCACCATCGCCCGGTTGATGGCGAACCACCTGGCGGAGCCGGTCCGCGCCTTCACTCTGAAATTCCAGGAAGGGGGACGCTGGTATAGTGAAACCGAATATGCCCGCGAGATCAGCGCGGCGATTGGCGCGCAGTCCCGCGAACTGGAAATCGTTTCCCGGTCCGCGGAATTGCTGGGCACCATAACCCGCCATTTTGATGAGCCCTTCGGGAACCCAACGTCGATCCTGCTTTACGAACTTTCACAGGCCGCACGAAAACACGCTACGGTGGTTTTAGTCGGCGACGGGGGCGACGAGGCGTTCCTCGGCTATCCTCGGTACCGAGGCGCCGCATTATCCTCACGGTATCGGCATGTGCCACTTGCCTTGCGTCGCCTGGTGGCTTGGGGAGCCGAACATATTGCGGAAGCCTCGAACGGCAACCATTTCAAGCGGCGGGCGCGGGAGTTTCTGAGCGGGAGTTGCCATTCGCCCGAGCGCATGTATCTGGAATGGGTCCGCTGCTTTGACCAGCCGCTGCTCAGCCGCCTTTATTCTCCGGAGATGAAACGCCAACAGGCCGGTCACGATTCCTCCCAGTTCCTCATGGGACTTTTCGACAGAGCCAAGGGCACGGGCCTGATCGATCGCATTAATTATGCGGACCTGCATTCTTTTCTTCCGCATAATATCCTGCGTTATTCCGACCGCATGAGCATGGCTCACGGGTTGGAGGTTCGTGTCCCTTTCACAGATCATAAACTCTTGGAATTTCTGGGCCGCGTGCCGTGGCAAGCCAAGCTGCACGGGAACCAAACCAAGCATCTTCTCCGGCAGGCCGCCCAGCATTGGGTACCGGAAAATATCCTCAAGCGTAACAAGATGGGATTAAACCCTCCCATGGGTGTGTGGCTCCGGCAACATTTGCGCCCGCTGCTCAGCGAGTATCTCTCACCCGAGCAGATCAAACGGCGCGGGTATTTTGACCCTCGTGTAGTGCAAGAGTTGATTCAGGATCTGATGACCGGACGACGCGATTATTCACTCCATCTTTGGGCATTGATTTCCTTCGAAGAATGGCATCGCCAATACTTGGACTCGAACCCCGCCCTTCCGATGGCGGCGCATACGCCGGCGCTCCACGCGCTGCCGGTTTGAGACCGCCCACCGCGGCCACTTACTGGCGAACGCTGCGTCATCTGCGCTGGTCGCAACTTGGCTACCTGGCGCTGGGGCGAGTGCTGCCCCATTCGCACTCGCCGGCCAGGATCAAGGGGCCCGTGACCCTGCGCGAGATGTCAGGCCGATGGCGCTTCCTTGACCGGCAGCCGGAAACCTCCCGCCAAATGATCGCGACGCGCGAATTCACTTTCCTAAACCAGACTGTCGCGGGCAATGGCTCCATCCCCTGGAACGACCGCCGGCATGCCAAGCTGTGGCTCTATCATCTCAACTATTTTGATTTCTTAAACGTCGGTTTCGTCCTGCCGGAGGACGAGCCGATGCTCGAAGCAGCTTTCGAAATCATGATGGACTGGTGCCGGCACAATGAGGTAGGAACCGAGGTCGGGTGGGAGCCTTACGCGTTGTCGGTTCGGATTGTCAATTGGCTGAAATTTCTGGCCCGGTACGATCGCTCGCTGGAGTTCGTGGAAGACGCGGAAGGGACCGGCACCCTGATCGAGAGCCTGGGCGTTCAAGTGGCCACGCTCGAACACCGGCTCGAAAAAGACCTCCTGGGAAATCACTTTCTGAAGAACATCAAGGCGCTGCTGTTCGCAGGAGCCATGTTGGAGACCCCCCGCAGCCCCCAATGGTGGGCAAAAGGTGAACATCTGCTGGAGGAGCAACTGAACGAGCAGATCCTGCCAGACGGCGGGCATTTCGAGCGGTCACCGATGTACCACGCCGAGATCCTCGAAGACTTGGCTGAAATCCGGCTCTTGTGCCGAGGCACGGAGAAGGAGCTTGCTTGCTCTGAATTGCTGTCGCAGAAGATTCGGTTAATGGCGCGATTCTTAAAAAGCATCCTCCATCCTGACGGAGAGATCCCACTTTTCAACGACTCCGTGTTGGGCGGAGGGCTCCTACCTGCCGACCTGCTGACCCTGGCGGAGGCGCCGGATGCCAAGATCGGTGCAAATGAGTCCCCAGTAACGGTATTCCCGGATACCGGATACGGCGTCATTCGGAGCCCCGAGTCCCGTAGCGCCCTGATCTTCGACTGCGGCCCTTTTGGCCCGGACTATCAGCCAGGCCACGGCCATTGCGACGTATTGAGTTACGAGCTTTCGCTCCGCGGTCAGCGCGTGGTGGTTGACTCTGGCGTCAGCACTTACGAGCCGGGGCCGGAGCGTCTCTTTGAACGATCCACGGCCGCGCACAATACACTTCGCATTGACGAAGAGGAGCAAGCGGAAATCTGGGCGAGTTTCCGCGTGGGCCGACGGCCGCACGTGGGGAAAATAACGGGAGGCAGCAACGGGGTCTACCCATTTGTTAAAGGCGAACACGATGCCTATCGGCGCTTGGGCGTGGTTCACGCGCGCCAGATCCTGCTGTGCTCCCCGGATACCTGGATTGTGGTCGACCTCCTCCGGGGCAGCGGGTCACATCTGGTTGAATCTTTCCTGCATTTCCATCCCCAGGTTCGCGTCGATCCCCAGAACGACCTCACGGAAACCAGCGCTCGCCTGCCCCTTCACCGATGGACGGTGGAATTTGCAGGTCACTCGTATTTGCTCGCGACCTACGGCGATGGGAAGTTTGACCTTCTCGAGAGCTGGTATTCGGAGCAATTCGGTAATCGCCAACCATCCACGGCGCTTCGTTGGGTATGGCAGGGGGCCGTTCCCACGGGGATGATTCATGTCTTTACCCCGGTGGGCGCTTCCCTTCCCCACATTGCGGCCGACTGGTTTGGGAATGTCATCGAGATCGGAGGCGACAAGATTCTGCTTTGCTGAAAGCGACGGCTTCCCCGATGAAGGTCTTGTATATTTCTCAATACTATCCACCGGAAGCTTGTGCTCCCGCCACGCGCGTGGACTGTTTTACCCGCGAGTGGGTTCAGTCTGGTGCAGAAGTCAGGGTCCTGACCGGTTTCCCCAATCATCCCGAGGGGATCTTGCACGCGGAGTATAGGAAGCGTTGGCGGCACGGCTTCATCCGCGAGGAACGGGAGGGAGTCAAGGTCTACCGGACGTGGCTCTACCCATCCGCCAATAAAAAACTGTGGGGCCGAGGCGCCAATTTCACTTCCTTCGCGCTCTCCTCCGCAGTGGTGGGACCCTGCGTGGCCCCGCGGAATGGCGTGGTCATCGCCACTTCGCCTCAGATTCTGGTCGGAGTATCGGGGTGGGTGGTAGGAACCCTGCGGTTCCAACCTTGGGTGTTCGAGGTGAGGGACCTCTGGCCGGAGTCGCTGGTGGGAGTAGGACAGGCTACCGCCGACTCCCTGTTGTATCGAAGCGTGGGGAAGGTCGCCAATTTCCTATACCGGCATGCCACGCATATCGTCGTGGATGGTGAATGGAAGCGCCGGCACTTGATCCATCATGGCTGGGAAGAGAGCAGGATTTCGGTAATCCGGAACGGCGTCGAGGAGGATTTCTGCCTGGCGCCCAACTCCGGCCAGGCCGAGTCGGCCCGCATCCAATTGCGGAAAGAGTTGGGGCTTCGAAACGAATTCGTCCTTCTTTACGCAGGAACCCTGGGTATGGCGCACGGCCTGGAGACGGTTCTTCAGGCCGCCGAGCGGCTGAAGGACCACGACGATATTGTGTTCCTCCTTATGGGCGCGGGCGCCGAGCGCGAGCCACTCTGTCAACTCGTCGACCGAATGCGGCTTTCGAGCGTGCGGCTCCTGGATAAACAGCCCCGGGAGAGAATCCCGGCGTATCTCGCGGCCGTGGATGCCTGCCTGGTGCCGTTGCGGAACCAGGAGGTGTTCAAAAGCGCCATTCCCTCCAAAATGTTCGAGGCGATGGCCGCCGGGAAGCCGGTGATTCTGGGCGTGGAGGGAGAAGCGAAGGAGATTCTTCTCGATGGCCAAGCCGGATTGGGTGTGCGGCCGGAAGACTCTGAGGCCATGGTGGCAGCGATTCTCAAGTTGCATGATGAACCGTCGCTCTGCCAGGCTATGGGCCGAAACGGAAGGCAGGCCGTGTTCAAGAAATACGTGCGCCGGACACAAGCCGCTCTGTACTTACATTTGCTGAGTGAATTGTGCGCTCGCCGAAAACTTCCTGCCGCCGCGGAGCCGATGACCCTCCCGGAGAGAGCAGGACTCAGAACTAAGAATTGACGCGAAGATTTCGTACCACGGGCGTCCCGCCCGTGCCCGAGCGCGGCCGGGACGGCCGTGGCACGTCGCTGGTTGCGGCTTCACCGCGCTGTATACATTTAAATTAAAGACACTCTAAATGATCTCGCCTGCATAGCGGGCTACAGAACAACATGAAGCAACTCTTGCAGGATTTGCGAACGCACGAAATTGCGGTGCAGGATGTTCCCGCCCCCGGGTGCCAACCGGGCGGTGTTCTGGTAAGAACTGTGGCCTCGTTGATCAGTTCGGGGACAGAGCGGGCCACGGTGAAATTGGGCAGCATGAGCCTGCTGGGGAAAGCGCTCGAACGCCCGGACTTGGTGAAGAGTCTGTATCAACGCCTGCAAACTACGGGGCTCTCCAGCGTCGCAGCCACCGTACGCGCCAAGCTGGACCGCGCACTGGCACTGGGCTACAGCGCGGCGGGAGAAGTGCTGGAAGTGGGCGAGGGGGTCGAGGAGTTCCAGGCCGGTCAGCGCGTGGCGTGCGCCGGCATGGGTTACGCCAGTCACGCCGAACGGATCTGGGTTCCCAGAAACCTGTGTGTGCAGATTCCGGATAACGTGGACTACGATTCCGCCGCCTTCGTGGCGCTCGGTTCGGTTGCGCTCCAGGGGGTGCGCGTGGCGGAGGTGAAGGTCGGCGAACACGTGGCGGTGCTGGGCCTGGGGTTGGTCGGCCTGGTTACGGCCCAGATCCTCCAGGCCGCGGGGTGTACGGTGTGGGGAATCGATCCTGATCCCGACCGCGTGGCGCTGGCGCGGGAGTTGGGCGTGGCCTTTGCCGTTCCGAATTCACAGCTCATCCTCGAGGGCGGCCTGCCCAGAGCGGAGGGCGCGGATGCAGTCATTGTCACCGCGGCATCGAAGTCCAACCAGCCCATCGACCTGGCCGGGAAGATTGCCCGCGACCGCGCGATTGTAGTTGTGGTGGGAGACGTACGCGTCGATGTACCTCGCGAGAATTACTACCATAAGGAATTGCAGGTGCGGTATTCGCGCTCGTACGGTCCCGGCCGTTATGACCCCGCCTACGAGGAGAAAGGGATCGATTACCCGCCGGGTTACGTTCGCTGGACGGAGAAGCGAAACATGCAGGCCTTTCTGGACCTGGTGGCCGCCCGGAAGATCGACCTTGCCCGCCTGGTGACCCATCGTTTTGAGATCGGCCAAGCCCCCCAAGCTTACCAACTGCTCACCGGTAAGGGGAAATACCTGGCCGTCCTGATCGAGTATTCCCAACCCGGAGAGTCTTCTCGGCGCCTGGAACTTCGACCGCCGCATGGGGAAAAAACGGTCACCGGTTCCAAGGCCGGCAAGATTGGGATCGGCTGGATCGGAGCGGGCAGCTTCAGCCGCGCCAAATTGCTTCCGGCGTTGCGCAAGGTCGACAACATCGAAATGGTAGGCCTGGCCAACGCCACGGGCCTCTCCGCCCACCGGGTGGGAAAAAGCTTCGGGTTCCAATTCTGCACCACCGACGCCTCGGCGGTTTTGCGCGACCCGAACATTGACGCTGTGTTCATCGGCACGCGACACCACCTGCACGGTCCGTTGGTTCTGGCAGCTCTCGAAAGCGGCAAGCACGTATTTGTCGAGAAGCCTTTGTGCGTGAATGAACAAGAGCTGGAGGCCATTTCCAAACTCTACGCGCACACCGACCGCATCCTCTGCGCAGGTTTCAATCGCCGCTTTTCACCTTTCGCCACGCAATGCCGGGACTTTTTCAGCTCCGGTCGCGGGCCGCTTTCTTTTCTATACCGGATCAATGCAGGGCGCTTGCCCGAGGGACACTGGGCGCAGGATCCCGAGCAGGGCTACGGGCGCGTGATCGGCGAGGTCTGCCACTTTGTGGATTTGTTCGCGTTTCTCAGTGAGGCGCTGCCCATCGAAGTGCAAGCCTGGGCCGTGGGCGAAAGCGCCGACGAAAGCAATGTCCACATCCAGGTGTCCCTGGCGGACGGCTCGAAGGGAGAAATCCTGTATCTCGCCTCCGGTGACGAGAGCGTCGCCAAAGAACGATTGGAGGTCACCGGCCGGGGCCGCACGGCGGTTTGTGAAGACTTCCGCAAGTCCTGGTTCCATCATTCCAACCGATGCCATACCCAATCACTGCTTCAACAGGACAAAGGGCACCGAGAGGAAATGCGGCGCTTCATCGAGGCTGTTGCCGGGAAAGCTCCATCACCAATACCCTTTGACAGCCTCTGGGCAACGACCCTGGCGACGTTTCGGATTCGCGAGTCATTGCGGGGCGGCGGCCCTCGCCCGGTGGTGATCCCGGCTGCCGGGTTGTAGGGGTACGGCTTGCCGTACCCTCTTCATTTTCATCGCGCCACCGAACCAAGAGGGTACGGCAAGCCGTACCCCTACAACCGGTCCAGAAGCAAACCCTGACAGAATCTCAAACCGGCGGATGATTTAGGACCAACGCGTATGCGCATTCTCATGGTGGCCGGAACGCGGCCCAATTTCGTCAAGGTCGCGCCTATCCTGGACGAAATAAGCCGTCATCCCGGCATGGAAGCCATCCTGGTCCATACCGGGCAGCACTACGATTATGAGATGTCCAAGGCGTTCTTCGAGGACCTCCAAGTCCCGGCGCCGCAGGCAAAAGTTTCGAAATCCCTCTAGTCGAAAGTCTTCTCAAATATCATGGCCACCATCACCAGCAATCTAGATAAGTCCGAAGTGCCAGGGGCGGTGTCTGCTGTTGCCGGCGCCTCACACTATGTGCGCTGGGGGAAGCGACTATTCGATATTGCCGCATCGCTTGCCGGTCTGGCGATTTTCAGCCCCCTGCTGATCCTTGTGGCGCTGCTGGTGCGCCTGACCTCCTGCGGACCTGTGCTCTTCCGGCAGACCCGCATCGGGTATCTCGGGCGCCCGTTTACGCTCATCAAGTTTCGCACCATGGTGCAGGGAGCCGAGGCGCTGGGTTCATCCGTGGTGGTCGCCCGCGATCCCCGCCTGACACCGCTGGGACCCGTCCTGCGCCGCACCAAGCTGGACGAATTCCCACAGTTATTCAACGTGCTGCGGGGGGATATGAGTTTCGTGGGTCCGCGGCCGCGGGTGCCCAGCGAGGTTGATCGGGACGATCACGGGGAACGCATCTTGCAGCGTGTGCGGCCGGGGGTAACTTCCTATGCGTCCATCCACCATCGCAGGGAGGCTGACTACTGTGCCCGGCAAGCCAACCCGCAGGCGGTCTTTTCCACCAACCTCCTGCCGCAAAAACGTTCTCTCGATTGCGAGTATGTGCAGAACCTGACCTTCCGTCTCGACTTGAAGTTGCTGTTCCTGACCTTTGTGCTGCTCTGCGTTCCGGGAAAGTCTATTACCGGCGGGGTGAAAATATTTGGGCAGGAAGTGCGGCTTTACTCCCGCGAAGCGCAGATGCTGATCGACCTTGTCCTATACATCATGGCGGTGTGGTTGGCTTATACCTTCCGCTATGAGGAGGTGTTCCCGCCTTTCTATAACTACCAGATGTGGGTGTACATCCTCATCATCCCACCCTTGCAGGTGCTGGTGAACCGCTTCCTGGGGATTTACGACATGATGTGGCGGTACGTCACCCAGGACGACGCTGCCTACGTGGCGTTGGCGCTCGCCCCGGTGACCTTCGCCCTGTTCGGGCTCCGCCTGGCGCTGCCCGCCAGCTCGTGGAAACCGGTCATCTTAATGGTCCCCTTGAGCATCATCACCCTGGAATACTTGCTCGCCCTGAGTGCCGGCCTGGGACTGCGCGGTTTGCGCCGTGCCCTCTATACACTGCACCATCATTACCAACCCCTTCCCGCACGATCGCGCCGCGTGATGATCCTGGGCGCGGGCTTGCGGGGGTTGACGATGGCCCAGGAGATTCGTCAGCACCCGCACCTGAGCCTGGTGGGATTCCTCGACGACGACCCGGCCAAGGACGGAAGGCTTCTGGCCGGATACCGGATTTTGGGGAGCTCGGCAAAACTGGAAATGCTTTGTGCCCGCCACCACGTGACCAACTTGATGGTTTGCGCCCAGGCGATTGACCCGCATCGACTCCTGGAACTCTATCGACGCTGCGAGATCCTCCGCGTCAGGGTTCATATACTTCCCAGTCTCGATCGGGCGCTTCGTGATGCGAGCGATCCGCTCCTCACGTCGAGTGGCTTTCGTCCTTCGCCTGTCAAAGAAGGCGAACACCTGTAGCGGCCAAACGCCTACTACCAGGAGACCCAACAACTCGCGGGTATCAAGTCCGGATTTGGACGATATAACCCAAGTGACATTATAAAGTTCGGGAACGCGAGAAAAGATTAAAGTGCGCCGGCGAGCCTAAGAATTTGTTAAACTGCCTATATAAGGGGAAACGATAAGCAGTATTCGCTTGTAAGTAGTAAGTCCAGCGAGCGCGCAGTATTTCGGAGCAAAGGCTCGGGTCTGCGGTCCTATGGCTTGGCCATCTTGGCCTAAACTCCTCACGGGCAGGACGCCCGTACCACAACGTGAGAAGTAGGTTTGCCCCTGCTGGTCGACATGACGACCTGCTTCTCGTTGCAATTTGTATCTGAATCCGAGGTAGTCACCATGAGGCAGCGAGAAGAGACCGAACGGCAAGCCAGTCCCGCCGAAGTGCGGCAGCCGGTGCGCAAGCCCTATGAGAAACCTGCGGCGTACGACGAGCAGGTCTTTGAAACCAGTGCGCTGCGCTGTGGAAAGTCGCAGACCACGCAAGCGTCCTGTCATGCTGTAAGAAAAGCATCATGAACCACGCGGATTACGAATTCCGAATTCCAGATCCTGGGCGCCGAAACCTGGACAAGGAATTCTGAAATCCAAATCCCGGGCCCTAAATCCTGAATCCCAAATTTTGAACGAGGCCCGACCCCAGAATCGTCCGTCGACAACCCTATGCTCTACATTGCCCGAAGCCGTGAAATCGCCGCGCGCGAGTTGGCTGGCGAAATGATGATCATGTCTGCCCGCACTTCGACGCTATTCAACCTGAACGCGTTAGGCACTATGATCTGGCAGGCGGCAGACGGCGCAACCTCGCTCGAGGATATCGTCACGCAGAGGATTTGCGCTGAGTATGAGGTGGAACCGGCCGAGGCCCTCCGGGACGCGGAAGCCTTTGTCCGGGATCTGGCGGAGCGCGGAATCATGCTGCTTTCTGACCAGCCCTTTAAGAAGATTGACGATTGATGATTGATGTAAAGCTAAATTGGTGATGAACAGCTTTAAAGTAGCCAGATATAAGATGCCTAAAGTCGTCAATCATCAACTGTCAATCGACAATCGTCAATCAGCAATCGACCATCGTCAATCCGAAAGGGCGGGCATGAGCACTCTGTTGCAAGAGATGAACGAACGGGCGCTTAAGGCGGGTGTGCCGCTGGGCGTTCATTTGGATGTAACGTACCGCTGCAACGAGCG
>Ga0326728_10012928_pt1 | contig 18337 bp, 21 predicted proteins | sample MB3enrmetagenome_FD_207602 | JGI IMG/M metagenome (GOLD analysis project Ga0326728, IMG submission 207602) | Lab enriched peat soil microbial communities from McLean, Ithaca, NY, United States - MB31MN | ecosystem: Environmental > Terrestrial > Soil > Wetlands > Peat | place: USA: New York... | reverse complement strand
CGACTCCGACTTCCTGCGCGAACGTCCCGAGCTGATCGAAGACGGCCGGGTCGTCTTCGACAAAGACGACTGAGCGGCGATGACCGCCGTCTACATGCTCGATACGAACATCTGCTCGTTCATCATGCGCGAGCGGCCGCCCGCCGTCCTGCGACGGCTGCAAGCCGCCGTCGAGCGCCAGGATTCCATCGTCGTTTCGGTCGTCACCTACTATGAGATTCTGCTCGGAACTATCGGCCGCAACGCGAGCCCTCGCCACGCCGCGCTCGCGCAAGCCTTCGTCGCCCGCCTCTCCGCCATTCTTCCCTGGGACCGCGAAGCGGCCGAACAGGCCGCGCGGATCCGCAAGGACCTCGCGGCGAAAGGCGCACCGATCGGCGGCGCCGACACGATGATCGCCGGCCACGCCCTCGCCGCCGATTGCGTGCTGGTGAGCAACAATCTGCGCGAGTTCGCCCGCGTGCGGGAGCTGCGCGTCGAAGACTGGACCGTCGACGAATAGCGGCGGCGGCGCGGCGCGCCTGCTTCTTCTACTTCCCGCCAGAGCCGTTCCCGTCCTCGGCCCTCCCGCGGCCGAAGTCAGGCGCCGCGGTCTCCTGGCCCTGTTCGACGATGCCGCGGCGGATCGCCCGCGTGCGGCTGAACAGCTCGAACAGCCCGTCGCCGTCGCCGCGCCGGATCATCCGTTGCAGCGCGCTCAGGTCCTCGGTGAAGCGGCCGAGCGCCTCCAGCACCGCCTCCCGGTTGTTGAGGAACACGTCGCGCCACATCGTCGGGTCGGAGGCGGCGATGCGGGTGAAGTCGCGGAAACCGCCGGCGGAGAACTTGATCACCTCGCCGCGCGTCGTTTCTTCGAGGTCGTAGGCGGTGCCGACGATGTTGTAGGCGATCAGATGCGGCACATGGCTGGTGATCGCCAGCACCAGGTCGTGGCGCGCCGCGTCCATCGTTTCGACGTTGGCGCCTAGCGCCTCCCACAACGCGCGCACGCGCTCGACCGCTTCCGGGTCGGTCCCCTCGGGCGGGGTCAGCACGCACCAGCGGTTCACGAACAGCGTCGCGAAGCCTGCGTCCGGGCCGGAGAGCTCGGTTCCCGCCACCGGATGGGCGGGAACGAAATGCGCGCCCGCCGGCAGATACGGCGTCGCCGCGGCGATCACCGCGCCCTTGACCGAGCCGACGTCGGAGACGATCGCGCCCTTCTTCAGCGCCGGGCCGATCTCACGCGCCAGCGCTTCGTCGGCGCCGACCGGCGCGCAGAGGATGACCAGGTCCGCGTCGGCGGCGGCCTCGGCCGCGCTGGCGACCACCGCGTCGCCCAACTTGAGCGCCGCGGCGCGCTCGCGCGCCTCTCGCGAGACGTCGGCGACGGCGATGAAGCGCGCCGCCCGCTTGCGCCGCGCCGCGCGGACGATCGAGGAGCCGATGAGGCCGACGCCGATGATCGCTAAGCGTTCGACCAGCGGCGCGGCGAGCGGCGGCCCGAGTCTATCGGTCATGAGGCCCGTCCTGCATGAACTCCGCCAGCGCCGCGACCACGCCCTGGTTGGCCTCCTCCGTCCCCACGCTCATGCGCAGGCAGTCGCGCAGCCCGTAGGCGGCGACGCCGCGCAGCACGAAGCCGCGCGCGCTCAAGAAGCGGTCGGCGTCGGCGGCCGTCCGGCCGGCCTGCCGCGGAAAATGCAAAAGGACGAAATTGGCGACGCTCGGCGTCACCCCCACCCCGAGCGCCGCGATCTTCTCCGTCAGCCACGGCAGCCAGCGCGCGTTGTGTTCCGCCGCCGTCGCGACATGGCCGGCGTCCTCGATCGCCGCCACGCCTGCGGCGATCGCCGGGCCGTTGACGTTGAACGGCGCGCGCACCCGGTTCAGCGCGTCGATCACCGCCGCCGGCGCGTAGGCCCAGCCGAGCCGCAGGCTTGCGAGGCCGCAGATCTTCGAGAAGGTGCGCGTCATCACCACGTTCTCGCTGGTCGCCACCAGCTCGATGCCCGCCGCGTAGTCGTTGCGGCTCACGTATTCCGCGTAGGCCGCGTCGAGCACCAGCAGCACGTCGCTCGGCAGGCCCGCGTGCAGCCGCTTCACCTCGGCGAACGGCAGATAGGTGCCGGTGGGGTTGTTCGGGTTGGCGAGAAACACCAGTTTCGTGCGCGCCGAGACCTTGGCGAGCAGCGCGTCGACGTCGGCGGTCTCGTGCGTCTCGTCCGCAATCACCGGAACGCCGCCGGCGGCGCGGATGCAAATCGGGTACTCGAGAAAGCCGTACTGGCTGTAGAGCCCTTCGTCGCCCGGCGAGAGATAGACGTGGGCGAGAAGTGCGAACAGCTCGTCGGAGCCGTTGGCGCAGATGATCTGCTCGACGTCGAGCCCGTAGCGCCGGGCGATCGCCTCGCGCAACAGCCGCGACGAGCCGTCGGGATAGGCGGCGAGATCGGCGCCGGCGGCGCGAAAGGCTTCGACGGCGCGCGGCGACGGGCCGAGCGGCGATTCGTTGGACGACAGCTTATGCACCTTGGCGAGGCCCGCGACGTCGCTCTTGCCTGGCACATAGGCGTCGATCGCCATGACTTCGGCGCGCGGTTGCGGTCGCAAGGTTTTCGTCAACATCTCCATTTCCTCGTCATTTGCTCAAGTTCGCCGCGGGCGCAGGTTCGATCCGTCGTAGCGCGCGGCGTGCGCGCCGACCTCGATGCTGCGCACGTCGGCCGCCTCGGCTTCGCTCAGCGCTTTCGCCGCCGCGCCGTCCGGCAGCCCGCCCGGCCGGGCGATCAACAAAGCCAAGCCGGCGCCCTCGGCCGCGTTGCCGACGATCTCGGCGCCGAGCGCGGCGATCGCTTGCGGGTAGGCGCCGCGCCAACGGTCGAGTCGCGCCGCCTCGAGCACGACGTCGCGCGCCGCGCCGTCGGCGAGCGGCTTCGACACCACAAACACCGGCATTCCCGCCGGATGGTCGGGCCGTTCAATGATCGGCAGGCGCGCGATGATCTTCGGCGCGCCCGCGCCGACCAGGCTCATCCACCAGGCGCCGGCGCCGCGACCGCCGTCAACCGCCACCATGCCGAGGTCGTTCGGCGCCTTCGCCACCGCTTCGATCACCGCCTTCGCGCTCATGTGCGGCGCGCAGGGCACGGTGAAGCCGAAGTGGAAACGCGCCGAATCGCGCATCGCCGCGTCGCCGCCTGAGATGTCGAGATGCAAGCTGTAGGGCGACTGCACATAGGTGAAGGTCGAGATGATGACGCGCCAGATGCTCTCCACCGTGTCGAGCGGCAGGTGTCCCTCATGGCGCTCGACCAACGCCCGCATCATCGCCGCCTCGCGCGCCGGCCGGAACGCCAGGCCCCCGCCCTGCTGCGTCTTGATGGCGATCAGCTGGTCGATGACGCGGCCGCGCTCGATCAGCAGCGCGTGCATCCCCGCGTCGATGCGGTCGATCTCGACGCGCAGCTTGGCGAGCGCTTCGGCGGCGGCTTCCGGCACGGGCGTGGCTTTCGGCGATCAGGTATTCATCGATTCGAAGAAATTGGCATTGGTCTTCGTCTCGCGCAGCTTGCCGAGCAGGAACTCGATCGCGTCGACCGTGCCCATCGGGTTGAGGATGCGCCGCAGCACGTACATCTTCTTGAGGATGTCGGGCGGCACCAGCAGCTCCTCCTTGCGCGTGCCCGAGCGGGTGATGTCCATCGCCGGGAAGGTGCGCTTGTCGCTGACCTTGCGGTCGAGAATGATTTCCGAATTGCCGGTGCCCTTGAACTCTTCGAAGATCACCTCGTCCATGCGCGAGCCGGTGTCGATCAGCGCGGTGGCGATGATGGTCAGCGACCCGCCTTCCTCGATGTTGCGCGCCGCGCCGAAGAAGCGCTTCGGCCGTTGCAGTGCGTTGGCGTCGACGCCGCCGGTCAGCACCTTGCCCGAGGAAGGCACGACGGTGTTGTAGGCGCGGCCAAGGCGGGTGATCGAATCGAGCAGGATGACGACGTCGCGGCCGTGCTCGACCAGCCTCTTCGCCTTCTCGATCACCATCTCGGCGACCTGGACGTGGCGCACCGCCGGCTCGTCGAAGGTCGAGGAGATCACCTCGCCCTGCACCGAACGCTGCATGTCGGTGACTTCCTCCGGTCGCTCGTCGATCAGCAGCACGATCAGGAAGCACTCGGGATGATTGGCGGTGACCGATTGCGCGATGTTCTGCAGCAGCACTGTCTTGCCGGTGCGCGGCGGCGAGACAATCAGCGCGCGCTGCCCCTTGCCGATCGGCGAGACGATGTCGATCACCCGCACGGAAAGGTCCTTCCGCGTCGGATCCTCGATTTCGAGGCGAAGGCGCTCGTCGGGATAGAGGGGCGTCAGGTTGTCGAAATGGACCTTGTGGCGCGTCTTTTCCGGGTCCTCGAAGTTGATCGCATTGCACTTGAGCAGCGCGAAATAGCGCTCGCCCTCCTTCGGGCTGCGAATCACCCCTTCGACCGTGTCGCCGGTGCGCAAGCCAAGCCGGCGAATCTGCGACGGCGACACGTAGATGTCGTCGGGCCCGGCCAAGTAATTGGCGTCAGCGGAGCGCAGGAAGCCGAAGCCGTCCTGCAGGATCTCGATCACGCCTTCGCCGATGATCTCGACCTCGCGCGCCGCAAGCTGCTTCAAGATCGCGAACATCAGCTCCTGCTTGCGCATGATCGAGGCGTTCTCGACTTCGTTCTCCTCGGCGAACGCGAGCAGCTCGGTCGGCGATTTCTTCTTCAGGTCCTTGAGCTTGATTTCCCGCATCGGGACGTCCTCTGAACTTGCTCGCGCATCGGCGCGTCGGCGACGGGTCGGAAAAGCGGTGAGCGCGGAATCGAATCGAAGCCGCTGCTTGCCCTGGCCGGCGATCGCCGGCGCGGATCGGCGCGATCCACCGGCCTCGGGAAGCGCCCGCTAAAGGTGAGATTGCTTGCTTAATCGGCTTTTGCGATTCTTTCAACGGTCTTTTGGCCGTCGCCCGCCGTCTCCGCTCACCACGGCTTGAACACCGCCAAGACGACGATGAAGATCATCAGCAGGGTTGGAACCTCGTTGAGGACCCGGTAGAGCGCGTGCGAGCGACGATTGCCGTCCTCAGCGAAGGCACGCGTCGCCGCGACGAAATAGCCGTAGACCACCGTCAGCGCGACCACATAGACGAGCTTCGCATGCAGCCAAGGCGACAGCAAATAGCCTTCGCGATAGGCCAGGGTCAGCCCGCTCGCCCAGGCGAGCAGCATCGCCGGGGGTCACGATCGCCTTCAGCAGGCGGCGCTCCATGATTTTCAGCGTCTCGGAGACCTCGGACCCCGCCATCGCGCCCGCGTGGTAGACGAACAGCCTCGGCAGATAGAGCATCCCCGCCATCCACGAGATCACCGCGACAATGTGCAGCGTCTTGATCCAAAGGTCGGCGGATTGCATGGGCGGCCGTAGTCACAGAGGGGCGGCGCAAGCGCCGGAGGAACAGTTCGCCACGGCGCGCTGGCCCGGGCAAAACGCGCGGCGTCGCTAGCGCGCGTAAGGAGCGGCGGCCTCGCGGAGAGGGCTATAAAAGGATTCGGACTCTAAATGCTGTTGCTTCTGTTTTAAGGAGGCGAACCGCGCGAAGGCAACGCCGTCCCCTGGTCGCGCGACCATACCCTACGCGCCCAGGGCAGGTGGGACGTCGCTTGGAAGCCTGGGGAGAAGTACGCGATTCGTTAGCCGTGTCAGCGGCGACGCCGGCGCGGCGGATGTGGACCAACGCGCCGTTGTCCCCGCAATTGCCGATCGCCGACGAACCAGGCCCGACGACTGTCCCGCAGCGCGCGCCTGTTGACGAAAAACGGCCGATCGGCGCGCAGCGTCGCTCAAAGCCGATTTGCCCCGGCGGATGTCCACGCCTGTCCACAACGCCAATCCCTGGTTATAAGCGCGGTTCGAATGCTCGAGGGGCGGCCGATGGGGCGCAGCTATTTTCATCTTCATTTGGTGTCCGACTCGACCGGCGAGACTCTGATCGCCGTGTCGCGCGCCGCCGCCGCCCAGTACCAGGGGGTGGCGTCGATCGAGCACGTCTATCCTTTGGTGCGCACCCGCCCCCAGCTCGAGCGGGTGATCGCCGAGATCGACAATGCGCCGGGCATCGTGCTGTTCACCCTCGTCGATCGCGAATTGTCCGAGCGCCTGGAAGCCGCCTGCGGCGCGTTAGGCTCGCCCTGCCTTTCCGTGCTCGGGCCGGCGCTCAACCTGTTCCAGTCCTATCTCGGGCAGAGCTCGACGCCGCGCGCGGGCGCGCAGCACATGCTCAACCCGGAGTATTTCAAGCGCATCGACGCGCTGAACTTCACCATGGCGAACGACGACGGCCAGACGCCCGAGAATCTCGCGCAGGCCGACATCGTCATCATCGGCGTCAGCCGCACCTCGAAAACGCCGACGAGCATCTATCTCGCCAACCGCGGCTACAAGACCGCCAACATCCCGTTCGTTCCCGGCATTCCTTTGCCGCGCGCGCTCGACGGGCTGCGCGGGCCGTTAATCGTCGGCCTGATCGCCACGGCTGAACGCATCATCCAGATCCGCCAGAACCGCCTGCTGACGTTGCGCGCCGATTCCGACACGGAATACGTCGACCGCGTCGCGGTGGCCGAGGAGATCGCCAACGCGCGCCGATTGTTCACCGCCCGCTCCTGGCCGATCATTGACGTGACGCGGCGCTCGATCGAAGAAACCGCCGCCGCGATTCTCGACCTCTATCGCGAACACCGCCTGAAGTTCATCGCCCAAGCCTGACGCCGCCGCTCGATGTCGCCCCCTCCCTCCCTCTGGATCGGCCAGGAAAAACTGGTCCTGGCCTCGAAAAGCGCCGGCCGCCAACGCCTGCTCGAAAGCGCGGGCCTGCCTTTCGTCGTCAACCCGGCCGACGTCGACGAGCGCGCGCTCGAACAGGCGCGGGTCGCGCGCGGCGAATCCGGCGAGACCGTGGCGGCGGCGCTGGCGCGCGCCAAGGCGCTCAGCGTCAGCGCCCGTTGGCCGGGCGCGCCCTGCCTCGGCGCCGACCAGATCCTGACCCTCGACGGCAGGCCGCTGCACAAGTCGGAGACGCCCGAAGCGGCGGCGCGAACGCTCGCGGCCCTGAGCGGCCGGGTCCACAAGCTGACCTCCGCCTTCGCGCTGGTTTGCGATGGCCGCCTGCTCGACGAGGACCAGGACAGCGCCGAGCTCGTCATGCGGCCGCTCGACGCGCGGCAAATCGACCTCTACCTCGCCTGCGCCGGCCCAGCCGCGCTGGCGAGCGTCGGCGTCTACCAGCTCGAAGGGCTCGGCCAGCACCTGTTCGAGAAGATCGAGGGCGACCACGCCACGATCGTCGGCCTGCCGATGCTGAAGCTGCTCGCCTGCCTGCGCCGGCAAGGGATGCTGGCGCTATGAGCGCGTCCCCGTCCCGGCGCGCCGGCGTCTGCGGTTGGCCGATCGCCCATTCGCGCTCGCCGCTGATCCACCGCTACTGGCTCGAGTCGCTCGGCGTCGACGGCGCCTATGAACGCTTCGCCGTGCCGCCGGGCGCGTTTCCGGCCTTCGCCGCGTCGATCGGCGTCGATCGCCTGGTCGGCGCCAACGTCACCCTGCCGCACAAGGAGGCCGCGTTCGCCGCTTGCGACGAGCTCGCCGCCGCCGCGCGCGGCGCGGGGGCGGTCAACACGCTGTGGCGCGAAGAGGGCGCGCTGTGCGGCGACAACACCGACGTCGCGGGCTTTCTCGCCAATCTCGACGCCGAAGCGCCGGAATGGCGCCGCCAGGCGGGCGACGCGATCGTTCTCGGCGCCGGCGGGGCGGCGCGCGCGGTGGTCTACGCGCTGCTGTCGCAAGGCTGCGAACGGGTGGCGATCGTCAACCGCACGCCGGAGCGCGCCGAGGCGCTCGCGGCCCGGTTCGGCGCGGCGGCCGAGGCCGTCGCGTGGGGCGAGCTGCCGCGCCGCCTCGCCGAGGCGGATCTGCTGGTCAACGCGACGTCGCTCGGCATGGCCGGGCAGCGGGCGGTGGAAATCGACCTCAAGCCGTTGAAGAGCGCGGCGGTGGTCGCCGACATCGTCTATGTTCCTTTGCAGACGCCGCTGATCGCGGCCGCGCGGCGGCGGGATTTGCGCGCCGTCGAGGGCCTGGGGATGCTGCTGCATCAAGCGGCGCCCGCTTTCGCCCGCTGGTTCGGGACGCGCCCGACGGTGACGCCGGAGCTGCGCGCGTTGGTCGCGGCGGACATCGCCGCGGGCGGAAAGGAAATCGCGTGATCGTCGCGGGGCTGACGGGGTCGATCGCAATGGGCAAGACTACGGTCGCCAAGATGTTCGCGGCGCTCGGGGCGCCGGTGTTCGACGCCGACCTAGCGGTGCGCGCCTACTATCGCTCGTCCGGCGCGGCGACGGTCGAGGCGGCGTTCCCCGGCGTCGTCGCCGGCGGCGAGGTCGACCGCGTCAAGCTCGCCGCCACGGCTTTCGCCGACCCCATCGCGCTCGCGCGCCTGGAGGGGATCGTCCATCCCGAAGTGGCGCGGCGGCGGCGCGCGTTCCTCGACAGAGCCGCGGCCGAGGGACGGCGCGTCGTCGTCGTCGACGTGCCGCTGTTGTTCGAGACCGCCGGCGAGCAGACGGTCGACCTCGTCGTCGTCGTCAGCGCCGGCGAAGCGGCGCAGCGCGCCCGCGCGCTCGGCCGTCCGGGGATGAGCGAAGCGAGGCTTGCGGCGATCCTCGCCCGCCAGACGCCCGATCGCGAGAAGCGGCGGCGCGCCCATTGGGTCATCGACACCAGCGGTCCGTTCGACCGCACGCGCGCGCAAGTCGCCGGCGTGCTGCGCGCCATCGCCGCCGCGCCCGGCCGGAGCCGCTTCGATGCGTGAGATCGCGCTCGACACCGAGACCACCGGACTCGACCCCGGGCAGGGGCATCGCATCGTCGAGATCGGCGCGGTCGAGATCGTCAATCAGATCGCGACGGGGGCGACCTTCCACAAGCTGATCAATCCCGAGCGCGAAGTGCCCGAGGACGCCGTCCGCATCCACGGCCACTCGACCGAATCGTTGCGCGACCAGCCCCTGTTCGCGGCGGTGGTCGAGGAATTGCTCGCGTTCCTCGGCGACGATCGGCTGGTCATCCACAACGCCGAATTCGACCTGCGCTTCCTCAACGCCGAGCTCGCCGCGCTCGGCCGCCCGCCGCTGCCGACTGAGCGGGTCGTGGACACCCTCGCGCTGGCGCGACGCAAGCACCCCGGCGCGCCCAACAGCCTCGACGCGCTGTGCGACCGCTACCGCATCGACCGCACGCGGCGCGTGCGCCATGGCGCGCTGCTCGACGCGGAAATCCTGGTCGAAATCTACGGCGAGCTGACCGGCGGGCGGCAGCGCTCGCTGTCGTTCGCGGCCGACGAGGGCCGCGGCCGCGCCGCCGGCGCCGCCGCGGGACGGCGGCCGCGGCCTGCGCCCGCCGTGCGCGGGCCGAGCGAGGGAGAGACCCGCGCCCATCGCGCGCTCGTTGACGCCCTCGGCGAAGCGGCGATCTGGCTGCGCTATGCGAACGCCGAGGGCGAGAAGGGCTAGACCGGACGCGGCGCGCTGGGATTCGCGGCGGCGTTGGCGGCGGCGAGACGCTGCAGGTACAGGCGCTGAAAGTCGATCGGCTCGACGTAGAGCGGGGGATAGCCGCCCCCGCGCACCGCGTCGGCGACGATCTGCCGCGCGAACGGGAAGAGGATGCGCGGCCCCTCGATCATCATCAGCGGCTGCACCTGCTCGGCGGGGACGTTCTCGACCCGGAACATGCCGGCGTAATCGAGCTCAAACTTGAACAGCGCCGAAGCGCCCTCGCCGGCGCCGCCTTCCAGCGTGAGGGTCACCTCGTAGTCGTTGGCGGCGAGCTGGCGCGCGTTGACGTTGACCTGAAGGCTGACGTTCGGGCTCTGCGGCGGCTGCGACAGCGCGCGCGGAGCGTTCGGATTCTCGAACGACAGGTCCTTGGTGTACTGCGCAAGCACGGCAAATCGCGGCGTCCCGGCGCCCTGCCCCTCCGCGCCGTCGCTGTTCTGGTCGGCCATTCCCTCACTCCTCGCCCGTCCGGGCGTTCGCTCGCCCCCGATGCGCGTCTTGGCCGCGCCGGCGAGTCGCGTCGCGGGAGGTCGGTCTGCCCGATCTCCCATCCGGGGCGTCGCGTAACACGCGGCCGTCGCGCGAACAAGGACGGCCACGATCGTCGCGGGGGGCGTTGCTTATAGCCGCGGCCAGGAAAAGTCGTCGGCGCGGCCGGCGCGCGGATCGACCGGCTCGCCCAGCCGCAGCACGCGCACGACCGCGACCGGCTCGTCCGCCGGCGTCGCCTCGCGCTCCGCCAGCGTTCCGCCGGGCGACGTCGGCCGCGCGGTCAGCGACAGGATCGGGCCGGCCTCCGGCTTGGGCGGTTCGGGCGGCGGCGCGCCGGGCGCCGGAGGCCCCTCGGGCGCCCCCATCTCGCGGCGGATCTGCGCGTTGATGTCGCCGGCCTCCTGCTCGATGTCGGGCGGCAACATGGCGAGGTCGTTCTGCGGCTTGTTCTTGTCGCGGACGCGGCGGATCTCGGCGTCGAGAAAGCTCGCCAGCTTGCGCGCGCCCGCCTTGGTCAGCAGCACGCCGTCGGCCTCGCGCAGCTTGACGTTCTGACCGTCGACGTCGGGCCCGTAGGCGTCGTACTGGCCGTCCTCGTCGGCGAAGGCGTTCCAGATGTCGACATATTTCGCGCCCGCCTTCTCCGCCCGCTCGCGGTCGATCTCATTGAGCTTGACCACTTCGGCGTTGAGGCGGTCCAGGCGCATCGGCGGCAGACCGACCCAGGCGACCGGGATGTGGGCGGCGACGAACGGCGCGACCACCGCCTCGACGCGCCGGCCATAGAGCTCGCGCCAGCGGTCGCTCAATGGCTCGAGCGTCTCCGCGCCGTCCCGCATCTGCTGGAGGTCGTTGACGCCCATCATGATCACGACGAAGTCGATGTGGTCCTTGCCGGTCGCGAGGTCGCGCGCCGTCTTCGGCCAGTCGTAATAGTCCGAGCGCACCAGCCCGGAAGCGTCGCGCGACTTGTCGGCGACGGCGACGTCCGGCTTGTCAGCGAAAGCTTGCGTCAGGCCGCCGGCGGCGAGAACGCCGAAGCTGTCGCCGAGCACGTCGATGAAGAAATCGGCCTGGACCGGCGCGCCGCCCGGCGTGCCTGGCGCGCGGGTGGTCGTCGCCGGGACGAAGTCGCGCTTATGCGGCCGGCGCGCCGGGGCCGCGGGCGTCGGCGGCGCCGCCGCCGGGGCGCCGAACAGATGGGAGAGAAAATCGCCGAGACCGCCGCCCTGGGCGGTCGCGGGCGGGCCGTCGAGCGCGATGCACGCCGCCGCGACCACCGCTAGGCGCGCCAGGCGCGCGAATTTCCGACCCTCGAACGCGCGCTTCATCTCGACTCGATCCGCGCCGCCGCCCTTCCGCCCTCCGATACCGCGAGATCGCGTCGGAAATCCGGCGGCCGGGTCCTTCCTATCCCGCCTCGCCGGCGCGGCGCAACTTCTTCAGCAGCGTCGGCGTCGGATAGCCGTCCGGCGGCGCGCCGATCGATTCCTGATAGGCGCGCAGCGCCTCGCCGAGCGCCTCGCCGGCGTGGCCGTCGACCTCGCCGACGTCGTATCCGAGGGCCTTGAGCCGCGTCTGCATCTCGCGGATCTCGTCCGGCGTCAGCGGGACGTCGTGAACCGGCCAGGCGGCGCGGACCCGGCCGCGGCCGAAGATCGCGTCGCCGAGCAGGGCGACGCCGAACGCGTAAGCGGTCGAGTTGTTGTAGCTCTTGATCGCCTTGAAATTGGCGGTGACGAGGAAGATCGGCCCGCGCATGCCGGCGGGCGCCATCAGCCGCGCCTCGCCCTTCTTCGGCAACGCGCGGCCGTCGGCGCGCTTCACCCCGCGCGCGGCGAACGAGGCGAACGGCGCGAGGCGCGAGAAGTCGGCCGCGACGAGCTTGAAGCCCTTGGGCAGGCGGACTTCGAATCCCCAGGGCTCGCCCGCGACCCAGCCGTGCTTGGCGAGGTAATTGGCGGTCGAGCCGATCGCATCGGGCGCGCTGTCCCAGATGTCGCGGCGGCCATGGCCCTCGAAATCGACCGCGTAGTCGAGGAAGCTCGACGGCATGAACTGGGTCTGGCCCATCGCGCCCGCCCACGACCCCTTCATGTCGGCGACGTCGATGTCGCCTTCCTGCAGGATGGTCAGCGCGGCGATCAGCTCGTCGCGGAAATAGTCGCCGGCGACATGGACGTAGGCGAGACTGGCGAGGGCGCGCACGACGTTGCTCGAGCCCTGAAAGGCGCCGAATTCCGTCTCTATGCCCCACACGCCCATCAGCACGGCGCGATCGACGCCATAAGTCACCTCCGCCTTGGCGAGCCAGGCGCGCGCCTTCTCGGCCTTGGCGCGGCCGGCCCGGACGCGTCGCTCGGAGACGGCGGTCGCCAGGTATTTCCAGATCGGCGTGACGAATTCGGGCTGCGCGTCGGCGTGGGCGACGACCGTCGGATCGAAGGTCACGCCGTCGAACGCCGCGTCGAACACTGCGCGCTCGACGCCGCGCGCTTGCGCGAGCGGCCACAGTTGCGCGACGAAGGCGCGAAACTCCGCTTCGCTCGGCTGGGCCTCGTCGGCGCGCGCCGGCGGCGGCTGGCGCGCGAGCGCCAGCGCGAGCGCGACCGCCAGCAGCGCCGCGAGCAGGCGCGCGACCGCGCGCCAAAAGGCGGCGGGCAGGGGCCGATGGAGATGAACGGGCGCCAACGTCGCCATGGCTGTTCCTCGCGCGAGGCTCACCGCTAGGGTAACGGCGAGCCGTTGAGAAGAAATTAACCATGACGGCGATTCGCGGCGCGCCTTAATCGACGTCCTTGATGTCCTCGGGGCGCGGCATCGAAATGATGTTGTAGCCGGCGTCGACGAAATGCACCTCGCCGGTCACGGCGGCGGAGAGGTCGGAGAGCAGGTAGAGCGCCGCGCCGCCGACATCCTCGATCGTCACGCTGCGCCGCAGCGGCGAATGGCGGCGCTGGAAGCTGAACATGAACCGCGCTTCGGCGATGCCGGCGCCCGCCAGCGTGCGCACCGGGCCGGCGGAGATGGCGTTGACGCGAATCCCGGCGGGGCCGAAGTCGGCGGCGAGGTAGCGCACGCTCGCCTCGAGCGCCGCCTTGGCGACGCCCATCACGTTGTAGTTGGGCATGACGCGCGTCGCGCCGCCGAAGGTCAGCGTCAACATCGCGCCGCCGTTCGGCATCATCGCCGCGGCGCGCCGGGCGACCTCGGTGAAGGAGAAGGCCGAGACGACCATGGTGCGGACAAAGTTCTCGCGCGTCGTGTCGGCGTAGCGCCCTTTCAGCTCGTTGCGGTCGGAATAGCCGATGCAATGGACGACGAAATCGAGCGCGTCCCAGCGTTGTTTCAGCGCCGCGAAGGCCGCGTCGAGGCTGGCGAGGTCCTCGACGTCGCAGGGCAGCACCAATTGCGAGCCGACGCTCTCGGCAAGCGGGAGCACCCGCTTGGCGAGCGGCTCGCTCTGGTAGGTGAAAGCGAGCTCGGCGCCGGCGCCGGCGAGCGCCTGGGCGACGCCCCAGGCGATCGAGTGATCGTTGGCGACGCCCATCACCAGGCCGCGCTTGCCCGTCATCAGGCCCGATTTCGTTCCGTTCATGTCTTTCTTTGAATTCAGGCGTCGACCTGCTTGAGCACGATCGTCGCGTTGGCGCCGCCGAAGCCGAAGGAGTTGGAGAGCGCCGCGCGGATCGCCACATTGTCGCGCCGCGCGCGCACGATCGGCATGTCGGCGAAGGCGGGATCGAGCTCGTCGATATGCGCGCTTTCGCAGATGAAGCCGTTCTGCATCATCAGCAGGCAGTAGATCGTCTCGTGGACGCCGGTCGCGCCCTGCGAATGGCCGGTGAGCGACTTGGTCGCCGAAATCGGCGGACACTTGTCGCCCGCGCCGAACACCTCCCGCAACGCCTCGATCTCCTTGACGTCGCCGACCGGCGTCGAGGTGGCGTGGGGGTTGATGTAATCGATCGGCGTCTTCACCGTCGCCAACGCCTGGCGCATGCAGCGCGCCGCGCCCTCGCCGGAAGGCGCGACCATGTCGGCGCCGTCCGAGGTGGCGCCGTAGCCGGCGATCTCGCCGTAGACGCGCGCGCCGCGCGCCTTGGCGCGCTCGTAATCCTCGAGCACGACAATCCCCGCCCCGGCGGCGATGACGAAGCCGTCGCGGTTCTTGTCATAGGCGCGCGAGGCGCGCGCCGGCGTGTCGTTATAGGCCGACGACATCGCCCCCATCGCGTCGAACAGCGCCGACAGCGTCCAGTCGAGCTCCTCGCAGCCGCCGGCGAACATCACGTCGTGCCGGCCGGCGAGGATCTGCTCGTAGGCCGCGCCGATGCAATGGTTGGAAGTCGCGCAGGCCGACGAGATCGAATAAGCGAGGCCCTTGATCTTGAACCAGGTCGAGAGCGTCGCCGAAGCGGTCGAGCACATCGATTTCGGCACCGCGTAGGGGCCGATGCGCTTCGGCCCCCCCTTGGCGCGGGTGACGTCGGCGGCCTCGACGATGGCGTGGGTCGAGGGGCCGCCCGAGCCGACGATTAGGCCGGCGCGCTCGTTGGAGACTTCGCTGGGCTCGAGGCCGCTGTCCCGGATCGCCTGGTCCATGGCGACGTGGCACCAGGCGGTGCCGCCGCCGTGAAAGCGCAGCGCGCGGCGGTCGAGGATCTCTTCCGGCTTCACGCTCGGGGCGCCGTGGACTTGGCTGCGGAAGCCGAGCTCGGCGTATTTCTCGGCGCGGGAGACGCCCGACCTGGCCTCGTGGAGACTCGCCAGCGTCTCCTGCGCGTTGGCGCCGATCGAGGAGACGATCCCCATGCCGGTGACGACGACCCGCTTCATTCCCTTACTCCCCCGCGCGCCGCTGGGCGGCCGAACGCTCAAGCGTGGCTCGGCTGGGGGCCGCTGAACAGGCCGACGCGCATGTCCTTGACCTCGTAGATGCGCCGACCGTCGACCTCCAGCCAGCCGTCGGCGATTCCGAGGATGAGCCTGCCCTTGAAAATGCGCTTCACGTCGACGCCGTAGATCACTTTTTTGATGGTGGGCAGCACCTGGTCGATGAATTTCACTTCGCCGACCCCGAGGGCGCGGCCGCGGCCGGGAAGGCCGAGCCAGCCGAGGAAAAACCCGGTGAGCTGCCACAGCGCGTCGAGCCCCAGGCAACCCGGCATGACCGGATCGCCCTTGAAGTGGCAGCCGAAAAACCACATTTCCGGCTTGATGTCGAATTCGGCGCGCACGCCGCCCTTGCCATGGGCCCCGCCGGTCTCGCTGATGTCGGCGATGCGGTCGAACATCAGCATCGGCGGCAACGGCAGCTGGGCGTTGCCCGCCCCAAACAAGTCTCCGCGCGCGCAGGCCAATAGGTCTTCGTAGGCGAACTGAGAACGCCGTTCCGACATTTTCCGATGAATTCCTCGGGTAGCGGCACGCCCTCTCGTAGCGCGCAGCCTCACAGCGCGCAGCGCGTAGCGCGTCGGCGCGCTTCCTATCACAGCCGCGCGCGAGTCGAAAGCGTCCCGCGCGCCTGCGCCGCGAAAATGGCCGCCGCAAGGACTGCTGACGGCAGGGAGTCATTGTGATATGGAGACGTTGACGACTCGACGCGCGAAACACGAAGGAAGCGTCTCCCAGTGCATTCCACCGCGATTTCTTCTGCGAAGCCCGCCCGGACGAGCGCGCGCGGCGCGTTCATGGAAGGGTGCCCGGTCCATCTATTGCGCGACAAGCTGCGACAGGCCCGCCTGCGCCCCACCCGCCAGCGCGTAGCGCTCGGGTGGCTCCTGTTCGGCAAGGGCAGCCGCCATTTGACCGCCGAGACCCTCTACGAGGAAGCCAAGGCCGCCAAGATCCCGGTGTCGCTGGCCACGGTATACAACAGCCTCCACCAGTTCACCGGCGTCGGACTGTTGAGCGAGATCGCCATCGAGGGGCCGCGCACCTATTTCGACACCAATCCGATCCCCCACTACCACTTCTTCATCGAGGAGACGGGGGCGCTGGTCGACATACCCGACGGCGGCGTCACGTTGACGGGGTGGCCGGCGGTGCCCGACGGCTGCGAGGTGACGCGCGTCGACATCGTCGTGCGCATCCGCCGCCGCGGCGAGCGCGAGGCCGGCCCGGCTTCTTAAAACGGCGTCGGATCGCTGGCGATTATCCCCGCGCTGGTCACCACCACCCATTGGCGGCCGCGCCGTTCGATGCCTTGGACGCGGCCGACGCCCGGCAGGAAGTCGCCCGGGGCGATCTGCCGCGGACCGTCGCGCCCGTCGATGAAGGCGTAGCCGTGCTCGACGTCGACCAGCCAATAGCCGCGCAGGGGCGCCTGCCGCCGGTCGACGATCGAGCCGGTGACCTCGTCGGAGACGCCGAGGTCCGCCTTCGGCGCCACGGCGGCGGGCTTCCCGGCGGGCGCCGCCGCCGGGGTCGGCTTCGGCGCGGGAGCCGGGACCGTCGCGACGACCGGGGCGGCGGGACGCTTCTCCAGCTTGTCGACGCGCTGGACGAGGTCGGCGACGCGCGCGGTCGTCTCGTGATCGAGGCGGTCGGCGAGCTTGTCGAGACGCCCGCCCTGATCATGCTCGATGCGGTCGACGCGGGCGGTCAGCTGCGCGAGCGCGCCGTTGAGGTCGCGCGCCGCGCCGCTCTGCGCCTTCAGCTCGGCGAACGCCTTGCGCAGGTCGGCCGATTCGTCGCGGGCGCGCGCCGCCTCGACCGCGTCGAGGCGCTCTTTCAAGGACTTAACGGTTTGGGCGAGGGCCCGGCTGTCGTGCGCTTCGGCCGCGAGGGCGTTCGCCTGGCGGGCGTGGTCGTAGAGCCCGGCGGCCGCGACGGCGGCGACCAGCGCCAGGCTAGCGGCGACGCCAGCGGCCCATTTGGCGGTCGGCGAGAGGCCGGCCGCCCACGCGCGCGGCGCGGCGCGGTAGGGAATGAGATCGCCGCGCGGCGGCTCGACCTCCGGCGCGGCGTCGGCCGAGGCGTTCGGCGTCGGCTCGATCTTCGGCGCCGAATCGGCGGCGCCGGTTGGCGGCGGCGCCGCGGGGGAGGCGGACGGGGGCGTCTCGGCGGCGGGCTTGTCGTCGCCGACCGCGTCGGGGGCGGCGGGAATTTCGGCGGCGGCGTCGGCGGGCGGGTCGAAGTTCGGCTCTATCGGCTCGGTCATGGCGGCGGTCCGCAAGTCTTTGCGTCGCGCCAGTTTCTCTCCCGGCGATTAACGGACCATTGACCAATTGGGACGCCGCCGGGCGATTCTGGCGGCGGAAATGCGGCCGGCGATCAAGCGGGCGCGAGCGCGTCGGCGCGGATGCGCTCGATCATCGAGCGCACGCCGTTGGAGCGCTGCGGCGTCAGGTTCTGCTCCAGCCCGAGCTCGCGGAAGGTCGCGAAGGCGTCGGTCGCCAGGATCTCCTCGGGCGTCCGGTCGGAACAGAGCGCCAGCGCGATGGCGATGAGGCCGCGCACCAGATGCGAGTCGCTGTCGCCGCGAAAGTGCAGCGTCGTCCGCCCGTCGGCGTCGCGACGAAGCGCGCGCTCGATCCACACCTGGCTCACGCAGCCGCGCACCTTGTTGGCGGCGTTGTGCGCCTCGGGGCTCAGCGGCTCGAGCGAGCGGCCGAGCTCGATGACGTAGCGGTAGCGGTCCTCCCAGTCGTCGAGGAGCGCGAAATCGGCGCGGATGGCGTCAATCGAGGGCAACGGACCGCTCGCCTGAGGAAAATAAGTCGTTCCGCTTATAGACCTTCCTCGTCGCCGAGGGCCAGCCTCGAGGGCGCGCTTGGCTCAGATGGTCGAACGGAGGCCGAAGCCGCGCCAAGGCGGCAGGCGATCGGCGGCGGTGAGCGCGTCGACGGAAGGTCGCGTCGGCTTGGCCGCGGGGACGGCGCGCGCGGGCGCGGCGGCCGGCGTCGCAGGGGAATCGAGAGCGGCGCGAAGGACCGCGCCGACGACCGCCTTGGCCGCCGCGCCGTCATGGTCCTCGGCAGTCAGGCTGGCGATCGCGGCGCGCGGGTCGGGCGCGACGTTGGCGAGCTGGGCGCCGTCCCACGGCATCGCGTGGAACGTCAGCCCCAGCCAGAAGACGGATCGCAGCAGGAACCGCATGGGCGCCCTTTGAATCAGCGAATCTTCGCAGGCGAGACTCCGGCGAATGGCGTTACGTTAGCGCGTTCGATTTGACGTCTCGTGCGGGAATTTCGACGTTTTCGAGCGCCCGCCTTAAC
>Ga0326728_10012927_pt1 | contig 18338 bp, 16 predicted proteins | sample MB3enrmetagenome_FD_207602 | JGI IMG/M metagenome (GOLD analysis project Ga0326728, IMG submission 207602) | Lab enriched peat soil microbial communities from McLean, Ithaca, NY, United States - MB31MN | ecosystem: Environmental > Terrestrial > Soil > Wetlands > Peat | place: USA: New York... | reverse complement strand
ACATGCTCCAGCTCACCCCATCGCCGCTCGAGTCGTTTGCCACCTTGGCGCTGAAATTCAAAGCTTGCCCCTGATCGATGCTGGTCTGAGCTGAGGGGGTAAGAGAAACAGACATTTTCTGAGCCTGGTTTCCCCCACCGCATCCACATAAGAACGATAAGACCGAAAACATCAAGATAAGTTTCTTCATGATGACATTGCCTCCTGGGCATCAACGGTTAGGGGCTTTTGCAAGATTTACCCCATGTCGTTCCGAGTGCATTCACCTTCCATGTCATGCCGAGCGCAGCGAGGAATCTCGCTCTGCGCTGACTGGAGCTTGAGGCCGCCTGGCCGAAAAAAGAGGCAGAGCGCGATTCCTCGCTGCGTTCGGCATGACATACCTGGGGTCTCCCTCTCCACGAACTCCGCTTCTCAACTCTACCCAGGCTGCGCAAAGGAGAAGGAAAATGACTCATTCTCTTTGCAAATTTGAATTGCTTAGGGGAAGGGCCTATCTAGCCGATGTAAGAAGCACTGGAAAGTGGTATGCTGTCGTCGAAATTGAGCGCGGACGGAGGCAGCGTTGGAACCGGCGAAGGGAGAAATCACATTACTATTGGGAAAGTGGAAGGATGGCGACTCCTCCGCCTTTGAGGAACTGATGCCGCTCGTCTACCCCCACCTTCGGGAGGTGGCCGCGGCCTATATACGCCGCGAGCGCAATCCCGACGTCCTTCAGGCAACGGCCCTGGTCCACGAGCTTTATCTGCGGCTGCTGAAACAGAAGAAGGCCGAATGGGGCGACCGTCAGCATTTCTATACCTTCGCCGCCAAGGTAATGCGTATGATCCTGATCGACCACGCGCGCGAAAGCCAGGCACAGATGCGGGGCGGCGGCTTTGATCGCGTCCCTCTCAGCGACGACCTCATGTGGGTCAATATCGGCAGCCCGGAACTGCTGGACCTGAACCACGCACTCGACGAACTGGGCGCGCTGGATGCCTACAAGGTCCAACTTGTCGAATTGCGCTACTTTCTTGGTTGCACGGCCGAGGAAACGGCGTCTTTGATGCAGGTATCCAAGGCCACGGTGGATCGCGACCTGAGGTTCACTAAGAGCTGGCTCTATCGGCGCATCCACCCGGGCATGGTCGAGAATGCAGCCTGATGAATCAAACCACGGAACGCTTTCTTCAGATTGAGGCGATCTTCCACGAGGCCCTCGCGGCTCCCGACGAAGCGCGAGCGGAATTGATCGAGACCCGATGCCGCGGTGACCGTGAACTCGGCGCCGAAGTGCGTTCGTTGCTCAAGGCCTGCGAGGCCGAAGAGCGTTTGACGGCTTGCCAGCGGTTGCGTGCGGATTCTGGCCCGGACTCTCCGCCGGCGCGTAAGCGTGTGGGGCCTTATGAGCTTGACCGCCTCCTGGGACGCGGCGGCATGGGCGCTGTCTATCTGGCTCATCGCGCCGACGGGCAGTTCGAACAGACCGTCGCCATCAAACTCATCGACCTGCCCCTCGCCACCGATCTGTTTCGGGAGAGGTTCCGCCAGGAACGGCAGATTCTGGCTGAGCTCCAGCATCCGTATATTGCCCGCCTGCTGGATGGCGGGGTTACCGCCGAGGGCGATTTGTACCTGGTGATGGAGTACGTGGATGGAGTTCCCATCCATCGCTTTTGTGAAGAGCGGCGTCTTTCTGTGCCCCAACGGATCGTGCTGTTTATGCGGGCTTGCGAGGCCGTCCAGTTTGCTCACCAGAATTTCGTCGTCCACCGAGACTTGAAGCCGGACAACATCTTGGTGGCCGAAGACGGCACTCCCCGCTTGCTGGACTTTGGAACGGCGAAACTGCTTTCCCCCTCTCTCGCCGGGCCGGATAGCGGACTTACCCGCGAAGGTTACCAATCCTTCACTCCACAGTACGCCAGCCCGGAACAGGTGTTAGGCAATCCCATCACTACCGCCTCGGACACCTACTCGTTCGGCGTGCTGTTGTATCTTCTGCTGACTGGAACGCTGCCCTACGAGCTCAAGGAACTTACTACCGCAGAGATGCTGCGCGTGATCTGCCAAGATCCTCCTCGCAAGCCGGCGCAAGCGGCAGGCTCGAATCGGCGGCTGGATGCCGATCTCGAGGCGATCCTGCTGAAGGCATTGCGCAAGGAACCCCAGGAGCGTTATCTCACCGCCGAGCAACTCGCCTCCGACCTTCGAGCCTACCTCGAGGGACGGCCGGTGGCGGCGCGCCGCGGCACGCTGCGGTATCGAGCGGGGAAGTTCATCCGCCGCCGCCGATTCAGCGTGGCGGCATCGGCCCTGTTGGCCGCCACGCTGGTTGCGGGCGTCGTCGGCGTGTTGTGGCAGGCCAGAGTGGCCAATGAGGAGCGGCGCAAGGCTGAGGCGCGCGCCGCAGACCTGCGCCAGTTGAGCAACAGCCTGCTCTCCGAGCTGGACGAAGCCATCAAGGAGCTTCCAGGCTCCACCGGCGTACAGAAGTTGCTGGTCACGCGCGTACTCGAACACCTGGACCGCATGGCCAGGGACGCGCAAGGCGACCGCCAGACCCAGCTCGATCTGGTGGATGCGTATACACGCCTGGGGAACATTCAAGGCAATGCCTACGATCAGAATCTGGGCGATCCCGCGGGGGCGTTTGTCAGCCTCGATAAAGCTCTCGCCATCGCCGGGTCGCTTGCGACCTCTAACTCTAAGGACCACGAAGCCCTCCGGGCTCTTGCCCTGGTGCAGCAGTCGCGCAGCGAGATTCTGTGGCAAACCGACAGAACGCCGGAGGCGGTTCCCGTCATGCGGGAAGCCCTGAAGAGCTGGGACGCATTGATTGCGGACCCACATGCTTCTGCCGCGCTGGTTGCCGACGTTTCTTCCGCTTATGGCACACTGGGCGACGAACTGGGGCAGAGCGGCACAGCCAGTCTGGCGGACTCTGCAGGAGCGGTCGCCGCTTATCGCCATTCGGTGACGCTGGATGACCGTGCCCTCAGCATCGATCCGAATCTTGCGCGGCCCAAGCGGGGCCTGGTGATTAACGGCTTCAAAATTGGCAGCGTGGAAATGGAGACCGATCCAGCGGAGGCGCTCAAGGAATTTCAGCTTGCCTTGCACCGCGCCGATGCGCTGCCAAAGGCTGAACGGGACAGCCTCTCTGGGGTACGGATACACCACTGGCTGCTTCGCAAGCAGGCAAACGCCCTCGAAGGATTGGGCGCGTATGCGCAGGCGGTCCCGCTCTTCGAGCAAGCCCTTGCGATCATCGCGCATACTGCTGCCCAGGACCCGAAGGATACTCGGGCGCAGTTCGACCTCGTGACCGTCCTGGACGACGAAGCGAAATGCTACGAGGATGCGGCCGATCCGGTTCTGGCTGCGGACCCGGGCGATCGGCGCGCGAACCTGCTCGAGGAGGAGAAGACGCTCGCACAGGCCGTAGCCGGCCTGGAGCGGCTTCTGAAACAGGATCCGGCCAACGCTGTCTGGAAAGCATTCCTTGGCAGTATGCAGGTGCGAATCGGGGTCATCAGAGAAGCCCTGCACGCTCCGGGAGTTTCGGACGAGTTAACAAAGAAGGCGCTCGCTGCCTTGAAGGAAGTGGCCGGGAAAGCTCAGGCTTCCCCGATGGTCCTCGACCAGGCGGCGAATGCCTTTTTGACGGCAGTGCCGGTCTCCCTCAGGAATCCGCAGTTTGCCATCTCATGCGCCGAGCGCGAGGTGGCAATGAGCCATGCAAAGACACCCTCCAAGCTGCTGACCCTGGCTCAGGCCTACCGGGCCTCCGGCCAGATCGAGAAGAGCCGTACAACAGCAAGGGAAGGCTTGGCGCTGCTGCCGCCCCTGCCGTCAGGAAGCGTGAAGCCCAACATCCGCAAGCAGCTCGAAAACGAAGCGCAGGCTGGCTTCTGATTTGGTGGGAAAGGAGAGGTACATTTATGCGTTCACCTGCATTTGCAGCACTACTGATGTTGGCAGTCATAGCCCCGGGATGGGCGGTCATTGCATCCGCGAGTCCGGCAGGTGAGGATGCCTTTCTGGGTAGATGGGATATCACAGCGACGGGTTCCCCATCAGGGCTTCCGAGGAACTGCTGGCTGGAGTTGAGGCGGGACGATGGTGTGCTCAAGGGTCGCTTCAATGCCGGAGGCGGCGCGGTATTCGATCTGCCTCAGGTTATGATCGAGCGTGGCGAACTCAAATTTCAATACGGAAAACCGGAAGCACCGGAAGTGTGGCAAGCCACCGTGAAGGCCGCGCGCCTGATGGGAACGGCGCACGTCAATGGGGCGACACTTTCGTGGAGCGGTGTGCGTGGCCCGGCGTGGCCTGCCACTCCACCGCAGAGAAAGCCCGGAAAGCCTATCGACCTGTTCAATGGCAAGGATGTATCCGGCTGGCTTTGCCAAGACCCGCGCCGCCCCATGGGCTGGTTTGTCAAAGACGCCATTCTCATGAATGAGGGCAAGGGAGCCAACAACATCTATACCCAGCAGAAGTTCAACGACTTCAAGCTGGATGTCGAGTTCAACGTGGACCCGGAAAGCAACAGCGGCGTCTATCTGCGCGGCCGGTATGAGATCCAGATACTGGACGGCTACGGCCGCCCCCTGGATGTCCATAGCCAAGGCGCTCTTTACGGGTTCATCGTTCCAGCCGTCAATGCCGATAAGCCCGCGGGGGAATGGCAGACCTATGAAATAACCCTGATTGCCAACCACGTGACGGTGATCCTGAACGGAAAGAAGATCATCGACAACGGCGAGGTGCCGGGGATAACCGGTGGCGCACTCGACGCCAATGAAAAAGGGCCCGGCCCCATTCTGCTCCAGGGGGATCACGGCAGGGTGCAGTTTCGGAAAGTGCGCCTTACCCCGCTGATCTGAGGCTGGTGTGTGTAGGCGTGAGCGGCGTTCGGCCCTATGTTGCGTTAGGCAGGCAATGGACAGGCAAGTTCATAGGCAGTGCTGAGAATGAATCCGGGAATCCAGCCCATGGAATGATTATCCATCTCAACTACTCCCTGCTCCGCCGGTACTGCCCAGCCCGTGTACGCCTGCCGGATTTCACCCTCCGGCGTAATGTGGTCTTCAACGAAACTCCAGGCCCGTTCAACGGTGAGACGAAATGAGCGTGGTATCCAGCCCCGGCGGATTGCCTCGTGCAGGCCCATAGCGCACATGGCAGTCCCGGTGGTTTCAAGTGGGCTTCCTGGGTCGTTGAGAAACAAGTGCAGTCCGCCACTGGCGTCCTGAATACGCGCGATGCCGAGGGCCAGCGTATTCAAATCACGGACGAAACCTAGGAAGTCTGGGTCATGGGGGGAGAGAAGGCGCAGCACCCCGGTGATAGCCCAGAGCAGCCACCCGGAAGCGCGGGTCCAATAAGTCTTGCCTACAGTCTCCTTCTGGAGGATGGTTTTTGCCAGCCCGGTATCCTTGTTGAGGAACACGTCAATAAACGTGCGTAGTTGATATACGGCCTGGGCTTGAAACGGCGGCCCCTCGTCGCGATCAAGCGAAGCGGCGATCATCAGCGGCGGCGCGACGAAGTAGCAATCATCCGGGATGGAGAAATCGGCGTGGTCGTTATCCGCGACCATACCAAGATGGTTCCGTCTTGTTTCATGAAGAATGATTTTGCCTATGTCGATGCAGACACGCCGAGCGCGCTCGTCATGCATTTGTCGCACCATTTCGTAACACGGATAGGCGAGGCCAAAGTGCCCGCAGTAATTGGTAATGAAGACGCCACCGGCGCGAACCGAGCGAGTTTGAGGACCTGAATAGGGGCTTAGACGACCGCTGTTGAGATGGAAATCAAGCCATCGCGTGGCGAATGGACGCGATTCCGGCACCCCCCGCTCCGCCCACTCCAGCATCCCCTTCATGAGCAAGGTTCCAAACCAGTCGGTGTTCAACGACCCGGGATCTTTTTCCAGGGTCCGGCCGATGATTGCCCCCACCCCGGCCGGAACGCCGCGAGGCAACCTAGCTTGAATGGAATCAGGCCCGGAGCTTTGCTTAGCGAGAAGTGTCGCACCCGCCATCAAGCTGAGACAAGAGCGCCTCGAAATCTTCGCGCGCGTGCTTCGGCTATCCGGCGCCACTGTCCTCCTTGATCGTTCGAATAGGCTTCATCATCCTAGAAAAAGAGTTCAAGAGCAAATTTCAGGCTTCCCGTAGTGGGTCAGTTTGCTGTCGCGGCGCTCTAGGAGCGCCGCGATCGTAAATTCTGACGGCGGTCATATACCGCCGCTACAAGAATCAACTTGATCGACTACCACGCTTTTATGTGTATTGATTCCGTGTTTCCGAAGGGGTAAATTAGGTGATGCGAATTGTCCGCCTGCAATGGAGAATTCACCCATGAAGCACTTCATCGCAAATCTTATGATCACTACCTTGCTTTTGAGTCTGGGAGTAGCAATAGCCCAGGCGCAGAATCGGACGCGTCCGGTGTCCCTGGGTGAGGTTGCGCGCCGGCTCAAAGCACAGCACGAAAAGTCTGCGCCAACGTCCAGGGTTTTCACCAACGATGACCTCGTTGCCCAGCCAAAATCGGATGACCCGTCGGCAGCCCTTCCTGCCACGACGTCGTCCACAAGCTCAAGTGAGGCAAAGCCGGAGGAGAATTCCCCGACACAGACAAACGCTAACCAAACCGGCAAGGAGCCAGCGGGAGCAACCCAGGCTGAAACAATCGAGGAGAAACGCGGCGAGAACTATCACCGCGATCCAATGAGCAAGCTGCAAGATGGGCATGAGGGGAAGCTCCAGGCCTCCAAGGTTTCACCTTCCCCCGTGAGACCCGCAAAGCATCCCGCCGCGCCGGCAGTGCACGCGCGATTGAGGGGAGCCAGGCATAGTGCAGCGTCGGCCCCCATCCGCCAATTGGCGAGAACTAGTCCCCGTCCTGCCCCCAAAGTGGTTTCACGCGCAGGCGCGCTTCGCCGAGCCGCCGCCGATTCAAGCAGCGTACAACCACCCGTCGCACCTCGCCCGGTTGCTGCCGTTTCCAAGAGTACGGCGAAAGCGAATCCCCTTCCCGCTCCCAAAGTTATTTCACGCGCAGGCGCACCTCGCCCGGTCGCTACCGTTTCTAGCAGCTCACCATCAGCCCCTCGGCAGGATTTGGGCTATGTCGAGAAAGCGGATGGACGGGTTGAGGCAATTGTAGCTGACGGGACGTACGTTCGCCTTGTCCAGGAAACCAAGTCGTTCGCAAGGAACTTCCGCGTTCCGGCGTCCTCCTCGACCAACGTCGGAGCCGCCCTCGTGTCACCTCCGCCGACCAACCCGCCGGCTACTCCGGGTCTCGAAGCTGACTCCGCCTACTCGAGTTCTTCGACGCAGGATGCCCCCGGTTCACCAGCAGCGACTGCGGAGGTGGCTGCCGCCCTGGTACCGCAGCCCGCGCCTGTTGCTGGGGACAAGGGTGGGTCGGAGTCAACGGCGTCAGCCACATTGCAATCGGAACCTCTGGCCGACTATGCAAGCGATCAATCCCCCACCAAACCACCTGAAACGCTCCAGGTTTCTCCCGCTCCGGTTTTGCCTGCAATGGCCCCGGAGGCAGGAGTGAACCACTCCACCGTCCAGGCCCTTGGGTACGTGGAAAAGGCTGGCGGGGAAAGGGAGGCCATTGTCGAAGTGCTCGGTCAAGTCTACCTGGTGCACGAAGGCGAATTGTTCGCCGACAAGTACAGGGCTTTGCGAGTTACCCCAACTTCGGTAGAGGTTGTGGAGGAACCGACAGAAGCGTCTGCTGCTCTACCTGAACGTCGTCGGAAGGTGAGGGATGTTCGGCGCCCTCTCGAATGACCACTTCGCCATCCCGCTGTATCTCCCCGTAGGCCCGGAAAACCGCATCGCCGTGGCAACGCGCGAGGTGAATGATGTGCGGGCGATAACCCTCAAGAAGCGCCGACCGTTGAGTCGGCGGCCCTGTCGTGTGGTAACATAGGGAAAAATGTCCCCGCCACACAGGTGTTACTTTAATGCCTCATTGATCTCGATGTCGCGTTTCAGCACGTCGTTCAGGAGCTCCGACAGACCAATCCCCTTTTGTTCGGCTTTAGTGGAGAAGTATTCCCAGACGCTGCGCTCAATCGAAGCAGGCAAGAAGACCTTTGCGCCAGGCGGGATGTGATGGAGACCTCGAATCCCTTTGCTGAAGTCGATCTCTGCCGGCATCTTTCCATCTTCAGATGGTCCGTCACTCATAAATTCTCCTCGTATTGGCGAGTTTCAGCCGGAGTGGCTTCGCGCGCCGAGACTAAGCGGACCTTGATCGTTGCGGGATCGGGTTCCGACCAGAGGTAGACAATTGAGAGCATGGCACCGTTGCTTGCCCAACCAATTGAGAACCAGCGATCCTCGATTTCGCTGTGCTCCAGATCCGCAACCGTGAGGAGCCGCGGGTCACTGAAGACCGTCGACGCAAGCTCGAAGGATACGCCGTGCTTGCGCAGGTTCGCGGCCGCTTTGATCTCGTCCCATTCGAACTGAAACTGTCGGTCATTCAAGCTAGGATTTCCGCTTTCAAACCCCTTCTAACCACGAGCGACGGGTAATCCGCAAGGATCTCCTGGATGGAAGCGCCCGCCGCCAAAAGGTCGAGGATGTCAGAGACACGCACCCGCAATCTGCCGATGCACGGTCTCCCGCCGCATTTCCCTTCTTCCTCCGCAATCCGCTTCGGTCGCATGTTCTTCATACCTCCAAGATTACTTGCTTGGCTATAGATTGGCAAGGGCAACTCTGGAGACAATTCGTCTCTTCCACTCCCCTGCCCTTTCGGGTTAGCCTTGGAGTCCACACGCGGTCCGGTGGCCGCCCAAGAATAGCTTCTCCGTGTTCTCCAGGCCTGCAAAGCCTCCACACAGAGAACACGGAGAGTCTCAGTGACCTCCGTGTTGGGTCTTTTCTGGTCACGGAGCACACGGAGGGATCACCGGCGGCTGCATGCACGGTTTTCGTTGTGGCCTTGATATGCGAACTCTTCTGGCGCGAGCGCGACAAAACGGCGAAACCCACCCCTGGATAATTGCCTTCACAGTGATGCTGGCGATTTTCATGGAAGTGCTGGACACCAGCGTTGCCAACGTAGCCTTGCCTCACATCGCCGGCAACCTCTCGGCGGGAGTCGATGAGAGCACCTGGGTTCTCACCTCCTACCTGGTCTCGAACGCCATCGTCTTACCACTCACCGGATGGTTTTCCTCGCTCTTCGGACGGAAACGCTTTTACATGACCTGCGTGGCTATCTTTACGGTCAGCTCCATGCTCTGTGGTCTCGCGCCCAGCCTTCCCCTGCTGGTGTTCTTCCGGGTTCTGCAAGGCGCGGGCGGGGGCGCCTTACAGCCCATCTCGCAGGCCATCCTGCTCGAAAGCTTCCCGAAGGAGAAGCGGGGCATGGCCATGGCGATCTTCGGGATGGGCGTGGTGCTGGCACCCATCATCGGCCCCACCCTGGGCGGCTGGATCACGGACAGCTACAGTTGGCGCTGGATTTTCCTCATCAACATTCCGGTAGGAGTAGTCTCGCTGGGGCTCACGCTCTTCCTCATCTTTGACCCACCGTATCTGGTTAGGAAGAGCCTCCGCGAGGGAACCAAGATCGACTACATCGGCATCGGCCTGCTAAGCGTCGGGCTGGGATTTCTCCAGGTGGTCCTCGATAAGGGCGAACGCGAGGATTGGTTCGGCTCGAGCTTCATCGTCTGGTGCGCGGTGGTGGCGGTGGTGGGACTGCTGGGGGCCTTCCTGTGGGAGCTCAGCCGGGAAGATCCGGCGGTGGATTTTCACCTGCTCAAGGAACGCAATTTCCTCATCGCCACGATGACGATGTTCATGCTTGGAGTGGTGCTTTATGGCAGCACCGCGTTGCTTCCCATCTTCCTACAAACCCTGCTGGGGTACACCGCGCTCTTGAGCGGGCTGGTGCTTTCCCCGGGAGGAATCCTGGTGATAATCCTGCTGCCCGTGGTGGGGAAGCTGCTCACTCGACTCGAATCGCGTTGGCTGGTGGTGTTCGGCCTGTCGTTGCTGTCACTCTCGCTGTTTCACATGGCGACCTTCAACCTCGAAATCGATTTTCGTACGGCGATGATAGCCAGAGTTTATCAATCCGCCGGAATGGCTTTCCTCTTCGTGCCCATCAACGTCATGGCCTTCTATTTCATCCCCAAAGAGAAGATTAACAATGCCACCGGCATCATCAACTTGGCGCGCAACATCGGAGGAAGTATGGGTATTGCCGGCGTGGTGACCATGCTGGCGCGGCGTGCTCAATTCCATCAGGCGGTGCTGGTGAGCCATATGACTCCGCTCGACTCCCCCTACCAGGCCATGCTGGGTGGCGCCAGGCAAATGCTCATGGGGCGGGGATCCGATCCCGTTCTTGCAGCCCACCAAGCCCAAGGCCTGGCCTATGGACTGCTGATGCGCCATGCCACCATGCTGGCTTTTCTCGATGACTTCTGGCTGATGGCCGTGTTTATCCTGGGCGTTATTCCCTTCATGTTCCTGATGAAAAAGGTGCGGCCCCACAAGGAAACTGGGGCAGCATTCTGAGGCAAAGGCGATTTCAAAGGGCAAACGGCAAATGGCAAAGTTCAAATTGTTGTACATTTGCCATTTGCTCTTTGCCATTTGAATTTCTCTTGCCGATGAAAACGACTACCATCGAAAGGTGAGAAACTTAATGCCGCAGGGGATGACCACCTCCAAACCCCAAACTTTCGAGCCCGTCTATCTCCAGACATATGCCCGCGATAAGATGAGGCCGCGTGTGGAGCGTGCTCTCGAGTTGCTGCAAGCCTGCGTTGCCTGCCCGCGACGCTGCAAGGTCAATCGTCTGATAGGCAAATTTGGCGTCTGCAAGACGGGCCGTCATGCTGTCGTCTCCAGCCACTTTCCGCATCACGGCGAGGAAGACTGCCTGCGCGGCTGGAAAGGCTCCGGCACAATTTTCTTTGCGGGCTGCAACCTGCGTTGCGTTTTCTGCCAGAACTTCGACATCAGTTGGCAGGTGCGCGGCGCCCCGACGCCGCCGCGCCAGCTTGCCGCCATGATGCTGGAACTTCAGGCCCAGGGTTGCCATAACATCAATTTCGTCACCCCGGAGCATGTAGCGCCGCAGATCGTGGAAGCGCTGCCTTTCGCCATCGAAGGAGGCCTCAGGCTGCCGCTGGTTTACAACACGAGCGCCTATGACTCGATGGAGAGCCTGGCGCTGCTCGATGGCCTCGTGGATATCTACATGCCCGACTTCAAATACTGGGATTCGGAAATGGCGCGGAGATATTCGCGGGCCCCGGACTACCCCGAGGTGGCGCGCCGCGCCCTCAAGGAGATGCACCGCCAAGTCGGAAACCTTCTGATCGCCCACAATGGGCTTGCCCTGCGCGGCTTGCTCATCCGCCACCTGGTGATGCCCGGAGATGTGGCAGGCACGCCGGCCGTGATGCGGTGGATTGCGGATGAACTCTCCCCTGAGAGCTACGTCAACGTCATGGACCAGTACCATCCCGCGGGAAAGGTCTCAAGATCCGACCACGCCGAAATCAACCGGCGCCTGACGCCGTCCGAATTCGACCGCGCCTTGAATGCCGCCCGGCATGCCGGCCTGGGACGGGCCGTGGCAAGTGGCTAGTGGTTAGTGGCCAGGTTGGTCCCCCAGTTCCGCCACCACTAGCGCCTCTAACCACAGTGCCACTTGAACGCCTCCCCGCTCTGCTACAGACGAACCCGATTTCGTGCTAGCCACTAACCACTAGCAACTATCACGGGGGACTTGCCAATCTTTTCCAGGTAGGTTAATTTTGCGGGTGCAATGAAAAAGGCATACCTGTTTTGGGTGGCGGATTATGCCGCCGGCATCGTCGCCGCGCTCAGCCTGGGGCTGGTGGTGCTGCTGATTGTGGCGTGGGTCAATGTGTTTAAGTCACACGCTATCCTGGGAGCGGCGAGCACCATCCTCAGTGCTCTTATTATTGCAATGCTGATCCGTGCCGTTCCTTACGTTCGGAAAAGGGCGGACGATCAGCGGTTGGAGGAGCCTGGGGAATCTCTGTCTGGCTTGCTCCGGGAATTGAAGCAGGCGCGCGCGGAACGCGAAATGCGTGAGAAGCTTCGAGGCCGGAGGAGATAACCAGAGGTGCGCGGCGATCTTGGCGCGCGGGCGCCTCGCCCGCGTGCAGCCGTCCCCGGTGTCATTCCGAGCGCAGCGAGGAATCTCGCTCTGTTCTTTCATCCAACCAACCCCTAAGCGAACTTGAACTCTGCCCCAACTTAGCGAAGAGCGAGATTCCTCGCTACGCTCGGAATGACTTCCCTCCGGGCGTGCGGCGGGGGGGAATAAGCGAAATTTCCGGCCAGCCGAACTTCCCAAAGGGAGATGAGTTGGTGTAATGTGTTGTGTTCCCTGGAACGCGACGGGGAAGCCCGGGTTGCTATTTGGAATTCCGGATCAGCGAATCCGTAGAAATCTTAAGGAGAATATTTGATATGCCACTCGTATGCATGCGTCAACTACTTGATGAAGCCGCCCAGGGCGGCTATGGGGTTGGCGCTTTCAACGTCAACAACATGGAGCAGATCCAGGCGATTATGGAGGCGGCGCGGGAAACCAAGTCGCCCGTGATCGTTCAGGCCAGCCGTGGGGCTCGCAGCTATTCCCAGGACCGGTTCCTCTATCACCTGATGCTGGCGGCGACCGAACTCTATCCCGAAATTCCCACCGTGTTGCACCTGGACCACGGCAACAGCGTCGAGACCTGCAAATCAGCCATGGCCATGGGCTTCACGAGCGTCATGATGGATGGCTCGCTGATGCCGGACGGCAAGACGCCTTCAACGTTTGAGTACAACGTGAAAGCGACACGCGAAATCGTGGAGGAGGCGCACGCCAAGGGGATCACCGTGGAAGGCGAAATCGGCTGCCTGGGCGGCATCGAGGACGGCCACGGCGCCGGCCTCGACGGCCTCAGTCACCTCACCGATCCCGGCCAGGCGGTCGAGTTCGTCCAGCAGACGGGCGTGGACGCGCTGGCCATCGCCATCGGCACCAGCCATGGCGCCTACAAGTTCACCAAGAAGCCTACCGGGGAAACGCTCAAGATGGATCGCCTCATCGAGATCCACAAGCGGCTGCCCAAAACGCACCTGGTCATGCACGGATCGTCCAGCGTGCCGAAGGACTTGCAGGACATCATCAACCAGTACGGGGGAAAACTGAAGCCCACTTGGGGCGTGCCCATCGAAGAAATCCAACTCGGCATCAAGAACGGCGTACGCAAGATCAACGTGGACACCGACAACCGGCTTGCCATCACCGGCGCTATCCGCAAAGTCTTTTGGGAAAAGCCGGAAGAGTTCGATCCGCGCAGCTACCTCAAGCCCGCCCGCGAGGCGATGAAGAAGGTGGTGGCGTTGCGCATGACACAATTCGGCCAGGCCGGCCACGCGGGCGACTACGCCTCCCTCCCGCTCGCCGAGATGGCCAAGCGCTACCGGGAAGCTTAGCTAAACAGTGTAGCGCCGACCCCGCAGACGCGGGGTTGGCGCTACGTCGAAATCTACTGGGGGGTTGCCGGTGGTGTGCCCCCGCTTGGCCCGTGCCCTCCCATGCGCCCGCGCCCGTGTTGTTGCATCTCATCAAACTGCTTCTTCTGATCGTCGTTGAGCACGTCGCGAATCTTGCTGTTGCTGTCTTGGAAGATACTCCTCATCTTGCTCCTTCGATCCTCTTGTGAAAGCGAGGCGTCAGAACGAAGGCTTTGCATTTTCTGCTGCCGGTCTTCCAGGATGGGCTTGATCTGGTTCTTTTGATCATCGCTGAGCTTGAGCGTCTTATCCAGCCTCTGGAGTTCCGCATCCGGGGTCATCCGCTGCCCTCGACCCATATGCTCGCCGGCCTGTCCGGTTTGCGCACGGGCATTAACTCCACAAAGCGCCACTCCTAAAACAAGCAAGCCGCTCCCTGCAATTACAAGCAATCGTTTGTACATCGTCGTCGTCCTCCTCCTCAATGAAATCCTGCCATGAAATGGGGACGTACCAGTATCGAACTAGGTTTCACCGAACTGCACCAGTTCCCCGACTATCGCGGCGGCGCTTCCACCAGCACTAGGCGCGGAAGGCTTGCGGGATTGTTAATGCTGGCGCGGAACAACTGATCGAGCTTTGAAGTGAAGACGATCCGTGGCGATTCCTCTGGCGTGGCAGCCTGGGGAGAAGGAAACACCTTCTGCACGTTGAAAGCCAAGCCCATTTCATATCCGCTGGCGAATTTTCCGCCTTCGAAGAACGATACAGGAATGGCGAGGTCCCCCGAGTAGCCGCTGGCGGTCTTCTTCCAAACGCTCTTGATCTCTCGGTTGTAGTCATGCTTCCGGGGCCGAAGCGGCAAATAATCCTCGTCGGAGAATAGGCTCGGCTTCACTTCCTTGAAATCGCCCGGGCTGAACCAAAGCGAATACTCATCGCCTGTCGGGCGGACTGCCAGGAAGTTCTTGCGGAAAGCTGTCTCCAGAACAAGCTCGAAGGCGTCTCCGTTCTCGATGCCTCGCTGGAAGAAGGGCTGATAGAGCTCGGGGTCGGTAACGTCCACTCCCACATAGAGGTAATCATCGTCCCACGCCAGCGCCACTCGAACCGACAATTGCCCCGGCCCTTTCCAGAGCTTAGCTCCCGTCCGGATTTGCGAGGGGATGTCGAGCACGCGTAGAGGCCCGTTCTGCCACTTCGTGAAGTCCCCATCGAGGTTCGGTGTTGCAGCCAACTTGGGCGCGGTTAGCAAATCATAGTCCTCCCGCCACTGGAACCTTCCGTCCGTCGAGCGCTGAAAGGCGGGATCTCCTGTAACCTGGGCGAAACGTTCGCGGGTTTTTGGCAGGAGGGGAGAGATTTCCTCGATCAATGTTTCCAGGCGTGGTTGGCCGCGGAGCCGCACCAGTGCCGAGTCGAGCTGGGCGATGCCGGAATCGATTTTGGCCACCTCGATGGGATAGCGGCGTTCAAGGAACAGCGGGGTGAAGAGGTTCTCATCCCACCAGTAGTCACCGTAGGCTTTTAGAAAGGGCGCCAAGACTGGGAAGGCATTCTTTCCGAACTGGCTCTCCACGGCATGTCGCTGAGACTTCGCCGGATCGTAAGCCTGAGAATTCCATAAATAGTCGGCGACGGTCTGGAGCGCGATCATGGAAGCGTGGGCTTGGTTCATGGGGTTGGAGACGACCCCTTCCACTGCCTCCGGCAAATTCGCCTCCCGATTTCGCAGCGGGCCGAGAAACACCCGCCAGGGGCGTCCGTCGTTGACGGGGAAGTTATCCCAAAGGAGCGGTTTGCGCCCGAGAAGCCTGCCCCACTCCCGCGCCTGGGCGACGGTGATGGCCGGCGACGCGACTTCCGTCCCGGTCCACACGATGTTCACCCCGGCATTTACTCCCGCCCCCAGCTCCTTGATGTAATCACGGCTGCCCCACTCATTGGTGTAGACAGTGGGTGTGACCGTCAGCCGGTTTTGGGGAGATTTTGATTTGAGGTACTGGTCCAGCTTGTTGGCCAGGTAAACGTGCGCCTCGGCCAGCGTCTTGAAGCGCGCCTGGTCCGCCGGGTTTTGAAGATCCTGGGGAACGTCGTCGAGAAAGAGGGCGTAGCACGAAACACCCAGGTTGCCCACGCTCTCGAGCTTGCGGGTGAGAACGCCAAAATCTTCCTCGCTCGAGTAGGTCATGGAAAGGCCGGGACTGATCGCAAAGCAAAAGTCCACGAAGTTGGCCTGCGCCGTCTCGGCCAACTCGCCGAGACGCTTCATCTCATCCGCGGGATAGGGATCGCGCCACAGCTTGCGATGATAGGGATCGTCCTTGGGCGCGTAGTAGTAGGCGTTCATGCCGTGCTGGCTTTCAAATCGCAAGATGTCGATTCGGTCCTGGTGAGACCAGGGGGCGCCGTAGAATCCCTCCACTATGCCCCGCTCCGGAAACGAGGGGAAGTCTGAAATCACCACCTCGGCGCCACCTCGCTCCACGCGAATCGCCTGCGGGCGAGGCACCAAATGGGTGGGCAGACTGGATGGCCAAATCACCAGCAAATCGGGAATCCTCAGCAAGGCCTGATGAAATCCCGCTGCGCCGGCTGCCCGGATGCGCAGGCGATTGGGCACGGAAGCGCGAGGGTAGGATGCCTCCAGGATATAACCTTCGCGCGCCAATTCGCGCCCTGGTTCCAAAGCAAAATCGCCGCCTTCAGCCTTCAAGGTTTTCATAAAGGAGTTAATGTTTCGCTCCTCGCGCAGTTCGATGACCAAGTCCCCCGGGTGCTGGCGGTAGCGCTCCGCCTGGCCTGAGCTGGGGAAGAACCGGATCAGAGCCTGGTCGCGCGCCGCCAAGGCTTCAAGCTGGCGCTGAATTCTGGCATCGAGCGCCGGCGGCGCGGCTACAGCCCAGGTGTGCTCTCGAAGAGCGGCACCCAGAAGCGGCGCAGCCCAGAGCAGCAACGAGAGTAAGGTCTTGAAGCCGATGCGCATGATGTCCTTCCTGCCTGGTGTGCTGTCACGCTTACTCGTTGACGACCCGATCTCGTCGAACCCCCTCACCCCCCGCCCCTCTGTCGCCACGGCGACCGAGGGGCCGGGGGGAGGGGGTCGTCGCATTTCAGAAAGTGGCTTGGCAACTTGTTCCTCTGTGAGTCGGCAATCCTCAATGCTTCCCACCTCCCGGCGCAGCGTGAGTTCCAACCTGAGGTGAGCTGTGTTTCCGGCGTGCCGGCTCGGTTCGGCCCTTTAAAGACGCCAAAGTCCAGAATGCCGGGTCCTCAACCCCCAGTCGCCAAGCCGCAAACCCCCGCAAGTGATATTTCCTCATCAATTCCAATTTGGCATCCAGGCTCCTGCTATCCTCGTACCAGCCGGTATGCACGCCGGAGGCGTCACTGTATTGAAACCAGGGTGTGCGCCACCGTTCGTCCCAAAGGCTTTCGACGCGCAACTGCTCCGTGCGACTCTGCGCGTCGGCAAAAGCGAGGGACCGCGACGAAGCAGCGTCGCCGCTTTTTATCCACTCCCTGCCGTAGAAGGGGATGCCGAGCAGAATCTTCTGGCCGGGCACGCGCCGCGTAGCGTATTCAAGGGCAGCCTTTGCCCAGTCATAACCTGCCACCGGGCCGGGAGGAGTGGCGGCGTTGTGGTGGTCGTAGGTCATCAAAGTCAGGAAGTCAACCAGCGGGCCGAGAGCGCGGAAATCGTAAGGGGCGCCCCACTCGCCGCCGTGGAATTCGCGCGAAGGATCAACGTCGGGGTAGGCATCGGAGAAGCGCGGAACCACCGCGATGCTAAGCAGCCGGCCATCCCTGTGCAGCCGCGCCGCCGCGCGCTGTACAAACCGGGTGTAGTAGCTCTTGTCCACGGGATCAATGTACTCCAGGTCAAGCTGCCAGCCGGCGAAATTATCGCGCCTGGCAAGATAGGCGAGATAAGTCACGGCCCGTTGCTGCGCCCGGACGCTGCGCAGCAGGCCGCTGGCTGCGCGCCGATCGAAGCCCGGATTAACCACCAGCGGCATGACCGCAACCTTGGCCTGCCTCGCAGTCTCCAGGATGGCGGGAGGAACTTCGCCATGCACGAAACCTTCGGCATCCACCCAAAACGACTGGGGAGCAACCAGCGTCATCTGCGAAACATGCTCCTCGAGGGACTTGATGCCCCGTGGGTCCAGGGAATAGTAATACATCGCCAGCGGGCGAGCGCCTAGCACCTGCCAGCGCGCTTTGATTAAAGTTGCCCCGGGCCTGGCCCCAGACTTCGCGGCGACGCGCGGCTTCTGGGCCCCCGCCAGGCTGGCCAATCCCAGAAGCAGCAGCGCCATCATTTGGGCGAAGCGGCATGCAAGCCACAGCAAGAAAGCCCCGGGTAATGTTGCGCCACCCTTTAGGGCGGCACTTGTGAGCCCATCCGGTGTCATTCCGAGCGGAGCGAGGAATCTTACTCTGCGCCGACGCGGACCTGGGCATAGTGTTAGGGGAAGAGAGAACGGAGCGAGATTCCTCTCCGCGGGCTGACGGATCGGAATGACACCGATCATCTTGAACGTTTCCATATCCTCCAAAGAAAGTACGCGGGAATGCCGCTGCCTACCAGCGCGAGTACCCACACTGAGTTCGACCATTGATTTATCAGCACCATCACTGACAGAATAACAAAAATGGCCGGAATGACTGGATACCCCCAGGTGTGGTAGGGACGCTCGAGTCCGGGCATGCGGCGGCGCAGGATGAAAATGCCGGCGGTAACCAGGGCGTAGAAGAGAAACTCGGAAAGGATCACTTTGGTGAAAAGCCCCT
>Ga0326728_10012926_pt1 | contig 18338 bp, 18 predicted proteins | sample MB3enrmetagenome_FD_207602 | JGI IMG/M metagenome (GOLD analysis project Ga0326728, IMG submission 207602) | Lab enriched peat soil microbial communities from McLean, Ithaca, NY, United States - MB31MN | ecosystem: Environmental > Terrestrial > Soil > Wetlands > Peat | place: USA: New York... | reverse complement strand
TGGCAAACCAGAAAAGGGGCACGGCCGGAATGAGGGTGAGGCCGACGGAGGCGGCGACCAGCCGGGTTTTGAGCTTCGAGCCCAGGATATTTCGCTTACGCTCGAACATCAGCTTTATGAAGTTGCGCGCTACCAGGTAGGCCAGAAGTAAAAGAAGCAGGACGTTGAGGTTTATGAATATGACGAGCAGAATGTTGCTGTAGAGCGGCGCTTCGGCGGGCGGCTTAAAAAACCAGCCCTGCGCCAGCCCGAGCGTCAGGATGAGGATGAAAGCCGCGCAAACCAGGATCCTCTCCCAGAAGCGGCGTTTTTCGGTCCATTTGGAATCGACCGCCGGGAGCCCGTTCAATAAAGGAACATGACGGTGTGCCATTCAGTCTCGAAGTCCCACAGAGACACCCAAAAGAGGATGTATCTCAAAAACAGGGGGAGCCCCACCTTGGAAAGCTCGGCCTTTACGCTCAGGTAATACTCCTGATCCTTTGCCAGCCAGCACGTCGGGACCACCGGCAGGTTTTCCACCGTGCTCATCCATCTTTTCGCTTCCTCGAAATTTTTGGTCACGAGGGCCGTTTGGGGATGCTCCTGCAGTTCCACCTGGAATTCATTGTTCAAGCGGTTGTACTTGATCGTGCGCCGCACGGAAAAATCGGCCACCTTCGACCTCAAAAACAGAGAGGGTTTCTCAAGAGACACTATGATTCTGAAGGAAGTCGGCACCCCGTCAAGGATCGCCTCTTCCATGTCGGAATTAAAGCAGTCGACAAGGTGGAAGCTGACCTCCAGGTCCTTGCCGCTCTTGGAGACCTCCATGTCTGAGATTTCGGCTTTGTTGAGCGCGTAAACAGGGGCGGGCGAGCATATAGTAATGGCTGCGAACAAAAAGAAGAAGAAAGATATCCTGCCGAGCCAGCATTTCACATGTCTATACCCGCTTCCGATTTTTTGGCGAATTCTAGCGGACCGGGGGGAGAATTACAAGCGTCGAGTTAGCAGGCGGGTGAGGGATGCAGAGTTGAAAATTTCCCGCATGCCAACCAGCAGTGACAAAGTCTCAAAGCGGGGGCGGCGACCCTGAAGCTGAAAAAGCTAAAATGTTTGCCAACAGGGTCTGTATAATGCCCCTATCGCCGGGATGGTCAAGGGGTATTTCAGGGGCGGGAATTGAGTAGAAAACCTGACCAAATGGTCGATTATAGTTAGGTATTTCACGAGTGCGGCACAAATTAATCCTCTTGGTCCATATTTCTTCCATAGATCTTCGTCATCTTTGCGATTCTCTCGGCAAGCCCGGTGGTGAGAAGGTCGGCCCGCATTCTCCACATCCAGTTGCCCATTGCTATGGACGGCCTGTTCATGCGCGCTTCCTCCCCAAGTTCGAGCAAATCCTGCATTGGAACCACGGCGGTTGAGGCAACCGACATCATAGCGGTGCGCACCAGTTGGCTGCAAACGTCGTCTTCATCGAACTCGCAGTCGAAATAGGCGGCAAGGTTTTCCTTTTCCTCCGCGTTGGCGTCCTTTTCAAACCACCCCTTAGCCGTATTGTTGTCATGCGTTCCGGTGTAGACGATGCAGTTGCGAACGTGATTATGCGGCGCATATGGGTTGCTGGCCGTGTCGCCTCCAAAAGCGAAAAGCAGCACCTTCATCCCCGGAAATTTGAACTTCTTCATCACTTCCCGCACTTCCGGAGTAAGGATGCCGAGGTCTTCCGCAATGATCGCAAGCGAGCCGAAACGGTCGAGAAGCGCCTGAAAGAATTCCCTGGCCGGAGCTTCCACCCATTTCCCGTTCACGGCGGTCATCTCCGTCGCGGGTACTTCCCAGAAGGATACAAACCCCCGGAAGTGATCGATCCGGACGATGTCGAAATGGCGCAGATTGTGTTCCATCCGCCGGATCCACCACGCGTAAGAATCTTTTGCCAAAGCGTCCCAGTTATAAACCGGGTTTCCCCACAATTGCCCCGTTGCGCTGAAATAGTCCGGAGGCACTCCGGCCACAAGGGCCGGTTTTTTGTCGCCGTCGAGTTTGAAGTACTGAGGGTTTGTCCAGACGTCCGAAGAGTCGTGGCTCACGTAGATGGGCATGTCGCCAATCACTGTGATTTGCCTCTCGTTGCAATATCGCTTCAAGGCGGACCACTGGCTGAAAAAGAGGAATTGCTTGAACTTTTCCCGCTCGATCTGTCCGGCAAGCGCTTGCCTCCACCGGTCAAGCTCGCCCTGTGTTCTGTCCCTGACCTCAGGCGGCCATTCGTCCCAGGGCGCGCCGGAGAAGCGCTCCTTCAGACTGACAAAGAGGGCGTAGTCTTCAAGCCAGTGCGCGTTGGAATTTATGAAATCGTAATATCCTCCGCGTTCGCCGTCGCCTGTTTTACTGAACCTTTTATATGCCGCCGCCAGGAGCCGGTCTTTAAACTCATAGGCCCACCCGTAATCCGCACGCACCGGATCGAAGGAAGGCAGGCTGCCGAGGTCTTCCCGGGAGATGTAGCCGTCTTTCAACAGAAAGTCCGGAGAAATAAGAACGGGGTTTCCCGCAAAGGCCGAAAAACTGCAATAGGGAGAGTTTCCGCAGAATTCCGTAGTGGGACTCAAAGGAAGCACCTGCCAGATTCGCTGACGGGAAGCCGCAAGAAAGTCCGCAAATTCGTATGCTCCTTTTCCGAGATCGCCTATTCCGAAATCTGAAGGCAATGAGGTAACATGCAGCAGAATGCCGCTTTTTCGTGATTCCAAATGACTCCTCCTCAAACTCAAATGTGTTTACAATCTCATGGCTGTCGTAAAACTCTCCACGCTGATCCGCGAAACGGGTTTTTCTTCGATTTCGCGTTTTCGGCCGCAAAATGTGCTATAAACGGCCCGAAAAGGAAAAGTATGATCACTAAAGGCCTTCTTGACAAGATATATGAAGCGGCCGGCATCCAAAGGTGGAACGACCACGTTCGCCCGGTCGAGTTTACCGAACTCGACAAACAGGCGCACAAGATGATTGTCGCCTATGTGCTCGGCAAAATCGAGGAATCAGAACGGCAGGCGCAAATCGACTGGCTCAAACTCATTGAAGGCGGCATTTTCGACTTTTTTCCCCGCATTATCCTCACCGATATCAAGGCCCCCGTCTTCCACAAGCTGATGAGCAAAAAAGGCCGGGAAATAAATACTTTGGTGCTAAGGAGGATGGATGAGGACATAAAAGCCCTGGGAGGCGATTTTGCTGAGAATTTCAAAAATTTTCTTTTCGATCCCGACTACGCCCGCTTTGAAAAAAGGCTTTTGACTGCGGCCCATTACCTCGCCACCAACTGGGAATTTCAGATAATCTATAATACGGCCCCTTTCGTCTACGGGATCGACAAAACCAGGGAAGAAATCGAAAATCAGATAGAAGACCACTACGATCTGGTCGGTGTGCAGAAGCTCTCGCTTCGGAAGAAATCCTTCGGCTTCATAGACCTTTGCGCCCAATTGAGGTTTCAGCAAAGGTGGGCGCATTCGCCCCGCGTTCCCAGGACTTCGGTGCTCGGCCACATGCTGATAGTGGCAATGATGGGTTATTTTTGTTCCATTGAGATGAGCGCCTGCGGCAAACGCGCATACAATAATTATTTTTGCGGCCTGTTTCACGATCTGCCCGAAGTGCTCACTCGCGACATAGTCTCGCCGGTCAAGACCTCGGTGGAGGGATTGGAGGAGATAATTAAGGACTACGAAAGGATGCAATTCGAGGAACGCATCCTTCCGCTTCTTCCCTCTTCGATTCGAGAAGAGGTGCTCTATTTCATCCAGGACGAATTCTCAAACCGGATAATCGATCGTGGAACGGTCAAAAACGATATTGCCGGCCCCGACATGCATCTCTATAACCAGGACGGCTTTTCTCCAGTCGACGGAGAGGTGATTCGAGCCTGCGACAAGCTGGCCGCCTTTATCGAAGCCTCGCTGTCGATCGATCACGGGATCCGCTCCCGGCACCTTGTCGAAGGCCGTGAGAAGATCTACCGGGAGTTCGCCGGTGCGACGCCGGGCGGCATAAATTTCACGCAGTTGTTCGACTATTACCACAACGGCGGCGCGCGATGAGAGCTGTGATCCAGCGTGTCCTTGAAGCGGGCGTCAAAATAGCCGGCGTCGAGGTTGCGAGGGTGGGAGGAGGCATCCTGGTCCTGCTAGGCGTTGGAAAGGAAGACCGCGAAGAGGACGCACGGCATATGGCCGAAAAAACCGTCCACCTTCGAATATTTCCCGACGAATCCGGCAGGATGAACCGATCCGTGCTGGATGTCGATGGCGAAATCCTGATCGTGTCCCAGTTTACTTTGTACGGCGACTGCCGCAAAGGCAGGAGACCTTCCTATGCTTCGGCGGCCCCGCCCGATATCGCCGAATCACTCTATGAAATCTTCGTCGGCGAACTCCTCAAATTCACCCCGAAAGTAGCTACGGGGCGCTTTCAGCAAATGATGGAAGTCTCACTTGTAAATGACGGGCCGGTCACGCTGATTGTAGATAGTGATTAGCCGCAGATGCAGAATCGATTCATTGCCGGGTCCGATCATGCCGAACTACCGGCCGTAATCGCCATAATCGCCGTTGTCGCCCTGTCCGCCATAATCATAATAGGGGGGCGCATTATAAGCTGGGGCATTATTATAAGCTGGAGCATTATAGCGATAATAATCCATTGTGTAAGGATAATAGTACGGGTAACTGTATGGGTAGCCCCCGTACGCATAACCGTATGGGTAGCCCCAGTATGGATAACCCCACGCGCCCCAGTAGTAGTACGGCCACGCCCCGGCGCCCCACCACCAGCCCGGGTACCAGCGTCCCCAGTAACCGCGATAACCATAATAGCCGTAGCCGCCGTAACGACCATAACGGCCGTAAGAGCCGCCGTAACGGCCATAATGGCCGTGAGCGCCGTAATAGCCGCTGCCGCCTCTTTGTGAATAGGAAGGGGGTGCGGTCATCAGGACCACGATTATTGCAACGACCGCCGCAAGGGACCTAAATAAGCGCCTCATGGTTTCTCTCCTATGGGCATTCTTTCCGTTAGTTTTCTTCCCAGGCCTTTTTGATGGCGTCGTCGATCTTTTTGTCCTCTGCCTCCTGTTCCTTCTTCTTTCTTTCTTCGATCGTTATATCCGTTTTCCCTTTTTGCGCTTTGACGAGGCCTGCATCCGGCCCCCCCGGATCGAACGGAAAATTAAGCATCGGGAGACTACCCGGACCCCCTCCTCCGGCGGCCGGAGAGTCGTCGGCAGCAGTCGATGGAGCAAGGTAGCCGAGAAGAATTGAGAACAAAACAGGAATGATCCATCTCTTCATGTGAGCTCCCCGATTCGGTGGCGGTGCATATAAACTGAAAAGTTACGCTTTTCTTCCTGATCTTGAATAATGTATCAAATTCAGTTCTATGAACCCAAACGGCATTTTCGGATCGGATTTGTGCCGAAAAGCCGCGGCTCCGGAATCCTCCAAAGCATACGATCTTCAGGGTAGGATTCGCAAGTGAAACGTGAATAATACTGATTTTTGTTTTTTTGGAGGCGTCTTGTCGCTACAGCCGGCCTTTCGGGGCTACGGTATCCGAATAGGTAGAACTACACCCCGCAGGGATCGGTGTGGAGAAGGTAAGAGGGAAAAACCCATCCGCCACGCGCATACGCAGGCTTAAAGGGCTTAGCTCGTTTCCTCCCGCCTGGTCAAAACCGGGACAGAAAACAACCACATCCGCTTAATAAGAAGATGCTCAACTATGATCTGCTTGACGCACCGGCGCCAAGCAGATCATAGCCTTAAACTGTCTTGCGTCCCATTTTTAATGTTTTTCAGGGAGGCAGGATGAGCGGAAAAGACAGTTGAACTGGTCGCAATAATCCGCAGCGCTCCCGAAGCAATCAAAATTGCCCTCTTCGCGTTGGATTTGCTTTATCAGCTCAGCCTTGTTCTTTCCAAAAGATTTTATCCCCAAACTCTTGGCCAGACGCTGAAGCTCACTCATTCTCATAAGGGAACTCCTTTTCGGCTATTGAAATTAAGTACAATGGACTCGAACTCCCGCTTAGGCACGGTTTCCGTGCAACAAGTTGCAACAACCGCCCATAGCCTGCGGGACCATACGACTTCCAAATCGAACATGCAAGTGAAATATCAACGATACTGAAATGCAGGGCGAGTCATGCCCAAATCCAGTATGATCGGGGTTGAAGATGCTTGCCGATTCTTTTTATAATCCGAAGAGTCTGTGATCTGCGAAGGGCAGGTGGGCGTAAATGGTGTGTGGAATGTGCAAAGGGAAAGGGAAGATCTATTGCATTACCTGCAAAAAGGGCAATTCATCCCCGCCTTGGCTTTCCGGGAAGGCCGAAGAAAAGTGTTCGGTGTGTGATGGAAAAAACGAAGTGAAGTGCCCGGTTTGCGATGGAAAAGGAGAAGTCTGAGACTGGGTGTCGGGTACCGCTTCGTCTCGCTCCGGTCGTTTCCGATACCCGATATCCGATGCCGGATCAGAAATCGACTCCCGGCTGAGGCTCTATGCCCTTGCGATAAGCATGGGCGATCTCACGCACCTCGCTCACGGTGTCCGCAAGCTCGATCACTTCCGGAGACGCGTCACGGCCGGTAAGGACAAGGTGAAGCAGGGGAGGCTTGCCGCGAATCAGTTCCAGAACCTGTTCGAGTTCCACCAACTTAAGGTGTACGGCGTTGTTTATCTCGTCGAGGACGATGAGGCCGTATCTTCCCGAGGCGATCCGTTCTTTGGCTATAGCGAACGCGTTCTGAGCGGCTTCGCGGTGCCGGTCGTGCGAGTAAGGGTTTCCCTGGATGCCGCAAAATCCCATGCCGCCGGCTACTATCTCAACGTCGCAGTCGATTTTCTTGACCGCTTCCCATTCCCCGGTGAAGAGGTCTCCCTTCATGAACTGGATCATGCAGACCTTCATGCCGTGGCCGCAAGCGCGCACGACCATCCCCAGGGCCGAAGAAGTCTTTCCTTTGCCGTAGCCTGTGAGTACGACCACAAGCCCGACTCTTTTCTCCGGCTCGAGAGCTGTCATGGCAATCTGGGGCTCCAACCGGGTGAGTTTTGTCTCGTCGTGAGTCATTTCCACTCCATCATGCGGTAACGAAACTGAAACAGGCGGGTTTCAAGCGCAAATTGCCAAGGCGCCCGCCGGCGCCATTGGCATCGCGTCTGATGCCCTTAGTGAAATTGGTGGCGGGTGAGCGGCCAATAGTGAGGGCATTTTCTCTTCATCCTTCACCCAATCGCCGCTCGCCGTTTCTTATATCCCGCCCATATTTTGCGCGCGGTATTCCTTTATCGTTGCTTCGTCGACGAGTTCCCTGAATTTGGCGACGCACCCGTCGTCGAGGCATGCCTTGGGCCAGATGGCCGGGACCACCTCTGAAATGAATCTTCTTTGGTCCTCTTCACTCATGGCCAAAAGCGAACTTTTAATCTCCTCTAAAGTCATTGTCGTAGCTCCGTTTGGCAGGTGAATTCCGCTCAGCTCTCTAAAAACAGCAAACAATTCTTCGTTACAACTCGCTAATTTAATCACCCCCCGGTGCTGAAGCTATTGTATCGATTACAAGTGCGCTTTCTTTTTTTGGGGGCAACCGGGACCATGATGCGATGAGGAGGACTGGAATATGGTCACGAATCGCCTCCGTGATCCAGCGGCTTTTTCGTTTGCCCTTCCACCTTTTCCCCTTCACTCTTTACCAGCGCACGGACAGTTATTATTGTTGGGCGGACGGGAGGATAGAACGGGTATCGGCTCCAAGCCAACAGGCAAGCAGCCGGATGCCGCGTTCGATACTATTTCCGCCGGGCAACAGGGGTATTGGAGCGGTCCGATATCCGACTTCCGTCAGGCAGCCTTTAACTTTCCTTAGGATTTTCATGGAGCCGACAGCACCGGGAGCATTGTCGCCTTTCGAGCCGGGGGTTTTCAGCCTGGCTGTCTACACCGTCATGGTTGCCGCCTTCATCGCCTTGCAGCTTTTCCTGGCGGCCTGGGTCGGCGAGAAAAAGAAAAGCGTTGAAAAATCGAGGCCCTACGAGTGCGGCATCATTCCCACCGGTTCGGCCAGATTCCGCTATCCTGTACCCTTCTACCTTGTGGCCGTCTTCTTTTTGATCTTCGACGTGGAAGGCGCATTTATCTTCACCTGGGCCGTAGTATACGAAGACGTGGGTCTCGCAGGGTACGCCCAGATGTCGTTTTTCATCATGCTGCTGCTCGCCGGATTGTTCTATATCTGGAGACAGGGAGGACTCGATTGGAGAGAGGAAAAGACCTAGCGTCCGCGAGTCCGCGCATCGAGTCTTTATTGGGCCTTACCGACACGCTGGTCAACTGGTCGCGCAAGTTTAGCCTCTGGCCTATGTTTTTCGGGCTTTCATGTTGTTTTGTCGAGGAGGCGGCGGCCTTCACCTCGCGCTACGACCTGGCGAGGTTCGGCGCCGAAGTGCTTAGGGCCTCGCCCCGGCAGGCCGACCTGCTTATCGTGTCAGGGACGGTTTTCAAGAAGATCGCTCCCATCGTGCTGCGCCTCTACGAACAGATGCCGGAACCCAAGTGGGTTATCTCGATGGGGTCGTGTTCGAATTCGGGCGGGATGTACGACGTATACAGCGTAGTGCAGGGGGTCGACCAGATCATTCCCGTCGATGTCTACGTTCCGGGCTGTCCTCCGCGCCCGGAGGCCCTTATGGAAGGCCTGGTCATTTTGCAGGATAAAATTTTGACCGAAAGGCCCGGCCGCAGAATTTATCATATGGAAGGAGGAACTCAGGGGACGGACAGGCCGGTTTTGATAGACGGGGCAACCAAATCGGGCGACTCGCGCGGTCCCGGCTATGAAGGCGTCTCGATCAGAGGGTCTTCGACCTCACCTCCGCTTCACTTCGGGAGCAGGTCCGACGTTATGTGGGCGCCTCCTGCGCGGCGCATAGAATTTTCCGACGGCGACCTCTCAGTTGCCGCGCAGCTCCGGGAACGCTTCGGTCCGGCCGTCTCGGTGGCTCCTCATGCCTCCGACATGCTCACCGTTGAGGTCAGTCCGGAGAATGCAGCCGAGGTGCTGCATTTTTTGAAATATGAGGCAAAACAGAAATACAAGCGGCTGGACGACCTCACTGCGATAGACGAATCGGCAAGGCGCGAGCGGACCTGGAACAAAGATTTTGCAGGGGCGATCACCGATACCGGCGCCGCGGCATCCCTGGCTGAAAAATCAAGGCAGCCTGGTCCCGACTTTACGCTGGTCTATCAACTGCTTTCTTTCGAGAGCGCAAGCCGCATAAGGTTGAAGTGCGGCCTGCGCGGCGCATATCCCAGCGCCGGGTCGGTCACCGCGATCTGGCCTTCCGCCAACTGGTACGAGCGGGAAGTGTACGACATGTTCGGCATCCGGTTCGAAGGCCATCCCAACCTTGAGAGGATCCTTATGCCCCAGTGGTGGGAGGGGCACCCGCTAAGAAAGGACTATCCGGGGCGGGCGACCGAGATGGCGCCCTATACTACGGAAGACGCCCGGATGCGCCAGCCGATGGACGCCCTGGAGCGGATGATGGTGGACGGAAGACTGGGGAGGGAAGAGAGTGGAGGCAAAGAAGACCGGTCCTCCAGCCTCCGCAGTGAGTTTTTCCTTAACATCGGACCGCACCACGTTAGCACTCACGGCCTATTGCGATGCATCGCCGAACTGGAAGGCGAACAGATCAGGGAATTAGACCTTGAGATCGGCTACCACCACCGGGCAACCGAAAAGCTGGGCGAACGGCAGACCTGGCACCAGTACATACCATACACCGACCGAAACGATTACCTGGCCGGCAGTTCGCTCGAATTCTCCTACGTTTCCGCCGTCGAGACTCTGGCAAACATAAGCGTTCCCGATCGGGCGCAGGCCATTCGAGTGCTGCTTGCCGAGCTCTACCGGTTGAGCAACCATCTCGTCTGGTTCGCCACATTTGCGCACGACCTCGGAGCAATGACACCCAATTTTTATACTTTCGCCGAACGGGAGATGATCCTCGATATAATCGAACTGATCACCGGCGGGAGGCTGCATGCGGAGTACCTGCGCATAGGCGGGGTGGCGCTGGACCTGCCGGAAGGCTGGAAAGAGGCCGTTGACGAGTTGGTGAAGATATTTCCGCGCAGGCTCAACGAATACGAAAAGCTGCTGAGGAAAAACCCCATTTTCCTTAGAAGGACCAAAGGCGTCGGCAAAATCAGCCTGGAACAAGCCATGGACTGGGGAGTGACAGGGCCGAACCTGCGGGCTTGCGGCCTCGATTGGGACCTTCGCAAGAAGATGCCCTATTCGGGTTACGAAAACTACGAATTTGAGGTCCCGACCGCCGTCGAAGGCGACTGCTATGCGCGCTACATCGTGAGGGTTGAAGAGATGCGCCAAAGCGTGCGCATCATAGAGCAGGCGGCCAATGGAATGCCTTCCGGCCGCTATGTGACCGAGGACTACCGGTACGCAATCCCCAAGCGGAGCGAGATGCTGAGAGACATCGAGACCCTTATTCATCACTTTATCAACGTCACCAGGGGCATGAAAATCCCCGCGGGCGAGGCTTACGGGGCAACCGAGGTGCCCCGCGGGGAGCACGGCTACTATGTGGTGAGCGACGGCCTCGGCTACGCCTACCGTATACGCGTGCGAGGGCCGGGATTCGCCAACATTCAGACGCTTCCGATGATGGCTGGGGGCGAGAGTATAGCGGACCTGATCTCGATCATCGGGTCCATAGACATTATTCTGCCGGACATTGACAGGTAGGACGATGCTCATCTGGATTGCCGGGTTTTTTATCCTGATTGTGAAGCTTACGATCGTGCTGGTCGTGCTGCTCTTTATCGCCGCCTACCTCGTGTGGGTGGAGCGCAAGTTTCTGGCCCGGCTTCAGATCCGTTACGGACCTAATCGGGCGGGGCCATTCGGGCTGCTCCAGCCGGTGGCCGACATAGTTAAGATGATAACCAAGGAAGACACTGTTCCGGAAGGGGCGGACCGGGTTTTCTTCGGAATCGCTCCGGCAATCGTTGCCGCCACGGCGTTTCTGATGTTTTCCGTGGTTCCTTTCGGCGAGCCGGTGACGATTCTCGGGCGAAAAGTGCCGCTTGTCGTAACCGATTTGAACATCGGGCTTCTTTTCGTCTTCGCCATGTCTTCTCTTGGCGTTTATGGAGTGGCGTTAGGGGGTTGGGCGTCAAATTCCAAGTATGCTCTTCTCGGGGGCATACGGGGCGCAGCCCAGATGATCAGCTACGAACTCTCGCTCGGACTTTCGCTTATCCCCATTGTCATGATGGCGCACTCGTTCAGTATAGTCGCCATAGTCGAGGCGCAGAAAAGGTATCCTTTCATCCTGTTGCAACCTTTGGCCTTCGTGGTCTTTGTGGTGAGCGCTATGGCGGAAAGCAAGCGGATACCTTTCGACCTGCCGGAGGCTGAAAACGAGCTTGTGGCGGGCTACCATACCGAATACAGCGGGATGCGATTCGGCCTTTTCTTTCTCGGCGAATACGTCCACATGATGGTGTTCGGAGGAATTCTGGCAGTCCTTTTTCTGGGCGGCTGGCGCGGACCATACCTGCCGCCTGTCCTCTGGCTGCTGCTGAAGATATTTCTGGTCGCATTGTTCATGATATGGGTGCGGGGCACTCTTCCGCGCCTGAGGTACGATCAGCTCATGACTCTGGGTTGGAAGGTGCTTATCCCGCTTTCGCTGATAAATATTCTCGTGACGGGGGCAGTTGGACTGATTTTGCAATGATGCGTAATGAGCGTTGAATAAAGGGTCCGTGTCCGCGGTTTTGAAGGAGTTGTGGTTATGCGAGATGTGTGGGAGGCCGTAGCTGCGCTGTTTTCGGGCCTTTGGACGGTGTTTGTCCATCTTTTTCGAAGGCCGATAACGGAGCAGTATCCCGAATACAAGCGGCCCCTGCCGGCAAGGGCCAGGGGGAGGATAATACTTACTCGCGACCCGGATGGGGGAGAGCGCTGCGTGGCCTGCTATCTCTGTTCGGCGGTTTGCCCGGTCAACTGCATATCGATGGAAGGCGCCGAGCGGCAAGACGGGCGGCGGTTTGCCGCATGGTTTCGAATCAACTTCGGCCGCTGCATTCTGTGCGGGTTTTGCGAGGAAGCATGCCCGACGTCGGCGATTCAGCTCACCACGGACTACGAATTCTGCAAGAAGGATATTCTGGCCTTCGTTTATGAGAAGGAGGATTTGCTGGTCGATCACCAGGGAAAAGACAAAGATTACAACTTTTACAGGTATGCGGGCGTGACCACCAACTACGGCGGCAAAGGCGAACACATCGGCGAGAAGAAGCCGGTGGACATTAAGAGCAATATGCCGTGAAGAATCGAGAATCGCGAACCGGGAGCCGGGAATTGAAAAACCTTATCCACCCGAGGCCCGGCCGGTCCGGATTCGCGACGCAATTAATTCGTGATCCATAATCGAAACGGGGCTTTTATGTCCTTTTACACGTTCCTTTTCTACCTGATATCAGCAGTGGTTATCGGGGCCACGGGCGTCGCGATCACCCGTCAAAACCTGGTGCATGCCGTGGTTTACCTGATTTTCTCGTTTTTTGGCACCGCGATGCTTTTTTACCTTTTCGGTGCGCCTCTTTTGGCCGCGCTGGAAATTATCATTTACGCAGGCGCGATAATGGTGCTCTTCCTGTTCGTAGTCATGATGATAAAGATAGAGCCGGAACGGGGGGCGATCTTTTCGCTTGCCCGCGCCGGAGAGTGGCTGCCGGCGGTAGCTTTCGGGCTGATCTACATGGTTGTGGCGGTCCTATTGATAGCGCGGACGCCGGGCATGGGCGCCGGCCTCAAGCTTCTCGCCGCTTCGCCCGGGCAATTCGCCCTCTTTGTTTTCGAGCACCATTGGTTTTCGATAGAGGTCGTCTCCATGCTGCTTCTGCTTGCGGTTGTCGGCGCGCTGCAGCTTGGGGGAAAAAGAGACCGGCGCGTGGACGCGGAAAGAGCTGTGAAGGGTGAAGAGTGAAATGCGAAGGGCAGGTGGGTGAGGTGCGCAGGCTTTAAACGTTCGCTTTCCATCCTTTACCCGATAAAGGGTAGCTAAATGACAGCGTCGTTGGGTCAAATATTGCTGGTTGCCGGGATTTTGTTCGCACTGGGCGTATTTTGCGCCGTCGTCCGCCGCAACCTTATCATGATCGTGCTCGGGATCGAGATAATGCTCAACGCCGTCTCGATCGCATTCGTGGGGGCGGCGCTTCGGTGGAGCAATCTCGAGGGGCAGGCGTTTGTGCTTTTCATCCTTGCCGTGGCCGCGACGGAGGTCTCGGTGGGTCTGGCGATGGTCGTTTACGCTTTCAGGCGGACAGGTTCATTCGATCCGGCCAGCTTTAACCTCTTAAAGTAGCAGGATGCAGGAATGCATTTCAGCCCAGTCCTTAGTCCTCTGTCGTCGGCACTCTGTTTCACGGCGGCGACGCTGCCGCTTGCGGCCTTTTTGGCCGTATTTCTGTTGACGCGGGACCGGCCCCTGCTTTCGGCCCGTCTCTCCATCGGGGCGGTTGCCGTGTCGTTTGCATGTTCCGCGACGCTGCTGGCGCTTAACCTGAATATCCAGGGACAGGCGGAGTATACGGTGCGGTTGCTTGCATCGAGCGGGATCGACATTCCGTTCGGCTATATGATCGACCGTCTGAACCTGCTGATGATAGTGGTCGTGTCCCTGATCTGCCTGCTGGTCCAGGTCTATTCGCTGTGGTACATGGCGGAAGATCCCGGTTTCTCGCGCTATTACGCCTTTATGTCTCTTTTCGCATGGGCCATGTTGAACCTTTGCCTCTCCGCCGCCATTCTCCAGCTCTATATCTTCTGGGAACTGGTCGGGCTTTCTTCCTACCTGCTTATTGGATTCTGGTTTGAGAAGTTCAGCGCATCTGAGGCGGGAAAAAAGGCGTTCGTTATGACCCGCGCGGGCGATGTGGCATTTTTTATCGGAATTCTGCTGCTTTTTCTGCACACGGGCAACATCGGCATACGCGATCTCGATAACCCGCAGGCGCTCGCCGCTTTTCCGCACTCTTTCCTGACTCTCTCGGCGCTTCTGATCTTCGGAGGCATAGTGGGAAAGAGCGCCCAGTTTCCGTTGCTTACCTGGCTGCCGGACGCCATGGAAGGTCCGACTCCGGTGAGCGCTCTGTTGCACTCCGCCACTATGGTTGCCGCCGGAGTCTACCTGCTTGCGCGGCTTTTCCCCTTTTTCAGCATGTCCGCCACGGCGCTCGACGTGGTGCTGGCGACCGGCACGATCAGCATGTTTCTTTCTTCCACGATGGCTATGGTCAGCCGGGATATCAAAAGGGTGTGGGCCTATTCAACCATCAGCCAACTGGGCTACATGGTCATGGCATTAGGTGCGGGCGGATATTTTGCCGGGGTCTTTCACCTCAGCGCTCACGCCGGTTTCAAGGCGCTCCTTTTCCTTTGCGCAGGTGTTTTCATCCACAGGTTCGAAACCAACGACGTCTACGAGCTGGCGGCGAACATGGCGAACCGGGCAAACCGCGACCTGACTGCCATCGTTTCGATGATCGTGGGAGTGGCTGCCCTTTCGGGCTTTCCGCCTTTTTCGGGCTACTTCAGCAAGGAAGCCGTCATGGCTTCGCTCGCGAGGCTGCCCAATCACGCCTGGCTTGCGGCCGCCCTGGCGGGGGTCTTTCTGACCGCCTACTATTCGTTTCGGGTGATCTTTATAATTCTGAGCGGCGGGCGGCAACCTTCATCCGGCGAGCCGCAACCCTCGAGCGGGCACTCGCAACACGATGCAAGGCGCCCGTACATGGCCTGGCCGCTCATTATCTTGTCGGCGATCACACTCGTTTTGGGTTGGCTTGAAAAGCCGATTGAAGAATTTCTTCTGGGCGGGGGCGCCGGCGCAGCGCTGCCGGCAGGGTCGGAAAGCGCTCATTTGACCTGGATTCCCTGGATGGCTACGGGTCTTGGGGCGGCGGGCCTCATCCTTGCCTGGTTCGAATTCGGGCGCAAATCTTCCGCCGATCAACGGATCGGTTTTGTGGAGAGGGTCCCGTTTCTCTACAAGCTTTTTGCCGAACGCTGGTATATCGACCACTTCTACCGGCTTCTCGTAAACCTGGTCGTCGACAGGGGATTATCCTACCTTTGCTGGCAAAACGACAACAAGGTGATTGACGCAGGCATAGACGAGCTTTGCGAAGGGACGGTCGAAGGCGGGCGCATTGCCTCCCGCCTGCAGTCCGCAATGATTCAGTACAGGCTGCTGGCCATATTCGCAGTGATGGTGTTGCTGGGCGCCTGGTTTTGGTGGGCGCCGGGGTAGAAGGCGAAAGTAAAACGGCCAAAGCAAAAGAGCATAAGGCAAAACGCCTCGCGTGGGCAAAAGCAAAAAGGCAAAAGCAGCGATGTTTCCTTTTCTTTCCGCTATCATGATTTGTTGCGCAACCGGTCTGGCGGCAATCATGCTTATCCCGCAGGAGCGGCAGCTCCTGATAAAACAGACGGCCGCCGTATTTTCCGGGATCACGCTACTTTTGTCTTTGTATCTGTTTGTGGCTTTTGACAGGAGCGCAGGGGGCTTTCAATTCTCGGAGCAGGTCCGGTGGATCCCGTCCCTTGGCATAAACTGGTCCAACGCGGTTGACGGGTTCAGCCTCCCCAACCTGCTGCTGACCGGCATCGTTTTTTTTACCGGCGTGCTCACGATGTGGGAACTGGAGAACAGGGTAAAGGAATACTATGCCCTGTATTTCGTGCTGGTGACCGGGGTCTTCGGGCTTTTCATGAGCATGGACCTCTTTTTCATATTCGTCTGGTACGACGTCTCGCTTTTTCCGATGTACCTTCTGATTGCGGTCTGGGGGACGACCCGTAAGGAATACGGGGCCATGAAGCTCACGCTCTATCTGCTGGCGGGAAGCGCGCTGATTTTGCCTGCCATAATCTTTCTGTGGGCGAAGTCGGGCCTCAACACCTTTTCCTTCCTGGCTCTTTCACAGCCGGGGTTGTTCAGCCGCATGTCACAGATTTTCGCCTTTCTGCTCCTTTTTTTGGGTTTCGGTATCCTGGCCGGCGTGTGGCCTTTTCACACGTGGTCGCCGGTCGGGCACGTCGCGGCGCCTCACGGCGTCAGCATGGTGCACGCGGGGGTTCTGATGAAGATCGGCGCCTTCGGAGTGCTGAGGGTGGCAATCATGCTCTGCCCGCTGGGATGGATTTACTGGGCAAAGCTCATGGCCGTGCTCGCCGCGGTCGGGATAATCTACGGAGCGCTGGCCGGTTTGAGGCAGACCGACCTGAAGTACGTGATAGGATATTCGAGCGTGTCTCACATGGGGGTGGTCGGCCTCGGCCTTTCCACGGTAACCGTTGAAGGCCTCAACGGCGCAGTGTTCCAGATGTTTGCCCACGGCATCATGACGGCCCTTCTCTTTTCATCGGTTGGCTACATATACGACCGGACGCACACAAAGCTGATCTCAGAGCTCGGTGGACTGAGCCGGGTCATGCCGGTGGCGTCAGGGTTCTTTATCTTGGCGGCCCTGGCTAGCATGGGCGTCCCGGGGCTTGCTAATTTCTGGGGCGAGCTGGTGGTGTTTGTTGCAGCGTTCAAGACTTATCCGGCCCTAGGGGTCGTTGCCGTGACTGCGTTGGTGGTCACCGCTCTTTTCATGCTGCGCGTAGTGCAGAAGACATTTTACGGCCCGCCGGCCGAACGGTGGGCGCACCTGCCCGATATGTCGGCCTGGCTCGAGACGCCGAGGGTGATACTTGCCGCGGTCCTGCTTTTACTGGGATTTTATCCGTCCTTGCTCTTCGACGTCATCCGGACTGCGTCAACGCCTTTTATGGCCGGGCTGCACTGAAAAACGTGAAGAGAGAAGAGCTAATGTCCAAATAACGAAAAAGGAAGTTTGCCGGGATGAAATGGTTAAACGCCGCCCCTGAGATATTTTACTTTGCAGCGAGCCTGTGGTTTTTCTTTTGGACCTTTTTGCCCTCACCCCGCGGGTCCGCGGACCGTCCAGCCGCCTCAAGCCCCTTCAACTCGTCATATGCCACGGCGGCCTTGCTGCTCGCCTCGCTCGGGGTTGTCATCTGCCTCCTTTCCTCCGGCAGGGAAGGATTTCTTTTTACCAGGGCATTCCGAGTGGACCTTTTCTCGCAGGTTTTCAAGGTCCTGCTTGCGATCGGACTTTGTCTGATAGTGTGCATATCGGGCGGCGCGGACGTCAGGGATCTGCGGCGGGGATCTGTTCCGGCAGCCGGTCCCACGGGTGAATTCTATTTTTTGCTCTTTACCTGCACCGGGGCGCTGATGCTTTTGAGCAGCGCGGGACATCTGCTTTCGATCTACGTTTCGCTGGAACTCTCCAGTTACTCGCTCTATCTCCTTACGGCGCTCAGGAAAAGAGAAGAATATGCCGTCGAAGCGGGGATAAAGTATTTTCTTATCGGTACGTTCTCTTCCGCCGTGATGCTTTTAGGCATGGCGCTTATTTATTCCACCACCGGGGCGGCCTACCTCGACGATATCTCCCGTTCCATGCCGCAAGTGATCGCAGCGCCGGGTGCGGTGATAGGTCTTGTGCTGACCCTGGGCGGATTTTTCTTCAAACTTGCCGTATTTCCTTTCCATTTCTGGGCGCCTGATGTCTATCAGGGAGCTTCGAACCCGGTCGCCGCTTATATCGCTACTGCATCGAAAGTGGGCGCCATCGCCGTAATTTTGCGTGTGGTCGCCTTCACCGGACAGGGCAGTCACTATCTTGCCCTCACGCTGGCCATACTTGCGGTCGTTTCGATGACGGTCGGAAATCTTGCAGCCATTGTGCAAAAGGATTTCAAGAGGCTGCTCGCCTATTCGACGATAGCCCATTCCGGTTACGTGCTGCTTGGAATCCTGGTGCTGAGTCCGGCGGGCTATTCCGGGGCAATATTCTACGCGGTTGCGCTGCTGGTCATGAAATTTACCGCCTTCATGGTGATAGTGGAAGTCGCATCGGACGGTAGAAACCTGCAGATCGAAGAGCTGGCGGGGCTTCACAGAAGGTCCCCTATCCTGGCCCTTGCCCTTTTGGTGTCGCTTTTCAGCCTTGCGGGGATTCCGCCGACGATAGGATTTACAGGAAAGTTCCTCGTTTTTGTGGCCGCCGTCGAAAAAGGTTACTTGGCGCTAGTGATAATCGCCATGGTAAACGTTGTCATATCCCTTTATTATTACCTGCTTGCGATCAGAGCCGCCTATCTGCTGGAGCC
>Ga0326728_10012925_pt1 | contig 18339 bp, 24 predicted proteins | sample MB3enrmetagenome_FD_207602 | JGI IMG/M metagenome (GOLD analysis project Ga0326728, IMG submission 207602) | Lab enriched peat soil microbial communities from McLean, Ithaca, NY, United States - MB31MN | ecosystem: Environmental > Terrestrial > Soil > Wetlands > Peat | place: USA: New York... | reverse complement strand
TGTGTGTCGGGTTCTATATCGGCATGTACCTACACCTGTGAAAAAAACAGTACCTGGTCGGCCTTATCGCCAGCTCTCTAGCGCCGGTTCCACCGTTTGATACTTCGGCGGCCATCGGTTTGCTGGTCGTGAACCTAGCGTGAGGCGTCTTGGATGCGGGTGGCTGTAAATGGGAAAAAAACCCTACGCCCTGACGCAAATAGGGACAGCGGCAGCGCGCACAACTACACGAGGTGGCTCCAAGCCTCAGCAGGCACGACTCAGTGAGCCGCGCTGTCATCCTGTCGATTACGCCGCTTATTTTGGGCTATCCGGATGCCCCCCGGCTACTAATTCCACGCAATCTATGCACGCCGGATTGGTATCGCCCTGAACTGGCAACCTAATGCCACCATCTCTGCATCCCCAATCATTTTGCCGAAGGCTACCTTACCGCGAAAGTTCCCGTCGGAAAGGGTCCCGCGAAAACCCATCGTCAATTGCGTCTTGTGCGACGCTGGGTAAACGAACGTTCGTGGATCAGACGATCAAACCACTGTCGCGGTATGAGTACCACAGCAAGCCCACGGGAGGTGTCAAACCGGAACCACGGTTCCAAGCCAGGATGCAGTACTTTTCTCTCGTTGGTATTGGACACAACCACTTGAACACCACGAAGATTTACTTCAACTCCAGCACGGAGCCCGTCATCAAGGAATTTGTCGACAAGGGGTAAGCCTTGCGCGCTGCGCACCGGGACTGACGCGTTTTGGAAGAGAGCCGCACGCCGTGTGGAAAACGCCTATAATTTTGAGAGTGGAACAGTTTCAGGTTGCCCACATCAGGGTCCAGAATGTGGACCTCGTCATTGTTTTCGTCAACCCCGAACTCGGCGGTCGGCCAATTGCCGATCAGCAGCGAATTGTCGCGGCCCTTCAGGCGTGTGCAAGTACTGCTGGCTTGGCTGGCAATGTTGTCCCGGTATGGGGGGATTCCGTGGGGCGCTTGCATTTCATCGCACCGCCCAACCAGCACCCGTTTTTTGGGAGTGTCACTTACGCGTATTTATACTCCCAGATCAACAGGACTTTGACTTGTCCCTAAGGCGGAGCACTGTGAAGTGAACAAGAACTGTAATGTGTTCATCGGTTGGTCTGGCGAACGGAGCCGCTTAGTTGCCGACTTCCTGCGAGGATGGATATCGATGGTAGTTCAGGCAGCAAGACCTTGGATGTCGGAGACGGATATAGATAAGGGGAGCCGTGGACTGGATGAAATCGGCAAGGCGTTGTCGGAGATTAGGGTGGGAATCACTTGCTTAACTCCCGAGAACCTACATCAGCCTTGGCTCTTTTTTGAAGCTGGAGCGCTTTCGAAAACGATCGATGATAGGACTCGCCTGTGCACGTATTTGATCGGTGGACTCCAGCCGCACGACATCAGGCCACCGTTAGGAATGTTTCAGGCAACCAGAGCGGTGAAGGACGACACGCTCAAACTCGTCCACACCATTAACCGGGCGGTCACTGATGATCCGGTCCCCGAAGAGAGTCTCGATCAGTTGTTTCTTGCGATGTGGCCGAAGTTGGAAGACAGATTGACAACGCTACCTTCCGCTGAGGATAGTATCGCGGTAAAGCGCACGCTAGATGACATGGTGGCTGAAATATTGGAAATCGTTCGAGCCGAAGCTAGTCGGAAGAATCAAACGGACATTTTATCGGGGATAGCAACAGGTGGCGTTGGTGTTGCCGGCAAGGGAATAATGACGCCCGGGGAGTCCATTATGGGAATCTCATCAATTGTGGCGGCACCAACATCGAGTACGCCTTCGGAGAGTTAGTAACTTGCCCACGAAACGAAGAATGCTGAAGTTCTAGTGTATGTTAAGGAATAGGCTTTCAACTACATGCACGCTTGATGTGTCGCCCATCATCCGTTGCCCGACGGTTGCGCAACGACATCAGGTCAGGACCTCCGTTCGTGCTTTCGCTTATGATAATTGACGTGTGATCTTGTAGAAATCTGCAGACACGCGAAGGAATGGTTACGCCCGAATGATCACAGCTTTTGACGTTCAATTTGCAGTAGGTGCTTCACGACCGACGATTCCGCTGTCACCGCTGGCGGCCGACCTCGTCGCCAATCTACTTAATGACTTTATTTATGAGTTCAGAGGCCAAGAGGTGAGTGCTGTTGTCGACCGTCACCATCGTGCCCTCGATTTCGTGTACAAAGAACTTGCTAATGTGCTTACTGACGCCTCAAGGGAATTGCGGGTAGAGCGGGCAGTCACGGCGGTTGACATCCTCCACTGGATATCTCCTCGATGGCCAGATCTACTAAAAAAACAAGGTTCAGTACTGGGCTTTGTTTTCGATAAGGAGTAGCGATGGCAGAACAAGCTCCCGGAGAACCGCCAAGTCGCTGGACCGTCATAAACGACTATTCCAAGACGGTGGTTACCGTTTGCGCAGCATTGCTTGCCTTTATCGGCGCGTTTTCAAACCGGTTGAGCGAGGGCCAAATGTCGGGAGCCGGAGTTTGGGGACTTGACGGAGCGGTTGCCCTCTTGGGATTAGCTGCCTTGACTTCGCTCGCGGTTCCAGCAATGCTCGATCGCTATTTACGCATTGTTGCGAAAGGCGCACCTCCAGCTCCTGCCCCAACGCAGCGAAATATCGACACTGCCACGCAAGAGGAATGGGATAGTCGGAAATCGAAGATTTGGTGGACGAAATGCGTCGCAAACGCGTCATATGCCTGCCTCGCATTCGCGATTGTCGGCCTTGCCGTATTCGCACTCTTCCGTCCAACCGAATCACCGAAGGACGAAAAGACAGCTCTAGCGGCGGCCTTCAATGTCGTAGGCCAGTTTGCAAATGTGTCGCCCTCCAAACTGCACGCCGAATCCCTCGAATACGTCAAGTCAGGTGACTCCTTCGAACTCGTTCTTTTGGACGACACATCTAATAAGAAGTACAAGGTCCTTGTTCCAAGGGGGACCTCACCAGCGTCAGTGCACTTCTCGCCGTAACGACGGCGAAGAGCCATCAATGGAACGTTCCGAGCGGCGATCCGGCGATGTAGATAATTTTGTGACCGCGAAACCACCAAACCACCAAGGTTCAATGTGCTTCAACAGAGATCAATAAGCTTCAACACAAGCCGTTTCGTTCCAAGAGCTTGGAACCTGTTGAATTTGCGGCAAAATCCTGAATTGCCGCGATCAGCTTCGGGACCCAGGGGCTTACGCGGATACCCACCTCACGGCTAACGCCTGAGAGGCTCGATAATTTGCAGATACTCGGCGTAGCACGGGGAACAATGCGTCACGTGTTCCCAATCTGCGGTCTCCAGGGCTTCGATCCGATCTGGCATTTTCGCCAGTTGCTCGAGCGCCGCTCTTCCGGGACAGCCAATTCGCTCCGGGTTGGGATAGTTACTCAGTACTGCTTTCTGCAGCACGCCTTGTATCCTGCGGGACTTTTCTGCGGGGGTTTCCGGCACAGAATTCAGTATAGGTCACGGATTCCAGGGCTTGGCGTTCGAACCCTTTTGGCGTAGCTGACGTCTCCATCGCTCAAACTTCTTCTCGGCGGTACCACTTTTGCGATGAAGCATCCGGCCGATCTCCTCCCATGTCCAGCCGTCCAGGTGTAGGCCGATGATGAGCCTCAGGTCCTCACTCGAAGCCAGAGCATCGACATCCAGGCGGGCTTCCGAAGCGCTCGCGTGATCACGTGAATCGATCAGGAGAGCGTTCTGAAGTTCGGTATCAAGCTCTTCAAGAGATTGGTCGACGCCCTGCCGCAGCCGACGGCCACCGGCAGCGGCATTCTTGGCCTCCCATGTTGTTCGAGCATAAACCTGAGAGTGCGGCTTGGCTCCAAGATTGTCTCCATACCTTCGCGACAGGCTGTGAACCGAACTGTTCACGATCTCGCTAACGGCCCAGACGTCGCCGATGACGTAGGTTACAAGACTACACAGAGCTTTGTGGATCGGTCTGACACCTCGTTCAATCCAGTCGAGGTTTACGGGTCTGCCCTCGGAATCGTGATCCTCAATACAGATTGGCGCCAGCCCCGCGGGCAGGATGTCAAAGTCTTCCGGAATGGTAATGAGCCGCAAAAATCACCGTTCCAAAAAAAAATTTCACAACGATGTCCGAAAACACCCTCTCCCAAGACCTTGAAAGTGAGGGGAGAATTTTTCGGAGCATCCGAGAGCCACTGGTTGGGATGCTACAGCAAACCCGGCGATGCTGTCAATGCGGAAATGAGGATTCGTAATGCAGGAACTAGCGAACAGAATTCGAATTGAGAACGGCAAGTCCATGGCCATTGATTCGGGCATCGCCGGAAGCAGTGACCGCTTTCAACTTCGGCAGATCGGAGAAAAGGAATCACCGATTGGACATCCATCTGCCGGCTTGGAGCAGCATGAGCGTAACAATCGGCTCGACGTGAAGCTCAGGCGAGAGCTTGGTGAGCCGGTACTCAAACTCCTCGGGGATGAGCACACCGAGGACATCGTCCTCAATCCGGACTCGTCGCTCTGGGTCAAGCGCATGGGCGAGGGTTTCGTCCGGTTCGGCAGCATGACGCCAGCACGCGCGGCGAGCACACTTGGGACCATAGCGGCGTGGCGCGACACGGTACTGAATCATGACCACCCTATCCTCGAAACCGAGCTTCCTATCGATGGCAGCCGTTTCGAAGGCCTCACCGCCCCCGTTGTTCGACAGCCGGCATTCGCGATTCGGCTTCGGCCTCGGAAGATCTTCAGTCTGGACGAGTACGAGGCTGGGGGCATTGTCACTGGGAAAGATGATCCGCTCAATAGGCATCGTGGCGGAAATGACTTTGCCGCTTCCGTGCACGGCTTGAGGCATGCGGAGATTATCCGCGCCGCCGTTGGCGCGAGAAAGAACATCCTCATCGCCGGGTCCGCCGGGAGCGGAAAGACGACACTCACAAACGGCATCTTGCGGGAGCTGGCGCATCTAACACCCCGTGACCGCGTGCTGGTCATTGAGGATACGACGGAACTGCAGTGCTCTGTGGCGAATTATGTCGATCTCCACACCGCGGGTGACGTAACGATGATCGACTGCCTGCGTGCTTGTATGCGCCTGAAACCTACACGCATTGTCGTTGGGGAAGTTCGAGGCGCCGAAGCTCATGCGGTCTTAAAGGCTTGGAATACTGGCCATCCTGGCGGCATTGCGACCATTCATGCCAACGATGCGCTGAGCGCGCTGTCCAGATTGGAAAGCCTCTTAACGCAATCGGACGAGGGGCAGAGCATGCCGCATGAGTTCCGTTGCGCGTTGATTGCGGAAGCTGTCGACCTGGTGGTGTTCATCGACGAGGAGCCCACCACTGCTGCGGGTCGAAAGGTCAGAGAGGTTTTGCTCGTGTCCGGATACTCCAATGGGAAGTATACGGTCGAGCCGGTCTGAAACAACAACGTAGAGGGAGGAAAGGAAACAAGTCATGAAAATGGTTCGTTCACAAAAAAAAGCATTGCTAATGAGCAGACTCGCAACACTCGTGGCGATCGGTCTGGTGTGCAGCCTGAAGGCCCACGCCGGGGTAGCCACCATGCCATGGGACGCGGGTCTGAAATCGATGGCGCTCGATCTGGCTGGCCCGGTCGCCTGGACCATCGGCGTCATCGGCGTAGTGATGGGCGCGAGCTCGGTAGTGATCCATCACGAGCTGACCGGCTTTGGCCAGAAGGCGCTGATCACCGGAGTTGGCGCCATGATGGCTGGCTTCGCTCCGGGCGTACTGACGGCGCTCGGTATCGGCGCTGCAGTCGTTTAAGAGGAGGAGGAGAGGAAGCAATGACCGCAGACACTCCACGGGTCGTCCCGATCCACCAGTCGGCGCACCGCCCTGCCCAGATCCGCGGCTGTGATCGGGTGTTGATTCTGACCGCGCTGTTCGCGGCGTTTTGCCTGGCTTTCAGCCTGTTGACGGTTTGGGGATTCGCAGTGTCTGCGGCACTTTGGTTCGGAGTAGTGGCCGTGTTGCGCCGGATGGGCAAAGCCGATCCACTGCTCCGGCAGGTTTATATCCGCCATCTGAGATATCGCGAATGGTATCCCGCCAAAAGCGGTGTTCTCTCTCAGCTGGCCGGAGTTCCGAAAGGGTGGAGATAAGGCAAATGCTACGCAATGAACATCGCCGGAAACCGCAGGGCCTGGCAGATCTGCTTCTGCCCTTTGCGTTGATCGAAGACGGTATCGTGCTCCAGTACGACGGCTCGCTGACGGCCGGCTGGTCATACCGGGGGCCGGACACGATAGCGGCTGCACCAGCGGAAATGGATGCACTGAGCCACCGGCTCAATAGCGCTTTGCGTCTCGGTGGCCGCTGGATGCTGAGTTGCGATGCCATCAGATCTTGCGCTCCGGGCTATCCGGAGGAAGGAGCATTCCCAAATCCGATCACCCGGCTGATCGATGTGGAGCGGCGGCAGAAGTTCATTTGCGAGGGTGCGCACTTCGAATCGGAGTATTTCCTGACGCTCACGTACCTTCCCCCGCAGGAAAAGGAAGAGCGCATCAAAGGCTGGATGTTTGAGGGAGCGCCACCTTTTACCAGTTCTCGCGCCGCTGCACAGACGCTGGAACGGTTCAAGAGCAAGGTGGAGTCTTTCGAGAACGTCTTCGGGCACCTGTTTAGGATCCAGAGGCTGAAACGGGTAGGTTTTGTGGATGATTTTGGGCGCGAGCATCAGCACGATCAATTGTTGCGCTATCTGCGCCGCTCGATAAGCGGCGTGGATCATCCGTTTGCTCTCCCGGAGATCCCCGTCTTTTTGAACGACGTTTTGGCATGTGCGGACTTTTGCGGCGGAATCGAGCCGCGCATCGGCAGGAAGCGTGTCGCCGTCATCGCGATCGATGGCTTCCCGAGGACAAGCTGTCCAGGGATTCTGAGCGCTTTGGATTCATTGCCGCTCGAATACCGGTGGAATACGCGGGCGATCCTGATGGACCCGGAAGAGGCGGCCGGTCTATTTGAAACCTTGCGCAGAACCTGGCGGGGAATGAAGCTCGGCTGGTGGGACCAGCTCATGCGGACTCAGAACGGCCCGGTCAACCTGCACGCGGCCAACATGGAGGCCGACGCACAAGAGGCCATGGGGATCGCACAGTCCGGTGACATGCAATTCGCCTTGTATTCCTCGAACGTGATCTGTCTGGATGAGGATCGGGACAAGCTACACGAATCCGCGCGCCTGATCATGAAGACCATCCAGAACATCGGGTTCAGTTGCCGCCTGGAGGATGTTAATGCCATCGAAGCCTGGCGCGGAACCCTGCCGGGAGACGGCTACTCGAACGTGCGGCGTGTCCCTCTGCACACCTTGAACCTTGCGGATATGCTGCCGATTACCTCCGTGTGGGCGGGCCTGCGCGAGAACCCGTCTGCCCTGATGCCAAAGAACAGTCCGCCACTGCTTTATGCCGCGACAACGGGTGCCACGCCCTTCCGTTTCAACCTACACGTTTCAGATCTAGGACACACCATCGTGGTCGGCCCGTCCAGTTCCGGTAAGTCGACGTTGCTCGGCCTCATCGCGGCGCAGTGGTTCCGCTATCCGCATGCCCAGGTCTTCTTCTTCGACAAAGGCTACAGCTCGTGGGTGCTGACTCACGCCGTAGGCGGAGAGTTTTACGACCTGGCGGGTGCGAAGTCGGATCTGGCGTTCTGCCCATTGCGCGAAATCGACAGCGATTCCGCCCTTGCGTGGGCCGTTGGCTGGATCGAATCGCTGTGCGAGTTGAATGGCTTGCACGCAGGTCCAAAACACAGGAACGCGATTACCGACGCGATGCGGCGGCTTCAAGCTTCCCCAGCCAGGACGATGACCGAGTTCAGCGCGTCGGTTCAGGATGAAGATGTCCGGGCGGCTCTCGAACACTTCACGTTGAGTGGGGCCATGGGTTTCCTGCTCGATGCAGAGCACGATTGTCTGGGGAACGGACGGATGCTTGCGTTTGAGACCGAGCACCTTCTGCAGCTCGACGACAAGGCGGTGTTGCCAGTGCTGCTTTACCTGTTCCGCCGGATCGAACAGCGCCTGGATGGGTCTCCGACGCTCATTGTGTTGGATGAGGCCTGGGCGTATCTTGCACACGAGCTATTCGAGCGCCGGATTGGCGATTGGTTGAGGACGATGCGCCGCAAGAATGCGGTAGTGGTCATGGCGACCCAGCAGCTGGCGGACTTTGCGGATTCGAAGATCGCACCGGTGATTCTGGATAATTGCCCGACGAAGATCTTTTTGCCGAATGCCGAAGCGCGCAGCTCCCGCGATGTATACGGGCGGCTGGGACTGAAGGTGGGAACATCAGATGCCCCCGTCGATCGCGAACTGGATCTACTGCGCTACGCCACTCCTAAGATGCAGTACTACGTTGTATCCCAGCTCGGGCGGCGGTTGATCGATCTTGGCCTGGGACCGGTAGCGCTGGCCTTCGCCGGAATTAACGGAAACGAAGAGCGGGCGCTCGCCGGCAAAGTGATGCTCGCGCATCCGGAGACGTGGCGGGAGGAATGGCTACGTCTGAGAGGCCTGCCGGAATGGGCCCGGTATCTCGAAGGTTACCCGGCTGGAGGGCTGGAAAGGGCGTTCGAGGCGGCACTCCGGTCACGGGGAAACGCGAGCTTCCGGGATGTTTGAGTACGAAAGGGAGAATTTATGCGCAAGTTACTTTTATCGATGATGGCGGGCTCGCTCCTGGTACATCCAGCAAGCGCCCAAGTTGCCGGCGGTGTATTTGTTTGCGCGAACTGCGCGACGGAGCCGACGCAGATCAGTATCAAACTCATGCACGATCTGGAGTATGCCAAGCAGTTGCTGCAGTATGCGATCCAGGTTCAGCAGCTCGCTGACGCGCTCAAGAACACCGCGCATGGCGGGCCTGCGGCATTGACCATCATTGCAGCAGATCTTGGAATGCTCGCCGCTGTCGTTCAAGGCGGCCGGGCGCTCGCCTACTCCCTCGGCAATGACGATGTGCTGTTTCGACAGACCTACCCTGGATATCAACCTTTGGCGTCTGTCGGACCACCAGTTCCCGCTGGCAGTTATGCCAACCGCTATGCGATCTGGGCGCAGACGAGCCTGGACACTACCCAGGGTATTCTTCGAGGCGCCGGCTTTCAGGGGAAGCTGCTCGCGACCGAGCAGGGAGTGCTCGGCATACTGCGCGCCCTAAGCGCTGGCAACCTCCTGAACCGGAATGATGCGATTAACCTCACCGGCCAACTGGCTTCGGAACAAGTCGCACAGCTCCAGAAGCTGCGCGAGCTCCAGCTCGAAGACATGACCAGCAAAGCGGCGTACCAGGGCTACCAGGTGCAAAAGGACGCCGATATGGTTGCCACCGAGCAACAGTTCTTCGGCCAAACAACCATCAACGCAGGAGACAGCCGGGTATTCCCGACGACGCCGTAACATGCGAAAAATTGCGATCTCTTCGGTTCTAGGATTGCTCGTCGTGCCGGCGGCATGGGCGCAGTTTGCCCCGACGACTCCCGGGGATATCCTGAACCAATATCATGCTGCCGCGACCACTTGGGAGGCCACCGTCTTCGGATACGCCCAGGACCTGTTCTACCTGCTGGCGGTGATTGAACTATCGTGGACGTTCCTCGAGCTGTTTTTGCAGCAGGCGGATCTGCAGGCGTGGCTGTTCGGATTTATGCGAAGCATTATGGCCATCATTGCCTTCTATGCGCTGCTGTTGTATGGAAACCAGTGGTTTCCCGCAGTGGTCAACAGCTTTACGCAGATCGGCTCGCTCGTCGCCGGCATCCCGTCGATCTCACCGACTGTGGTGTTCACGCAGGGCCTGAAGATTGCCGGCGCGATGTTGGAGGCCGCCATGGATTCCGGCTTTCTCCTGCACATCGGATCGGCGCTCACGATTATTCTTTGCGCGCTGATCATTCTGCTGTGCTGGGGCCTGGTGACACTGAGCCTGATCATTACTTGGGTAGAAAGCTACGTGGCTTTGGGCGCGGCGTACATCATGCTGGGCTTTGGTGGTAGCCGGTGGACCCGTGAGTACGTCAACCGCTACATCTGCCTGGTGATCTCGGTGGGAATGAAGATCCTGACAATCTATGCGGTCATCAGTGCCGGCATGATCTTAAGCGGCAACTGGATCACAGAAGCGCAGCAGGTGAAACTAACCCCATTCGTGACCACAGCGCCCGTGTTAGTGGCGTTCGATGTGCTGATCGGTACGTTTATATACAGTTTGTTGGTCTGGCACCTGCCCCGAATCATAACGGCGGTTCTGGGAGGTAGTTTGTCACTTGGACATAACGAGGTACTAGCGCCCGTCATCATCGCAGGCCAGATGGCTGCCGCGACAGCCATGCAGGGGGCAGCCGTTGCTGGTGGGGGCGCCGGAGGCGGCGGCGCCGCGGCAACCTCGTCATGGGCGTCAAACGGTAGCATCAATAGTGCCAGCGGAACCGGTGCGCCAGGAAGTCCGTCTGATACGGATGCCGGAATCCGGCGCTTGGTCGAGAGTACGAAGGGCAAGAGTTCATAGGAGCTCATAGGAGGGAGGAGAGAATGCGATTCCTGAAGTTTTTGACGTTCGCACTCGGTGCGCTTGGACTGGTGGTGCTGACCGGTCGTGCGCCAGTAGCGCCCCAGCGGCCGCCGCGGCTGCGATTCTAATCTAGCAGTCCCCGGCGAGATCCGCCGGGGATGGCAGGAAGGTACTGCGTTGCAGGCTCGCTAGACGATTGCCTGGCGAGCGAAAGGGGGAGTTGTGTCGACAAGCGAAGCGGTTAGTCCTTATATAGCGGCCCGCCACGAATGGGACGAGCGATATGGGTCGCTGATAACGCAGGCTCGCAACTGGCGGGTGGCCTTCCAGGTAGCCTCTGTCATCGGGCTGGTGGCAGTGGCCGGCGCGACGTGGCTGTCAGTGCACTCGCGCACAAAGGTATTCGTGGTGGCCCTCGATCACCTGGGCCGGTCGGTCGCTGCCGGATATGCGGACCAGACCAGTGTGGCCAACGATGACCGGGTGCGGCGATCGAGCGTTCTCAACTGGATCGAAAACTTGCGCACCGTGACGAGCGACACCGTTGCGCAGGCGAAGGCCATCAAGGCGGTGTACGTGCAAATTGCGCAGGGCAGTCCGGCCATGAATGCGATCAACGATTTCTACCGCGGCGATCCGCCACAGGCGCGCGGGAAAACGGAGACGGTGTCGGTTGATGTCAATACCGTGCTGCCGACGAGCGATCGGAGTTACGAAGTCGACTGGACGGAAACGACACGAGACATGCAGGGCGTGGTGACTGCCACGGCCCGGTGGAAGGGTTCGTTCATGATCGCGGTCGATCCGCCAAACGACGAGGCAACCGCGCGCATGAACCCACTGGGCATTTACGTCACAAATGCCAGCTGGTCGAGGGTGTTATAGCCCGTCATTGTAAGACAACGCTTCAGGGCGATTAACAGTTCCAGTTAGGAGGAATAAAACGATGCGAGTAGTGTGTCTGACGCTAGTAGTGTGTGCAGCTGCCTTCGGGCAGGGCCAATCGGTGGTCGTTTCTCCGCCGCCAGTTGGGTACAAACCAAAAACAGATGTTCCGCTTTCTCCGACCGCCACGGAGGCGGTTCGTGTCTCGGCGGGGTTCCGGGCGGACTCGAATCCACCATCGCCTGGCCCTGACGGGCGGGTCATATATACCTTCGGCGCCGGGCTCGCGACTCTGGTATGCGCGCCCTTGCGCATCTGCATCCTCGAACTCCAGCCTGGGGAGAAACTGAACGGGGAACCGCAGATCGGGGATTCGCTGCGCTGGCAGATCACACCAGCGGCCTATGGGGCGGGTATCGATGGCACGCCGATCATTGTGGTGAAGCCGACGGCAGCCGGCCTCGATACGAACCTGCTCGTAACAACCGACCGCCGAGCCTACTATCTCCGGTTGGTCTCGAAGCCTGAGGATTACGTTTCACGCGTGGCCTTCGAATATCCAGCCGAAGATAACAACCGCCGCTGGCAGGAACACATGCTCACCGAGAGGTCCCTGCAGGAAAAGGCCGAGCTGCTTCCGACGCTCGGGACCGCGGAGCGGTTGAACTTCAACTACGACATCCACGGCGGCAACGAGCACATCAGGCCATTGCGAGTCTTCGACGACGGTGAGAAGACCTACCTGCAGATGCCGGCCCAGATGAAGAACCGGGAAGCACCGGTTCTGCTGATCGTGGGAAATGACGGCAAAGGGGAAGTCACGAACTACCGCGTTCAGCGCCAGACGTACATTGTAGACCGCTTGTTCGACCGCGCCACCCTGGTGCTCGGGGCGGGTAAGAAAAGCAAGGGCCTCACGGTCGAAATCAGCCGTTCGCCCAAGGGCTAGCCATTATGACACCGACCACGAATCAATCCGTCAAGCCGATCGAAGCCCCAACTGGTGTCGATCTGCATCCGAAGTGGGCCGGAATTGTACGGCTGAGCAAACGTGCCGTCTTGATCGTCGGCGTGGTGGTACTCGTCGTGATCGTGGGCTGTGCATATGGACTGATCCGGCGATCGGTCGCGAAGATGCAGATGGCATCGCTGGGCGAGGCGAAACGGATTACGCCGGCGACGCAAGCCGGGCAGGAGATGGCGTCCTTCAAGGATCCCCGGCCAGCGGCGGCGATCGGGAAGCTGGTGCCGCCGACTTCAACGATGGCGTCACAGTCGCCCTCTGTTCCTGGTTGCGACGTTGACCCGAAGACGGGCCAGCCCGCGCGGTTCAGCAGCCTGACCGGCGCCCCGTGCAATAGTGCCGCGCCACCGGAACGGGTCGAAGTCAGGCAGGCTCCGCCGCACTTCGCGGCGCAGTTCCCTGGCTTGTTGACGCAAGCCGGTTCTCAGTTGTCACCGACGCCGGAAGAGCAGCAACTCTCGACAAGCTGGCAGCAAGAGCAGGCCGCCATCATGGCTCCAACCAGTATTGGGAGGAGTACCGGTTCAGCCCCGCTCGTGGCAACGGGAGGAACGGTTTCTCAGACCGGCACTGATCCGCTGGCCGCCCTGATCGCTGCTCAGACCTCGAATGGCGGGCCACGGAGCCTCGCAACGGGAGGTGATCTAACTTCGACTGGCTCCAACGACCCATACGAAGTGCAGAACGGGCAATCACGCAAAGAGGCTTTTCTCGCGAACGCGCACAAGACACAGTCCGGGGACTATCTGCAATCGACCCGTGAGGCACCCCTCAGCCGGTTCGAGATCAAAGCTGGCTGGGAGATTCCGGCGATCCTTGAGCAGGGTCTGAATTCCGATCTGCCCGGTGAGATCAAGGCGCTTGTTACGCAAAACGTGTACGACACCGCCACCGGCATGTATCTTCTGATCCCCCAAGGTTCGCGCCTCGTCGGCAGGTACGATTCGCATATCTCTTATGGCCAGGACGGCGTGCAGGTAGCCTGGTCGCGGATCATTTACCCCGATGCTTCGTCGGTCGATCTCGACGGCATGGCAGGCTTGGATGCGCACGGCAACGCCGGACTGCGCTCCGACGTGGATCATCACTACCGGTCGTTGATCGGCGGCATGGTCTTGACCAGTATGTTCAATGCCGCTTTCGCCATCACTCAGGCGCGAAACCAAAATGTCCTGGTCATCAACCCGGCATCCGCGGCTGAGGCGGCGGTTGGTGCAGAAGTGAGCGAGACCGGCTCCCAGCTCGCACGCCGGAACCTGAACCGCCAGCCGACGATCAAAGTGCCGGCCGGGTACAAGTTCACGGTGCGGGTGAACCGCGACATTCTTTTCGATGCGCCGTACGTGCCGATCGAAGTGGATCTGTGGGCTGTGCCTCGCACAACCAGAACAACAGCCCAGGAGAGGAAGTAGATGAGCGCGCAACCAGAGCTTTACCGCAAACCGTTTCAGCCGGGATATCTCGGCTCCTACAACTGGCCTGCAATGGCACTTGGATGCATTCTGTTTCTGCTCACCAACTGGGCGTCAACCGAGTACATTGCGATGCGCTTTGAGTACCAGCCGGCGTTGGGCAGCCCTCTTTTCCAAGTTGGGCATACACCTGTTTATCCGCCCTTCGCCTGGTTCCTCTGGGGACTCCACAACATCACCTCGCACGATCCGGCTGTTCGACGGCCGCTGGGCGAGGGCATCGTGATCCTGTTCTTCGGTTGTGCCGTGTCGATCTTTCTCTATTTCGGCGCCAACAGTCTGCGATCCCGGCGGTTGTCGGCCAATGCCGAACACCTCCACGGCTCGGCGCGGTGGGCAACCGACGAGGACATCCGGGAGACGGGCCTGCTGGATGCTAGCCAGGGAGTTTACGTCGGGGGCTGGAAACCGAACCGTTGGTCTCGGTTGCATTATCTGCGGCACGATGGGCCGGAGCACGTCCTGGTGTTTGCTCCGACGCGTTCCGGCAAAGGCGTCAGCCTGGTGATCCCCACCCTGTTGGCATGGAACGAGAGTGCAATCATCTACGACATAAAAGGCGAGAACTGGGCGATGACCGCCGGTTTTCGCTCGCAGCAAGGCCACATCTGCTTCCGGTTCTGCCCGGTGGAGGAAACTTACGGATCACGGTTCAATCCGCTCGCCGAGGTTCGGCTCTTCACGGACCGGGATGTCTCGGATGCCCAGAATATGGCCGAGATTCTGGGCCGGACGCCCGGCGAGCATAAGCCTTCCGATCCGCATTGGGAGGACACCGCAGTATCCATCATTTCCGGGATGATCCTCCACGTTTGTTACGAGGCGAAAGCCGAAGGCCGGACCGCCTCGCTTGCTGATCTGACGAATGTGTTCAGCAGGTCCACCGACCTCGTCAAGACGCTGAAGGAGATATCGGAGTTCTGCCACGACCCGAAGGGCGAAGCTGGGTGGCCGGGGGGAATTCACCCTGTAGTGCGCAAGAAAGCCATCGAATGCCTCATCAGGGGAGCAGAGGATCTGAAAGGTGTGCTGTCCACGATTAACACGGCGCTCCAGATCTACTGCGATCCCTTGATTCTCCGAAATATGATAACGAGCGATTTCGCGATTCAGGATCTCGTCAACCACGAACGGCCGGTCTCGCTTTATCTCGTCGTGCCGAACAGCGATCGCGACCGGCTCGCACCGCTGATGCGGCTGATTTTTACGACTATCATCCACCGGCTGACCGAGACGATGGTGTTCCACGGGGGCACCCAGCAGAAGAACCGTCACAAGCTTCTGTTCCTGATCGATGAGTTTCCCTCGCTGAGCCATATGAAGGTGTTTGCGAATGCACTTTCCTACATGGCGGGATATGGCCTCAAAGCCTATCTCATTACCCAGGACATCCGGCAAATCGTCGATGCCTACGGACCGAACGAGAGCATCGTCTCCAACTGCCACGTGCGCGTGGCGTTCACGCCGAACCAACAGGAAACCTGCGAGCTGCTTTCCAAAATGACGGGCACGCAAACCATCCAGAAAGCCACATACAACTTCAGCGGAAAGCGAAATGCGCCGGTCATGAATCATGTCAATGCGAGCGTCGAAAACGTCGAGCGGCCACTCATGACCCCGGACGAGGTGTCCCGGCTGAAAGCTGCCAAGAAGCGCGGCAAGGATGACACTGAGCGCATCGTCGCTCCCGGAAAGATGTTGATTTTCGTTGGTGGGCAGCATCCCATCCTGGGCACGCAGATGCTGTATTTTAGCGACCCCACGCTGAAGGCGTGGGCCGAGATACCACCGCCTACAGAGTTAGTTTCGATCCAAGGAGGGAACACTGTGCCGCTTCCAGTCACTGTGAAAGTGAATCGGTCCACCAAAGAAGCCGGGAGGCAGCCCGAGAACGCCGAGCGGCTGACCGAAATAGAGAGAGCGTTCATTGAGGTGTTTCGCCAACAAAGGGAGGTCTACGACTATGCCGGTTGATCAGGCAGAATTCAACGCGCTACGAGAGATCGTGCGTGAAAACACGGGCGACGAAATGATGTTGCTGAATCGCTTCACGGTTCGCGGTATGCGACATGCTCTGGGGATGGAACAGGAGTCCGCGATTGAGGCGCTCGTCCGTAGGGGAGTGATTGTCGAGAACGCGGGCCACTACGAATTCGCGCCGGAGATCCAGCGGGCGCTGGTGCGTGAGGAGCTGGGAGACTCGCTGCGAGTGGCGGAAGGGATAACCAGGTTGAAGCTGGGGGCCGCGGCGCAGAATCTGGAGACACCGGACATGCAGAAGGGTGCTTACCGGGGCGAGATTATCGGCAGCTCAAAATGGCACGTGGTGCAGCAAGTCGGAAATTCGCAAACCGCAGTTATTCATCTGAAGAACCAGCTCGACACACAAGTAGTGTTTGGTGCGGTCGAGATTAGCTACTCGCAAGGAAAGGGCGCGGTTACACAGATTGAGGAACGCGAGCGAAGGCATGCCCATGGCAAAGAGCTGACGCTCAGGAGGTAGTCACACCCATGCAGATGAACCGGATCGTCATTGCAGCTTACGTCACCAAGAAGCCGGAATGCAGGTATCTGCCTTCCGGCACTCCGGTGGCCAATGTCCGTGTGGGGGAGAGCTCCCGATACGAAGACAGCAGTGGAGAAACAAGGGAACACACGAACTGGCACAGTCTCAGTTTCTACGGAAAGCTTGCCGACGTCGCTCTGGCTCTCGAGAAGGGCGACAACGTGTACGTGGATGGCAGGATCGAGCAGCGGCAGTTCGCACCGCGTGACGGCAGCAAGCCGCGGACGGTGCACGAGATCGTAGTGACCCAGTGTCACGTGATCGCGCCCGTCCGAAGCGGGAACAAATCGGCCGGTGCGGCTGCCGGTAAAGATGCCGTTAATGGATCGCCCGTTGTCGGCGCCGAGGTGGAAAATGATTGGCCAGTTGCGGGCTAACTGGACTCGACAGTTCCGTTCCCGAGCGTGCTGGACGATCAGCCTACTCGTGCCGGCGTTCGGCGGCGGAGCACTCGCTCTGGCACTCGCGGCAGAGTGGGCTGGTTTGCGGTTGAACGATTCACTGTCCATGCCGACCGGCCTCTACGTCAGAACCGCCTCCGAGTCCAGATCGAGCTTGGTCGTATTCTGCCCAGCGGAGCCTTTCGCCCGGCTATCGGTCGAGCGCGGATACAGGAGCCGTGGAAACTGCCCGGATGGCGGTGAGCCACTGGCGAAACCAGTTGCGGCCCGCTCGGGTGACACCGTGGACTTGTCGGCAGCAGGAATAGCAGTGAATGGCCGGCTGCTCCAGAATACTGCGCCCCTCGCGACCGACACTGCCGGGCGGCCTCTTTCCCATTGGCCTTTCGGAAGGTATGTTATCTCAGCAGGTTCGGTGTGGGTGGCGAGCTCCTATAGCCCCCGAAGTTTTGACAGCCGTTATTTCGGGCCGGTGAACGTAAGTCAAGTGCGCGAGCATGTTCGTCCGCTCCTGACGGCTCGCTGAATGTTTTGATTTCGATGTTGAAGACAGTGGCTGGCATACGAAGAAAGTGAGCCGAAGATGACATTCGAATGCGACCAAGAAAAGACTCCTGTGACTGAGGCCGAGCTCAACAGAATTCGGGAATCCTTTTGGCAGCGCAGCATACGTGCTTTATACGAGAGCTTCCGGCGCTCACCGCTTGATCCAGACCGCGCTGCTGCGGTAGCAAAGCTGCCCGAAGATGTGAAGAAACTCATCCGAAAGGTGTTTCGCGCGGTGCACGTTGTCGAGCCCAGCGAATGGAATCTGGACCGGTACCTGAACGATCACCAAGAGTTCATCAAAGACCTAGCCTTTTATTCTGTCATGGAGGAACGAAACCAGGTCTTTCCCGAGTATCTTCTCGACGAGCACGATCTTGCCGCGCTGCCAAAACTTCTATCTGGAGAGGAGCAACGGTGAGCTTCGAGTACTCGGCGCAAGGCCCCGGTCGGGCTTGGTTGTGCGATGCGTCAGCCTGTCGTGGCACCCGCGAAAATGACGCTACGACATCGGGTTCCCTAAGCTCCGGGAGATTCAGCGGCTAGTGCTTTTTGAGCGTATTGCACGGATTGTATATCAGGAGGAGCAACATGCAGAGAGTTACGGATCTAAACCTGCGACCGGATCGCAGTCCGGTGATGGGCACCAATGCCGGCCCTAAGACGGCATTATCATCCTCGCCTGCACATGAATCGCTAAACGACATAGGCGGCGAGCCGCTCGAGGATTCCGGGTTCGAAAATGAACAACCCGAATCCGATTTCGCCCCGGACGGAGAGGAGAACTGAAGGCCATGGCAGCGTCAGTGAATCCAAACCAAGTGCCGGTCGGCGAGCAACCCGTGCCGGCCAGACGGGATTTCCGGCAGGAA
>Ga0326728_10012924_pt1 | contig 18340 bp, 15 predicted proteins | sample MB3enrmetagenome_FD_207602 | JGI IMG/M metagenome (GOLD analysis project Ga0326728, IMG submission 207602) | Lab enriched peat soil microbial communities from McLean, Ithaca, NY, United States - MB31MN | ecosystem: Environmental > Terrestrial > Soil > Wetlands > Peat | place: USA: New York... | reverse complement strand
CCGAGAGCATTCGGCGGCCGAGTCGGTCGCGGTCGTGACGCGCCGTGCCTGCGACCGGGTGATCCGCTTTGCCTTCGAGCTCGCCCGCAAGGAACACCGCAGGCGCGTGACGGCCGTCCACAAGGCGAACATCATGAAGACGACCGGAGCGCTGTTCCAGACGGCGTTCCGCGAGATGGCCCCGAACTACCCGGAGATCGCCGCCGACGAGCGGCTGATCGACAACATGTGCATGCAGCTCGCGAAGAAGCCGGGCGAGTACGACGTGATCGTCACGACGAACCTCTTCGGGGACATCCTCTCCGACCTCTGCGCCGGGCTCGCCGGTGGGCTGGGGGTCGCGCCCGGCGCGCTGTTCGGCGACACGATCGCCGCGTTCGAGCCCGTCCACGGCTCCGCGCCGAAGTACGCCGGCCAGGACCGGGCCGACCCGGTCGCCGAGATCCTTTGCGTGGAGCTCCTCCTGCGCCACCTCGGCGAGCGCGAGGCGGCCAGCCGGGTCTTCCGCGCGGTGTGGGAGACGATCGCCGAGAAGAAGGTCGTCACCTACGACCTTGCCCTTCCGGGCTACACGTCGCGACCGGTCCCGCCGTCCACCTGTTCGGCGATGGCCCGGGAGATCGCCCGCAAGGTGCCGAACGTCGACCTCTCGGCGCCGCTGCCCCGGCCTTCCCGGCCGTGGTCGGCCGGGACCGACGCCCCGCGGGACGCCTAGGGCCCGTCGCCGACGACCTTGACGACGACGCGCTTCGGGCGCTGGCCGTCGAACTCGCCGTAGAAGACCTGCTCCCACGGCCCGAGGTCGAGGTCCCCGCCGGTCACCGGCAGGACGACCTGATGACCGAGGAGGAGGTTCTTCAGGTGCGCGTCGCCGTTCGTCTCCCCCGTGCGGTGATGCTCGTAGGCGCCAGGCGGGGCCAGCCGCTCGGCCCACGCCTCGATGTCCCGGAGGAGCCCCGCCTCGTTGTCGTTCACGAAGACCGCCGAGGTGATGTGCATCGACGAGACGAGGACCATCCCCTCGGCGACCCCGCTCGCACGGACGACGTCGCGAACCCTCTCGGTCAGGTTGACGAACTCGCGAGGCCGTGCCGTACGCATCACCAGGTACTCGGTTCGGCTCACCATCGGGCCGTGAACCTCCGCCCTCAGCCTTAAGGAGGCGGTCGAACGCTTTCTCCCCACGGAGGCCCGTCCATGCACGACGCTCGACCGGTGCGCCTCGCTCGCAAGGGAAGCTCCGGCGCGCCGCACCAGGTCCGGCCGGCGACCCGGCCGGTCGTCGCCCCCACGCCGCGCGGCGGCCCGCCGACCGACCGGCGCGTGAACCGGGCCGCGACCCAGCGGGCGATCCGGCTCTCGGTCCTCTACGCCCTGGGGATCGCCGCGGTCTACGCCCTCCTCGTGGGGATTGCCTTGGAAGGCCCGACCGGCTCGTCCGCAGGGACCGCGGGCGACCTGCTCTTCGCCGGTCTCCTCGCGCTCGTGCTCGCGGCCATCGGGGTGCTCGTCTCGCTCGGCACGGCTCCCCGCGCGGTCGAGCTCGGCGACGCGGAGACGGTCGTGGTCGGCCGGTTCGGCCGCCGCTACCACTTTCCGGCCCGGGACCGGCTGCACACCACCGTCCTCCAGCGGTTCCCGGCGGGGCTCCTCTCGCCGGTGACCCTCGAGTCGGTCGAGATCGCCGGAGGCACCACGCGCCGGTCGTTCCTGCTCGACGAGGGCCTGCTCGAGCTCTCGGCCGTCCCGGCGTTCGCCGGGGAGGGCCCACGGGCCTAGGCGAGGAGGTCTTCCAGCTCGCCCGCGACCAGGGTGAGCAACTGGTCGAGCGAGCGGTTCTTCAGCTCGGTGATGTGCCCGCCGTCGGTCTCGAGCCGGGCGAGGAACTCGTCGCCGTCGCGAACGAACGAGAGCGACAGGACATGCCGCCGACCTCCCGGGAGCGGGACCGCGAGCTCGAGCTCCCGTTCCTTCGGGGCGGCCGCCGGCTTCGGGGTCGCGTGGGACTTGGGGGGAGGGGGACGGGCCTGCGGGGTCTTCGGCTTGGCCGGCCGGGGAGCGGCCTTCTTCGCGGAGGCCGCCTTGGGCTTGGGCTTAGCCTTCGGGGGCGGCCGGCGCTGGGGTCTCTTCACCGGCGACCGGCGAGGGGGCGCCGCACGGCGTGGGGACGGCATCCTCGAGGGGCCTCGCCTCGGCCGCACTTGGCCCCCCTATTTATGGGTGCCGTCGGCCGATCCCGCGACGACGTGCCGGTGCGAGTGGGTCCGCGAACGTATGAGGCGCGCCCGACCTGACGGACCCCCGGATGGGGCCGTCGAGCGCTCCGGAGGGCGGCCCCGAGACCGACTCGCGTGGCCCCTCGGTATCCACGGCGCTCCTCCTCGCCGGTCTCGCCGTGCTCCTCGTGGCCCTCGTCCTCGAGCCGAACCTCGGCTACGCGGCGTTCGGCTCGGATACAGGGGAGTACGCCTACCTAACGAGCCATCTCGTCGCCACCGGTAGCATCCCGCACGGCGCGGCCTACGGGGGCTGGGGGACCGCCTATCCCGATTTCCCGGGGATCTTCCTGCTCGCGGGCTCGGGGTCCGAGGCGCTCTCGGTCGGCCCGTTCACCGCCCTCTCGGTGATCGTGCCGGCGGTCGCCGCCCTGTCGGTCCTCCCCCTGTTCCTCCTGTTCCGCCGGCTCTACCCGAACGACCACGTCGCTCTCCTCGCCAGCGCGGTCGCCTCCGTCGCGATGCCGCGGCTCTTCTCGCTCGCGCACCCGGCGCCGCTGGCGCTGGGCGACCTTCTCGCCGTCGCCGCCCTGTGGATGTTCGTCGAGTCCCGACGGGACTCCAGGTGGTTCGTCCTGCTCGCCCCGACCTCCGCCGCCCTGATCGTCACCCATCACCTGTCCTCCTACTTCTTCGTCCTCGGCGCGCTGGGGGGGGTTGTCTTCCTCGAGCTGTGGCGACCCGGGCTGTGGAGCCGCCGTTTCCCCATCCGGGAGTTCGCCTTCGTCGCCGCGTTCGTGAGCGCGACGTTCGCCTTCTGGTTCTACGGGACGAGCGAGTTCGTCTCCAAGGTCCTCCTCCCGGGCCTCGGGGAGAGCCCGGCGGTCGGCTTCCTGTCGTTCGAGGCGCTCGGGCTCGTCGTGGTCGCCGGGGGCGCGGCGATCGTCCGGTGGCGGCGATCGCTCCCGCGGTCGGCCAGGGCGTGGGTCCGGCTGCCCACGGACCGGAGCTTCCTGCGCGACCTCCTCGCCATCGCCGTGGTCGTCTTCGTCGCCGCGACGGTGCTCCTCGTCGTCCCGATTCCGGGGACCTCGCAGGTGACCAAGCCAATCGCCATCCTGTGGTTCACCCCGGTCCTGGCGATCGGCGCGCTGTGCGCGGGGAGCCGCCGGGCGCTCTCCCCGGCGCGCCTTGGCCCGTTCGCCCTCACCTGGCTTGGCGCGCTCGGGCTTTCGGCCGCGGTCATGCTGGGCCTTGCGGTCGTCGGCTCGAGCGTCCCTTCCCTCGCGGTCGCGGGGGGCCTCGCCAGCGCCCTCGCCCCGGACCGGCACGTCGAGTACCTGTTCCTCCCCATCGGCCTGCTCGTGGCGGTGGGCTCGGCCCGGCTCGTCGCCCGGGCGGGCGAACGGGGCGGACGGCGCGCGGCGCTCGCCGCATCGGTCGCGATCCTTCTGGTCGTCGCGGCGAACGCGGCGATCGCCTACCCCCCCCAGGCCGACTTCGGCGGCTTCGAAGAGGGCCTCACGCACGGGGACGCGGCGCTCTGGATGTGGGCGGGCGTCGGCCTGCCCGCAGGCTCGACGGTCGCGAGCGACCACCGCCTGAGCTCGTTCCTCTTCGGGTTCGACGGGCTCAGGGCCACCTGGGTGACGACCCCTGCGCTGTTCACCGGCTCGACCTGGAGCGACGCGCGCGCGGAACTGAACTCCTCGGGTGTGCCGAACCCGGCGTTCTCCGCGCCGATCCAGTATGTCGCGATCGACGGGGTGATGTACGGCGGGGTCGCGCTGAACCCCTCCGCGCTCGCCGTCCCGCTGAGCCCGGAGGCGATCGCCTGGTTCGGGTACGCGGGCTTCGTTCCCGTCTACGAGAACGGCGGGGAGGTCGTCTACCTGGTCGACCTCTCCGCGTTGCCGAGCTGAACGAGCGAGCCGTCCCGGCGCCACCAGAAGAGCGGGGAGCGCCCTTCCCGGGCGAGGTCGTGGAGGAGGGCGACCGCCCAGCGCAGCTTGCGGCGCTTCAGTTCCCGGAGGCCGGGGTCCGGCTCGTCGATCGCCCCGGGGTCGAAGCCCCACAACAGGATCCTCCGGGCACCCACCTCCTCGGCAAGGTAGGCCGCGCGGTCGCCGTCCGTGAACCCTCCCACGTCCAGGAGGCCGCCCCGCGGCGGGCCGGCCCACGAGCCTGCGAGCTCCCCGGGGAACTCGGGGACCCAACGCTCGATGGCGGGAGCGTTGTCCCCGTGAGCGTGGACGACGACCATCGCCCCCCTGCCGTTCGCCTCGACCTCCGCCGGCACCGGCCCGTCGAGGTCGGTGGCGATGACGCCGGGCACGAGGCCAGCCTCAAGGCAGGGGCGCGCCGCGCCGTCCGCCGCGACGACCACGGGGGCCGGGCTCGCCGGCGGGAGGCGCCAGACGGGCGGGGGCCCCGCCCCCGGGGCCAAGCCGACCACGACCACGTCGCGCCCGCCCAACCGGACGGCGAGGCGGCCGAGGGCGTCCTCCCGGGCCCGCGCGGGCAGGACGCGCGCGAGCGTCGCGGCCGCGCGCTCCTCCCCGTCGAACGGGTAGCCGAAATCGGCCCGGATCGCCTCGTAGCGAGGTGCCCAGAGCTCGTACCGCACGACTCCTCCGTCGTGCCGGCTTCGCCTTTGCGCCAACTCTTTATAATACAGTCGGTCCTCGCCGGCCCGAGGCATCCGGCGTGACGCGTCCTCTGGCCCAAGAGATTCTGGCCCACCTGCCCGTCGAGGGCCGGCGCGCCCCGGAACCGACCGCGCCGCCGCCTTCGAGCGACGACGCCGAGCTCGAGGCGCTCCTCGCGTCGCTGAAGACCTCCATCAAGGTCGTCGGATGCGGCGGCGGAGGATGCAACACGATCAACCGGCTCTCGGAGGACGGTCTCACCGGGGCCGACATGGTCGCGTGCAACACCGATGCGCAGCACCTTTTGACGATCCATGCCCCGCGCAAGATCCTGCTCGGCCGGCGCCTGACGCGCGGCCTCGGCGCGGGGGCGCTCCCGCAGGTCGGCGAGCAGGCCGCCAAGGAGGCCGAGGAGGAGCTCAAGAAGGCGCTCGGCAACTCGGACATGGTCTTCATCACCCTCGGCCTCGGCGGAGGGACCGGGACCGGCTCGGCGCCGGTCATTGCCGAGGCGGCGCGCGCGGCGAACGGCGGCAACCCGCTCACCATCGCCGTCTGCACGCTCCCGTTCGCCTCGGAGGGGCTCGTCCGCCAGGAGAACGCGATGCTCGGCCTCGAGCGGCTCCGCTCGGTCGTCGACACCGTCATCACGATCCCGAACGACCGCTTGCTCGAGCTCGTCCCGCGCCTCCCGATCCAGACGGCGTTCAAGGTCGCCGACTCCGTCCTCGCCCGCGCGATCCGGGGGATCACCGAGATCATCACCCGGCCCGGCCTCGTCAACCTCGACTTCAACGACCTCCGCACGATCATGAAGGGGGGCGGGGTGGCGCTCATCGGAATCGGCGAGTCCGAGAGCGACAACCGCGCCGAGGACGCCGTCCTCGAGGCGATCAACTCGCCGCTCCTGCACGTCGACATCGCCGGGGCGACCGGCGCGCTGATCAACGTCACGGGCGGGCCGGACATGACCGTGAGCGAGGCGCAGAAGGCCGCCGAGGTCGTCCAGAAGACGGTCAGCCCGACGGCCCGGATCATCTGGGGGGCCGCGGTCGACCCGACGATGCAGAGCACGATCCGGGTCATGATCGTCGTCACGGGTGTAAAGTCCCCGCAGATCTTCGGGGGCTCTCCCGCCGGCGGTCCGGCCCACAGGCCGGCTCCCGAGCTCGAGCTCGTGCAGTAGGAGGGCCCTCCGATGCCGTTCCTCGATCGCGCGCGCAGGGTCCAGGACGGGGTCGACGGCCGCCTTCACACCCTCGGGCACGGCAAGTACGGCCGCATCCTTCGCATGGCGCGCCGCCCGACCGCGGACGAGTACGTCAAGGTCCTTGGGGTGACCTGGCTGGGCGTGGCGCTGATCGGCTTCACCGGCTTCGGGATCTACATCTTCTTCACCAAGGCGGGGCCGTGGGTCTGGCAGACCCTCTTCTCGGCGCTCTAGCGGGGACGGCCCGGACGATGGACGGCGGAGGGCACGACGAGGGAATCGGGCTGCTCGCCGGGGCGCCGCCGGCCCCGGAGAAGAAGGTCGAGCCCCCCGCGGCGCTGCCCGCCGCAGCGCCCGCGGCCCCTCCCCCCCCGCCGAGGGTCGAGGTCGCTAAGCTCCTCTCGCTGAAGGCCGCCGACGACACCAGCCGCAACGTCACGGCCGGCACGGTGACGACGCTCAGCGCCGTGCTCACCAGCCGCGCCCCGGAGGCGGTGGAGGCGAACGTCTCCATCGAGGTCGGCTACACGTCCACCTACCCCGGCGAGGGGGCGGAGTGGCCGGTCCGCTGGACGCCCCCCGGCAAGCGCGCGAGCGTCGAGCTGTTCCCGCGCAAGGAGCACCAGAAGGTCGGGCTCCCGCCGAACGGGGGGGTCCCGCTCTCCTTCGAGATCACCGCGCCGGTCGGCGTCCGCTACGGCGACCGGGTCGAGGTCCGCCTCGCGGTCGAGGGGGCCGACGGGGAGTCGCCGAGCAAGCTCACGCTCGCGTGCGTCGCGCGGCAGGCCGTCCTCGCCATCAAGACGTCGCGCGGCTACGAGCGCGAGGTCGCCGACACCCTCCTCGCCCGGGCGGAGGAGAAGCCGGACGTCGTCTTCGCGCTCCTCGTCCCGTCGGCGCTCCGCGGCTACGTCTTCGCCGAGGGGATGAGCTTCGAGGCCGTCCGCGAGATGCTCAAGGGGATCCGCAAGGCCCGCGGTCTGGTCGAGGGGGAAACGACCCTCAAGGAGGTCGAGCCGCTCCTCGTCCCGAAGATCACGGTCGAAGGGTTCGTCGAGGGGGCCATCGTCGAGCTCATCAGCGGACCGTTCAAGGGCGAAAAGGCCCGCGTGAAGAAGATCGATAGGGACAAGGAGGAGATCACGGTGGAGCTCATCGAGGCGGTCGTGCCGATCCCGGTCACCGTACGCGGCGACCACGTGCGCATGCTCGAACGCGGAGGTGGCAAGGGTGGCGGATGAGGTGAGCGTCCTGGTCGAGGGGGGCAAGGCGTCCCCCGGGCCTCCGCTCGGCCCCGCGCTCGGCCCGCTGGGCGTCAACGTCGCCCAGGTCGTCGCGAAGATCAACCAGGAGACCGCGCAGTTCAGCGGCATGCGCGTGCCGGTCGTCGTCAAGGTCGACCCCGCGACCCGCGCGTTCACGCTCGTCGTCGGGCGCCCGCCGGTCGCCGCCCTCCTGCTCAAGGAGGCCGGCAAGGAGAAGGGCTCCGGCAAGCCGAAGGGCGAGACGATCGGCAACGTCCCGCTGGCGGCGGTCCGCCGCATCGCCGAGGCGAAGGGGGAGGACCTCTTCGGGCGGTCGATCGAGGAGCAGATGAACCAGGTGATCGGGACCTGCGTCTCGCTCGGGCTCAGCGTCGAGGGGGAGGACCCGCGCGCCGTCCTCGCCCGACGGCGCGGCGGGGCGAAGGGCGGGGCCGGATGATCGGTCCCGGCGGCCCCCCGCCGTCCGACCTCTCGACCGCCGAGATCGTCGACTACACGCCCCTCGAGGGCGACGGCCGCGTCCGCCTCAAGCTGAAGGACGGCTCGGTCATCGAGGTCCGGCTGGAGATCATGAACGTCCTGCGCGCCGGCCACGACCCCAACACCGGCCTTCCGATGTACGTCGTGCAGTCGGCCACGCTCATCCGCCTGGTCGAGTCCCCGAAGGAGATGCGCAAGCCCCCCCTGCGCCAGGGCGGCGGGCGCGAGCCGAAGTCCCTTCCGGGCTTTGGCTGATCGCGCCGGGGGAGCCTGGGCCCCCCGGGCGCGCCGGTCGCCCGCCTAGGCGACGCGGACCCTGACCTCGTCGGAGCTGGGGCTCGGGTGCTGCTTCGGCAGCTCGAGCTCCAACAGGCCGTTGTCGACCTTGGCCTTCGCCTCCGAGGGGACGACCGCTTCGGGCAGCTCGAGGGTGCGGTAGTAGCCCTGGTAGGCGCGCTCGCGGTGCATGAACGAGCCCTCGCGGGCCGGCGTCTCCTCGACGTTCTCGCCGCGGATCTCGACCGTCGTGCCGCGGATGCGGATGTCGAGCTTGTCCTTCGGGATCCCGGGGACCTCGGCGACGATCCGGTAGCTCGAGCCGGTGTCGGCGACGTCGGTCATGGCCGGGCGGAACAGCGCGCCGCCCGAGACGAGGGGCGAGGCGAACGGAACGATGCCGAACGGCTCGAAGAACCTCGAGCTCACCTCGTGGAGGGCGCGGTCGAAGTCGGTCCAGAGCTCGGCGTGGGGCACTCTCTTCTCGATATCGTTCGTCATGGGTTTATCCTGCATTTCGCGTGGAGTATGTTTGCAGTGGTATATAAGTACAGCTCACCCGCTCCTCAAGGCGACCGATAGCTGCCGGGCCGTTCCCCGCTCGCGGGGAGGGCAGGCCGACCCGCCGTCGTTCCGCCGCGAATCCAGCGTTCCGCGAGGTGCGTCCAACCGCTAGGCCCGCTACCGTTCCCTGCGCCGGCGGCTCGGTCCCGCCGGCCGCCTCTACGCCGGTCCGGGGTCACTCGGCCCGGCCCGCGGCAGCGGGAACTGCCGCGGCGGGGGAGGACGACGAGGAGGATGGGGCGGGGTCGAGGAAGTACGTCAGCGACGTCGCGTTCTCCGTCCCGTCGCCCACGGCGTAGCAGTAGTAGCTCCCCGGCGTGGAGGGGACGATCACGTTCACGCTGCTCGCCACGTGGCCCGTCATGACGGGATCGCTGCTCCCGCAGACCGAGGACGTGCCGTTGTACCACGTGTAGACGTAGTTGCTAGCGTTGCCCCCGCTCGGAGCCGCCGCGAGCGTGACGTGGTCCCCGGCCACGGCACCGGTGCAGGAGTAGCTCGTGCCCGTCCAGAGCCCGGTGCGGTAGTCCTTGCAGGTCGGCCCCCCGTTGGCCGCCACGGTGGGATAGACCGTGATGCTGACGGCGGTAGTGGAGTAGGCGCTCTCCTGGACGGGGTTGCCGTTGGAGAAGTCCGTGACGCGGTAGCAGTAGTAGACTGTCCCCGTCGTGGTCGGCGCGATCGTGGCCGGCGAAGTGGTCTTGCTCGCGATCAGGCCGAGGCCCGTGCAGGACGGGCCGGACGCGGTGAACCACTGGTAGGCGGCGTAGGCGGAGTGATTCTGGTATCCGCCCTGGGCGGCGGCCGTGAGCGTCACGGTCAGGCCGAGGTCGAGGCTCCTCAGCGAGGCCGTGGGCTTGGCCGCGACGAGCGGCAGCTCCACGATGACGAGGAACGGAGCCGCCGTAGTGGCGACCTCGCGCGGGGTCGACTGGTCCGTGACCTGGTAGCAGTAGGCGAGGGTCGAGCTCAACCCGGTCGCGGTGTACGTCAACCCGGTCGCCCCCGCGATCAGGTTCGCAGGAATGATGATGGCCGAGCATGTCGCCGCGACGCCGCTGTACCACTGGTAGCTGTACGAGCCCGTACCGCCGCCGACCGAGGCAAGGAGGGTCACGTTCTCCTGGGACGGCGTCCCTCCCGGTCCCTGATCCACGACCGCGGGCCCATAGGGAGAACTGATGGGTCCTGCCGAGAGGGCGGAGTTCACGGTGACCGAGACCGTCACCGAGAGGATCGTCGGAGCGTTGACCGAGCCGTCGGTCACGGCGTAACAATACCAACTGACGCCGACCGGCGGGATGAAGGGGCCGAACGTCGTGCCGGTCTGGGACGCGTTGTTCGCGTCGAGCGAGCAGTTGCTGCTGGTACCCGCACGCCACTGGTAGCTGATGACGGGGGTTCCCTCGCCGGCCGGGACCGACGGTCGGGTCAGCGTCACGCTCTGCCCGGCGTCGATCGTCTTCGAGGGGCTGACGGTCGGCGGCCCCGGGGTCATGGTCGGGTTCACGGTCACCGACGCGGTGGGGCTGCACTCGCTCCGTTGGCCGAGCTCGAGCAGGCCGGTGGAGTTGTCGGTCACGCGGTAGAAATACGTCGCGTTCGCCGAGGGGGCGATTGTCAACGTCGAACCGATCGCGCCCGGGATCAGGGCGCCGCTGAGGGCCCAGACGCCGCCGGTGAGCGTGCAGCCCGACCCCTGGAACCACTGGTAGCTGTACGTGCCGGTCGTGCCTCCGTTGGGGTTGGCCTTCAGCGTCGCCGCGCGGCCGAGGTCGATCTGGGAGGTCTGTGGGCTCGGGGCCGCTGCGGTGAGCTGCGGATAGATCGTGACGAGGACGGGGCTGGAGGGCGCGATGGTCCCGTTGGCGTCCTGGACCTCGACGCAGTAGTACAGACTCGCGGACAGTGACGCGGACGAAACGACCAGCCAGGAGTTCGTCGCCCCGGAGATGTTGGTGTCGGAGCCGCACTGCGGGTAGGTTCCCGAGCGCCACTGGTAACGATAGGTCGAGTAACCTCCCGACGGCGGAGCTAGGGCGCCGCCCGAGGCCTTGGCCGTCAGATTGACCATTTCGGCGGTCGTCGTGTAGAGGTCGAAGGAAACGACCGAGGGGCTGATCGGACCCGCGGCCAGCGTGGCGTTGATGACCACCGCGGTCGACGGCGAGACCTTCGCCACCGCGTTCGTGGACGTGTCCGTGACCGAGTAGCAGTAGTACGTGCTCCCGATGGCGGTGGGCGTCACGGTCTGGGTTTGAGCCGTCCCGAGGCCGACCTTGTTGTTGCAGGCCGAGGGCGAGGACGTGGAACCCGAGTACCACTGGAAGCTGTACGAATTCGTGCCACCGCTCGGAGCGGCCATCAGCTTGAACGATTGGCCGACATCCCCGTAGTCACCCGAAGGCGTCGGCGCAGGGGCCGAGATCGCCGGAACCACCGTGATCGTGGCCGACGGCGACTGCACGCCCGCCCAGGACGTGGAGGAATGGTCCCCGACCACGACACAATAGCTCGTGGTCGTTATGGGCGCCGGGTTAGGGCTGTACGTCGCGGCGGTCGCCCCGCTGATCGGGTCGAACGGGCTGCACGCCGTGGGACCCCCCGAATACCACTGGTAGGTGAGCGACGGGGTCCCGTAGGTCGCGGTCTCCGTCAGCATCACGGTCTGGCCGGAGTCGACGGTCGGCGCGGTCGGGGTGGGCGTCGTGACGAGCAGGCCAGGGTTGACGGTCACCAGGTCGACGGGGGAAGAGACGTTCACCGCGGAGCTCCCGGACGGGGTCACGGTCACGTTGACGCAGAAGTACTCGCTCGAGGTCAGAACAGGGGTCGTGTACGTCGCCGACGTAGCCCCCGTGATAGGCAGGTTCCCACCGGGGCAGGTCGAGTACGTCCCACCCCACCACTGGTAGCCCTGGTAGGTCCCCCCCGAGGCGACCGCGTTAAGCGTCACGGATTGGCCGGAGTCGACCGCAGCGGGATTGGGGCTGATCGTCACCGAGGGGCCCGAGGCCGCCGGGGTGGTCGAAGCCGCGCCCGTCGAAACCGTTCCTGCGGCGCCGGTCAAGTTCACCGACATCACGGCCAGCGACGACCCGATCATCGCGAGCATAACCACCGCGACACCGGCGATCATAGCTACTCGGCCCACCTTGCGTTCCGACATCCTGTTCACCCTACCACTTCGTGCACATGCCCCAATCGGCCTGAGGATCTCCGTCCGGCGACGGCGCCGTCCGAAGGAGAGTCAACGACCGACGGAAAAGGAGGGTAGGGGAACCTGCGTCCACCGACCCGCGTGAGCCGGCCCGTCCAACCGTCGGCCCCCAGCCACCGTCGGCGGATGCCGCAGATGGAGGACGCGGCCTCACCGGGGGAGGTAGTATCCCTCGATATATGAGCGCGATGCGGGCCGCAACGCTCTGCCCCTCGTGGCCGAGGTCCACGGGCCAGCCGGGGGTCGGCTCCTTGCGCGGCCAGCGGCCGCCCGTCGGGGAGTGACGGCCTCGAGGAGGCGGTGGTCCGGCTGCCTCGGGATCGGGGCGGGAGCCGCCACGGACCGGGCCGAACCCGCCGGTTCGCGCACGTGGCCTTGGACCTGGGTCCAGGGGGTGGCGGACCGGGGGCGCCCGACCGCTACAGGAAGTCGGACGTGGGGCCCCGCTTGCGACCCCGCCGAATCCGCCGGTAAATGAAGAATCCGATGAGGGCGAAGATCCCGAGGAGAACGGCGAGGAGGATGATGCCTTCCTCCACGGGGAGGCCGAGGAACGTCGGAGCGGGGGGGATGTTCACGATCACTTGGTCCGCGCCCGAGAACGACGCGGTGGCAGGGGTCCCGGTCGAGGCGTCCTTGACGAGGACGCAGAAGTAGGTGGTCGAGCTCGGAGTCACGTTGTACGTGGCGCCATCGGCCCCGGGGATCTTGGTGGAGTTGGCGGCGCAGGTCGAGGTGGAGCTCGAGTACCACGCGTAGACATAGGGGGGCGTGCCCCCGGTCACGTTCGCGTGGAGCACGACGTACTGCCCCTGGTTGATGACCGGGTCCGTGGGGATGATCGCTCGGTTGCGCAGGGTCGGGTTGACGGTCAGGGGGTACCCGACAGAACTCGCGTTGAGCGCGGGCGTGCCTACCGAGGAATCCGTCACCACGTAGCAGAAGTAGGTGGTCGCGGCCGGCGTCACCGTGACCTTGACCGAGGTGCCGCCCTTGACCTTGGTCGTGTCGTTAGCGCAGGTTGGCGATGCTCCCTGGTACCATTGGTAGTGGTACGACGGCGTACCGTTCGAAGGGGTCGCCGTCAGGGTGGCCGACTGATTGGCATCCAGGACGGTGCTGTTCGAGGTCGCCACCCCCGGGACCAGATCGTGGTTCACCACCACATGGTCCGCCGGGGACGAGTACAGGGTCTGCGGGCTGTAGACGCTGTCCGTCACGCTGTAACAGTAATAGGTCGAGTTCTGCGGGGAGACCGCTTGGCTCGTCCCCGTGCCCAAGAGCGTGGTGTCCAGCGAGCACGTCGAGGAGCTGCCCGAATACCACTGGTAGGTGTAGGGCGACTTACCCCCGGAGGCGGCCGAGGTCAGGGTCACGGTCTGGCCGCGGTCGATCTCCGGGGTCGGCGGGGTCGCGGTCCCCGGGGAAAGGGCGGGTTCGACGATCACCGTAACGCTCGTGGCCTTGACCGTCGGAGGGTTCGCCGAGCCATCGCTCACCGCAACGCAGAACGTCGCGTTCGCGCTCGGGTGGGCGAGATAGGTGGAGTTCTTCGCCCCCGAGATGGCGTTGTTGCAGGAGGTGGGGGTCCCGTTGAACCACTGGAAGGTATACACCGGCGTCCCGCCCGAGGCGCTCGTCGTCAGGAGCACCGACTGCCCCTTGTCGATCATCGGCGAGGCCGGCGCGATCGCGGAGACCTTCAGGTTCGTGTTGACGGCCACCTCGTCCGTGGCCGAGAAGACCGTCTGCGAAGGGGTCCCCTGGGAACTGTCGGACGCGCTGTAGCAGTAGAACGTGTCCGCGACAGGGCCGACGGTGTACGTGGAGGCGGTCTGGCCGCTGACCGCGGTGTCCCCGGCGCAGGTCGAGTTCGTGCCCGCGTACCACTGGAAGTGCGTGTACACGGGCGTGCCCCCGGTAGGGATCGCGCTGAGCTTCAGCAACGTACCGTTATCGATCGTCGGGGAGAGCGGTGAGATCGATCCGCCGCCCAGCGCAGGGTTCACCTGGACAAGGTCGGCCAGGGAGAAAGCCGTGACATTGGACAGGGCGCTGTCGGTCACGGAGTAGCAGATGTACTCGCTCGTGCCGGGCGTGACTACGAACGTCGTGTTCGTCTGGCCGACCACGGGGGTGGCCGTCTGCGCCGAGCAGGTGGGGTAGTAACCGTAGTACCACTGGTAGGTGTACTTTGGAGTTCCGCTCGTGGGGGCTGGCGCCTTTAGGGTGAGCGACTGGCCGATGTCGATCGAGGGAGACGACGGGGTGATCGCGCCCGCGACCAGCTTCGAGTTCGCGGTGACCGTATCCGTCGTCGAGAAGACGGTCGGAGAGCCATAGGACCCGTCCTTGACCGAGTAACAGTAGGTCGTGGTCGCGTTGACGGTCGCAAAAAGGGTGGTCGAATTCGCTCCGGTCGCCTTCAGGCTGGCCGAACAGGTCGTCGTCGAACCGGCGTACGAGTACCACTGGATCGAGTAGGTACCCAGTCCGGTGCCTCCGGAGGGGGCGGCGCTCAAGAGGATGGCTTGGCCGGAGTCGACCTTGGGCGCGCTCGGGGTCACCTTTCCGGCGACCAGGGCAGGGTCGACCGTCACCAGGATCGGAGCCGAGGTATTGCTGGCCGCCGGCGTGCCGACCGAGGCGTCGGTCACGGTGTAGCAGTACGACGTGTTGACGGTCGGCTTGGCGGACCAGGTCGAGCCCGTCCCGAGCGCCAGGATGGTGCAGAAGGAGGATCCCGTGGTCGTGGAGGTCCAGTTGACGGTGTAGGGGCTGACTCCCCCGGACGGATGAGCGACGAGCTTCAGCGTCGTCCCGTTGTCGATCGTGAGCGAGGAGGGAGTGATGGGGCCGGCGCTCAAGCCGGGTTCCACGGTGACGAGAGCGGCCGCGGACGGCGACACCACGTCCGTCAGATTCTTCGAATCGACCGCCGTGTAGCAGTAGTCGACGCTCCCGTAAGCGGCCGAGACAACCAGGGTCGCGCTGGACCCTACGACCACATCCTCATCGACGTCGCCGGCGCACTGGGGATAGTTGCCGGCATACCACTGGTACGTGTACGGCGGGGTCCCCCCCGTCGCGTTCCCGATGAGCTTCACGGACTCCCCAGGGTCGATGTTCGCGGAGGCCGGAGCGACGGGGGTGACCGTCAGCCCTCCGGAGGCGGCCGGCGAAGCCCCGCTCGGCGCAGGGCTCCCTGCAGGCGAACCTTTGGCGCGGGTGTTCCCGGCCGGCGCCACCAGGACTACGCCCGCAAGCACCGTTACGGCGACGAGCACCGCGAGCGCGGGGATAGGGCTTCCCCGCGGTCGACCAGCCGGGCCGAAGGTGCGCGCCGCGGTCATGGGGAAGGGGCTTGCGAGACAGCAGCCTCTAATGAACTTACTGAGGTCCCGCCCTTGGCCCGCTCAGAGCGCCCGACAGGGTTACCGGCTAACTTCGGCCGCGGGGCCCGAGCCGGCGCCACGGAGAGGCGCCGACCCGGCGGCGGTCGAACGGTAGGGTAAGTTCTATACCCCACCCCCGCTCGCCGGACCGTGGTCGATGAGCAGGAGGCCCCGGCCGTCCCTCCGTTCGACCCGAAGGGCGATGTTCGGCTGGGCTACTACCTGTCCGGCGGGATCCTCATCGCGCTCGGCTGGGGTCTCGGGGTGGCCGTCAACCTCATCCTCCACCTTACCGCGCCGGCCGGAGGGTACCGCCTGTTCCACGTCGGGATAGCGGGGTCCCTCGGTCCCTACGCCTGGGCGGTCCTGGGCCTCGGCCTGTTCACCGGGGCCCTCGGGACGGTGCTCCTCGCGCTCGGAAGGAGCGCCCCCCGGGGACCGATTGTGCTCCCGGGGTACGATTACTGAGCCGGGCCCGCGCTGGGCTACCGCCGCGCTTCCGCGGCCGGGGAACGCCGGGCGAGCCGACGGGACGGAGGGGGTCGCGCCTCGATCGGGCCACGGGCTCGCCGCTGGCTCTCTAGGCAGCTCGAGCAGACCCGCTCGTCGGCATCCAGGCAGCCGTGGCAGAACGTCCTACCGCAAATAGTGCAACCGAGCGAGGCGGGCGCCCCGCAGGCGGCACACTGACCGACGAGCACGGTGTTCCTCCTGGGCCGGACGGTCATGGGAGAAGGCCACTCTCCTTAAGACCTTCCTCAAAGCCCGCCGAGTAGTCGCTCCCGGTGACGTACGTCGCGGCCGCCCGGGCCCGTCGGCTGGCCGACGGGAAGCTCACGGCGAACCCTGCGGCCTGAAGCATCGCGACGTCGTTGTCGCCGTCCCCCAGGATCACGCAGTCCCTAGGGCCGAGGCCTATCCTCCCCAGGGCCCGGACCAGCGAGGGAAGCTTGCCGACGCCCCGCTCGATGAGGTGGAGGGCGTAGCCGGTCGACTCCACGGTCACCGGCAGGCCGCGCACCGCCCGTCGCACGGAGGCCAGCCCTACGCTCGGCTCGAGCGCGACCTCGCTCTCACGCCAGCGGTCGGTGAACAGGCGCCGGGCGGGCACGCCGGCGGCTCGGACAGCGCGCCACGCGCGTAACGCCACCCGCCGGTCGGCCCTGCGTTCGACCGTGCCTCCGGTGCCCTCGGGCCAGCAGATGAGGCCGCCGTTCTCGGCCACGATCGGTCCGGTCGTCCCGACAAAGCGGTGGAGCGCCAGTGCGATCGGAAGGACGTTGCCCGTGGCGAGGGTCACCGGGACCCCTGAGGACTCGAGACGGCGCACGGCGTCGATCGCGCGGGGGTCGAGACGGCGGCCGGCGTCCGTCAGCGTGCCGTCGACGTCGGTGACGACCGCACGCAGGACGCCCCGAGCAGGTCGCACTCGCGCCCTGGCCATCGTCCTCTCCGTGCGTCCGCTATCCGGCGGCGCTGGAAAGGTGCCGGGCGATCGCACGGCGAAGCTCCTCGGCGACCTCCCGCCCGTCCCTGCGGCCCCGGAGCTCCCGCATGACGTCGCCCATGAGCGGGGAGAACGCGGCCTCCCCCCGCTCGCGCACGACGGCGATCTGCTCGCAGACGATCCGGTCCACGACACGGGCGAGCTCGTCGTGGTCGGCGCCCACGAGCCCCGTCCGGCGGACCGCTTCGGCCACCGTCGGCGCGCCGGACGCGAGCTGCGCGAGGACCTTGGGGGTGCCTTCCTTGGCGAAATCTCCGCGTTCGGCCGCCCCCAGGAGCTGGTCCAGGAGCTCCAGGGGCGGGTCGAACGCCACGGAGCCGGCGGGACCTTCCACCGCCGGCAGCTCCTGGGTCAGCAGGCGGGCGACGCCGCCCGGAGCGTGGCCGCGCCGGACGAGCTCGTCGAACCGGTCGAGCTCGGCCCCATAGACGAGCTGGCGCGCCAGTTCCGGGGCGAGGGCGTGCTCGCGCTCGAGGCGGGCGAGCGTCGCCACTGGGCGCTCGGGGAGGCGGGCGCGCAGCCGGGTGAGGCGGCTCGCGTCGATCCGAACGGGTGGGACATCGGTCTCGGGGTAGAGACGGTCGCGCCCCGGCAAGGGGCGGGAATAGCGGCTCCTCCCGTCCGGCAGGGGATCTCGGGTCTCCCCGGGGACCCCCTCGAGCGCCGCCTCCGCCCGCGTCGCGACGGCGGTCGCCGCGCGACGCGCCCGGTCCGGCGACCGGTCGGCCACCAGGACAAAGGCATCCCCCTCCGCGAGCGCAAGTCGGCTCCGGAGGCGCGCCTGCCGATCCTCGGAGAGGCCGTGGGACGGCGATTCGTCCGAGTGGACCACCCCGCCGAGCCCGGCGGCCCGGGCTTGGTCGGCCAGCTCCCGCCCGAGCCGCTCGTCGGACCCCGGCTGGCTCCCGAGGAGGCCCGCGTAGCCGTGGAGGCGCACGGCGAGGACCGAGCCCCCCTGCCGGGCCGCGGAACCGATGGGGCCCTCGGTGAGATCGTTCAGGTCGGCGGTCACGTCCACCGGCTGGGGGTCGACGCGGGCCGAACGCCGCCGTAGCTCCTCGCGCAGCCGCAGGAGGAGCTTCTGCCGGCCCTCCTCGCGCTCGGCGTATTCCCCGAGGAGGCGGAGCTCCTGGACGCCCTTGATCTCGATGCGTCGACCGCCCTCGGTGGAGACGTTCAGGTCCTCGCGGATCGTCCCGATCCCGCGCCGGACCTTACGCGTCGCGCGGAGCAGGGCGCCGATCTCGAGGGCGACCTCGCGGGCCTCGGCCCCGGAGGCGATCGTCGGGCCGGTGGCGATCTCGACCAGAGGGATCCCCAGCCGGTCGAGGCGATAGGCCACCTCGTGCCCGGCCACGCCGACCTTGCGTGCCGCGTCCTCCTCCAGGCAGATCGACAGGATCTCGTGGCGCTTCCCGCCGACCTCGAGGTGCCCCCCGAGGGCGATGAGGGCGGTCCGCTGGAAGCCGGTGGTGTTCGAGCCGTCGACGACGATCTTGCGCATCATCTCGACCTCGTCGACCGGGCGGGCCGAGAGGAGCAGGGCGACCGTGAGCGCG
>Ga0326728_10012922_pt1 | contig 18342 bp, 15 predicted proteins | sample MB3enrmetagenome_FD_207602 | JGI IMG/M metagenome (GOLD analysis project Ga0326728, IMG submission 207602) | Lab enriched peat soil microbial communities from McLean, Ithaca, NY, United States - MB31MN | ecosystem: Environmental > Terrestrial > Soil > Wetlands > Peat | place: USA: New York... | reverse complement strand
TCCCCATTAGCGGGACATCCAATCTCGTCGTCGTAGTAGAAGCCTGCACGAATCTGTTGAACCCCGCTTGGTCTCCACTTCAAACCAATACCCTCAACGGCAGCCCGCTCTATTTCACCGACCCCCCAGTGGACCGGCTATGCCAGCCGCTTCTATCGGGTGATCTGGCCGTAAAGTGCCGCACTGGCAGGAGCAGGTAACCGATTGCCCGTTGTTTCAGTCTGTGGTCTATTGTCACGGGCGTAATTTGGACGAAGAGAAGCTTTATGTCAGCATCCAAAGAACAGGTGGCCGAGGTGTTGGTGGGCATCGCGACGTTGCTGGAGTTGAAGGGGGAGAACCCGTTCAAGGCGCGGGCCTATTTGAACGGGGCGCGGGCCGTGGAAGGGCTGAACGAGCCGCTGGGCAAGGTTGTGGCCGAGGGGCGGCTGGGGGAGATCAAGGGGATCGGGGAGGCGCTGCAGAAGAAGATCGCCGAGTTGGTGACGACGGGCAGGCTGGTTTATTACGAGGAACTCAAGGCGGCCACGCCGCCCGGGTTGGTCGCGATGCTCGAGGTGCCCGGGCTGGGACCCAAGAAGGTCAAGGCGCTGCACGACCAGCTCCACCTCGAGGGACCCGAGGAGCTCGAGCGGGCCTGCAAGGCGGGCAAAGTGGCGGGGCTGCCGGGTTTCGGGGAGAAAACGCAGGCCAACATCCTCGAGGGGCTCGAACGGCGGCGGGCGTACTCCTCGAGGCACCTGCTGAGCGAGGGCCTGTCCGCGGCCGAAGGAGTGGTCGAGGGCCTGAGGCAGCACCCGGACGTGATTCGCTGCAGCACCGCGGGCAGCTTGCGCCGGTTCCGGGAGGTCATCGGCGACATCGATGTGGTGGCCTCGTCGAAGGCGGCGGGGCGGGTGCTGGAGAGTTTCACGGGCCAGCCCGGGGTGCTGCGGACGATCGCCAAGGGGGACACCAAGGCCAGCGTGTTGCTGGGGGATGGCATCCAGTGCGATTTGCGCGTGGTGAGCGATGCGGAGTATCCCTCGGCGCTGCTCTACTTTACCGGGAGCAAGGAGCACAATATCGTCCTGCGGCAGCGCGCCATCGAGCGGGGCCTGCGGCTCAACGAGTACGGGCTGTTCCGCTCGAAGGAGGAGACGCGCGAAGCGGGGCTGCGGCTCCCTTGCCGGACTGAGGAGGAGATTCTCGAGCGGCTCGGATTGCACTGGATTCCGCCGGAGCTGCGGGAGGACGCGGGGGAAATCGCCCGGGCGGAAACGGGGCCGCTGCCGCGGCTGGTGGAGTGGACGGACCTCAAGGGCTCGCTGCACAATCACTCGACCTGGAGCGACGGCCACCAGCGCCCGGAGGAGATCGCCCGGAGCATGGGCGAGCTGGGGCTGGCTTACTGGGCCATTACGGACCATTCCAAGGCCTCGTTCCAGGCCAACGGCCTGGATGCCGCGCGCCTGCGCGCGGCGTCGGCTGACATCCGCTCGGTCAACGCGCAATTGGCCCGCGAGGGAAACCCGTTCCGGCTGCTCACGGGCGTCGAAGTGGACATATTGAAGGATGGCACGTTGGACCTGCCTGACGCGGTGCTGGCCGAGCTGGACGTGGTCATCGCCAGCGTCCACCAGAGTTTCACCCAGAGCGAGGCCGAGACGACGCGGCGGCTGATCCGGGCGGCGCAGAATCCGTACGTGCACCTGCTGGGCCATCTGAGCGGGCGGCTGCTGCTCGAACGGGAGCCCTACAAGGTGGACGCGCACGCGGTCATCGAGTGCTGCGCGGAAACCGGGACGTGGATCGAACTCAACGCCCACCCCTCGCGGCTGGATATGGACTGGCGGCTGTGGCCCTACGCCAAGAGCAAGGGAGTCAAGTGTGCGATCAACTGCGATGCGCATCGTTTCGAGCACGCCGGCTTCCTGCGTCTGGGCGCGGGCATTGCGCGCAAGGGCTGGCTCGAAAAGGCGGACGTGGTCAACACGCTGCCGCTCGAGGAGCTGCTCAAGGAATTGGCCCGAAAGCGGGCCAAACGGCGAGCGTAGCCGGCGTCAGTGTTTCCAAAGGGCCAGGAGGGTGCCCAGGAGGAACAGGAAGAGCAAGCCGGCCAGAATAATGACCTGGCGGCGCTTCTTGCGCTTTTCATAGCGCAGGGGCCGGAGGCCCTGGATGCCGCCGGCGGCCAGGTAGCTGACCAGCTTTGGATTGGTGGTCGCGGGGCCCTGGAACCAACCACGGACCCGGCGGATTAAGGCGGGCAAATCGTACTTGCGCACGCCCAGCTCGTTGTAATGATCGGGCGGGAGGGCGGATTCGGGCGGCGCCTCCAAGCGGCGCTGGTCCACCTCCTCGAAGATGGGCTCGTGGGCGGCGGCGCCCGCGGGCGCGCGGCTGGGGGTGTCTCCCGGGCGCGGGGCGGCGGAACGCGGGGACGGATGAACGCGCCCGCGGACGAGTTGGGCGCCGATGCGTTTGATCTCGCTTTCGAGTTGGGCGATCTCGTGGTTCAGGGCGCGGGCGCGGTCCGAAAGCGGGTCTGGTTTTTTCCTGAGCCAAGCCATAAGCGGCGGACCTCTCAGCGGCGCGCCAGCAAGATCACCAGCACGAGGAGGGCCAGGGCCACCACCGCGGCCAGCGGCCAGGTCACGGCGAAGCTCAGCCGGCACCAGTCGCTGAAACTATGGTTGGCAAAGAGGGATTGGACGCCTGCCTGGGCGCCGCCGGCGGAGGCGAGGGGCTCGGCCGATTGGCCGCTGACGACGGGGAACTTCAGCCGCGCGGAGTTCCATTCCATGCGGGCGTTCTCGAGGGTCGTCAAGGCGCGCGTCAACTCCGCGTTGAAATTGTCCTGGGTCCACGTCTCCTCGTTGATGGCCTGGACCTTGGCGAGGGCGTCGCGCAAATCCGCCAGCGCCTTGGCCATTTGCTCGGCGTCGCGCCGGGCGGCAAACTCCGCTTCTTCCAGGAGGCCCAGGCCGCGGGTCAGGTTTTGGATCATCTCGACGCGGCCGGTTTGGAATTCCCGCTGGCGGCGGCGGGTCTCTTCCAGGGCGGCGCGCTCGCGCTCGAGGTCTTCCTGCACCCGCCGCAACTCGGCCAGCTTCTGCTGGGCCTCGGCGACCTTGGAGTCGACTTCCTCGCGCGTGGGCGCGCGGGGCGTGGAACCCGCGGCGGTCGAGGGGCTGGCGCCGGGGGACTTTTTCCCTTGGAAATCACCGTCAATGAACTCCGCTGCGTCGTAATCCGAAGACATGGGCTCAATTTACCCAGGGGCGGCCCGCGTGTAAAGACTCGCATTTGGCCTTGTCAGCCCGCGCGGCGGGTTTTACAGTCGGGCCAATCGGATAGTGACCACACAAACGTCATGATTGAGCTGATTCAGTTTCCCTGGAGCCCTTTCTGCATCGTCCAACGCCGCATCCTGGAGTTTTCCGGCGCCCGGTTCAAAATCACCAATATTCCGAACCCGGACCGCTCGCTGGTCTGGCGCCTGACCAAAGAGCGCTACTACGGCGTGCCGATTCTGCGGGACGGCAAATCGGTCATCTTCGAGGTGAGCGACGATTCCCAGGTCATCGCGAAGTACCTGGACAGCCGGTTGGGGCTGGGCCTGTTCCCCAGGGAACCGGAAGGGGTGCAGGCCCTCCTGTGGCGCTACATCGAGAACGAGGTCGAGGGCGTCGGCTTCAAGCTCAATGACATTTATTGGCGGGAGTTCGTGCCGCCCGCGGACCGGTTGCAGTTCCTGCGGCACAAGGAACGGAAGTTTGGGCGCGGCTGCCTGGCGCTGTGGAAGGCCCAACAGCCGGCCCTCCTGGCGCAATTGGAGCAACTGTTGGTGCCCTTTGAAGAGATGCTGCTGCTCCGGCCCTTTCTGCTCGAGGAACGGCCGCGCTTCGTGGATTTCGACCTCTACGGCATCCTCGGCAATTTCCTGCACTCGGGCCATTACCGCCTGCCCGCCGCCCACGACCGGCTCCGCCAATGGCACCGGCGCATGTCCGGCGTCCAACTCCAATCCTTCGCTCGTGAAAAAGAACTACATCCTTGACACCAACGTCCTTCTCCACGACCCCAATTGCCTGCTGAAATTTGAGGACAACAATGTCTTGCTGCCGATCGAAGTCATCGAGGAGATCGACCGCTTCAAGCGGGAATCCTCGGAGCTGGGCCAGAATGCGCGCACGGTGTCGCGCATGTTGGACGGGTTCCGGGCTTCGGGACGATTGAGCGAAGGGGTGGGCCTGCCCAACGGCGGCAACCTGCGCATCATCTTCCAACAGGCCAAGGCCGCCGCCAACGGCCATGCGGTTTTCGGCAACGATACGATCGATAATCGTATCCTCTCCCTGGCCGCGGGCATCCTCAAGTCCCAGCCCAGGAGCCAGACCGTCCTGGTGAGCAAGGACATCAACCTGCGGATCAAGGCCGACGCCCTCGGGCTGCAGGCGGAGGATTACGAGAACGATCGGGTCCTCATCAAGGACCTCTACACCGGCATGATCGAACTGAGCGTCCGCCCCGAGCAAATCGCCGCCTTCCGCGCCAATGGCGAACTCGCTCTCGATGGCGGGCGGCGGTACTTCCCCAACGAGTACTGCGCCCTGAGCGACGAGACCAATCCCAAACGCCCGCTGCTGGCCCGGGTGGACCGCACCGGCGCCAAGCTGGTCCCCATCATCGACTCCCGCGAAGGGGTTTGGGGGATCAAACCGCGCAACCGCGAACAGCATTTCGCTTTCGACGCCCTGTTGGATGAGCGGGTCAAGCTGGTCACGCTCATGGGCAAGGCCGGCACCGGCAAGACCCTTCTGGCCATGGCCGCCGGGCTCAAACGCACCGTCCAGGACCGCGAGTTCCGGCGCCTGGTCGTCGCCCGCCCCACCATCTCCATGGGCAAGGAACTGGGCTTCCTGCCCGGCTCGCTCGAGGAAAAGCTGGCCCCGTGGATGCAGCCCATCCACGACGCCCTCGAGATGCTCAGTGACCTCAACATGGGCCACGAGCACCGCCGCAGCGCCGACCTGATGCGCTCGGGCAGCATCGTGGTCGAGGCCCTGAGCTACATCCGCGGCCGCAGCATCGCCAACCAGTTCATGATCGTGGACGAGGCCCAAAACCTCACTCCGCTCGAGGCCAAAACCATCATCACCCGCGTCGGCCACGGCACCAAGGTCGTGCTCACCGGCGACCCCTACCAAATCGACAATCCCTACGTCGATTCCTCTTCCAACGGCTTCAATTACGTGGTCAGCCGTTTCCGGGCCGAGCCCATCGCCGCCCACATCGAACTGCAAAAGGGCGAACGGTCCGACCTGGCGGAACTGGCGGCCAACGTGCTTTGAGTGGCATTGGAACTAATAGATCCGATAAGTTCTGCCTATATCTAAAAAAAACTTGCTCGGCGCCCTTGCGCGGCGCGCCATCCGGGGCTAGAGAGTTTTACTGCATCGGCGAGCCCCCGCGGACCAAAGGCATGGCGGCGGGCGGGCTCGGCAAGGAGCAGGGTGGTTGAGATGTCGGCAATCTTTCCGAAGTGGACCAATCGGCTGCCGGTGATGATTGTCACCGGGACGCTGTTGACGGGCACCGTAGCGGTGGCCGGGATGTGGTATTACCTGACGCCGAAGTATGCGCGGGTGGGCTACCAGCCGATTCAGCCGGTGGCCTTCTCGCACGCGCTCCACGCCGGCCAACTGGGCCTCGATTGCCGCTACTGCCACAATGCCGTCGAGCGGTCGTGGTTTTCCAATATCCCCGCCAGCTCGACCTGCATGAACTGCCACAACCAGGTGCTCAAGGACGACCCGCGGCTGGAGTTGGTGCGCCAGAGCGCCCAAACCGGCCGGCCAATACCCTGGGTCCAGATTCATCGCGTGCCCGATTTTGTCTATTTCAATCATTCCGTGCACGTGGACCGGGGGATCAGTTGCGTCGAATGCCACGGGCGGATCGACCGGATGGACGAGGTACATCAAGTCGAGCCGCTGAGCATGACCTTCTGCCTGGATTGCCATCGCCATCCGGCGGCCAAGGTGCGCCCGGTGGACAAGGTAACGGAGCTGGGCTGGAAATGGAGCGACAACCCCGAGGAGAACGCCCGCTTGCAGGAGGCAAACGGCCAGAAAATGGTCCACGATTGGAAGGTGGAATCCTTGCAGAATTGCTCGACCTGCCACCGATGAGCGCGAACGCAAGAGCCGAAGAGCCAGTGAGTTCCCCAGCCGGCGCGGCCGGAACCGGGAGCGGGGCGCCGCGCGCGGGCGAAGCCGCCGCTGGGAGTGGCCCCGTCTATTGGCGCAGCCTGGATGAGTTGGCCGGGAAGCCCGAATTCCGCCAATGGGTCGAGCGGGAGTTTCCGGCAGGGGCCTCCGAGTGGGAGGACGGGGTGTCGCGGCGCCACTTTTTGCGGCTGATGTCGGCCTCGATGCTGCTGGCCGGGGCGGGCTTTGCGGGCAACGGCTGCCGGCGGCCGGTTGAGAGGCTCGAGCCCTTTGGCCAGATGCCCGAGGACTACACGCACGGGATGCCGCTCTATTACGCGACGGCGATGCCCGAGCACGGGAGCGCCGTGCCGCTGGTGGTCAAGTCCAACGATGGGCGGCCGACGAAGATCGAAGGGAACAAGCTGCACCCGGACGGCAACGGGGGCACCGACCGATTCGCGCAGGCCTCGATTCTCAATCTCTACGACCCGGATCGCGCCGCGCGATTTACCCGGGGCGGAAACCCCTGCGCCCCCGAGGCCGCCTTCGAGTTCCTGGCCGAGCTTGGGCGCAAGGCCGGGCAGAACGGGGGCCAGGGACTCTGCTTCCTGCTGGAGCCCGGCAATTCGCCTTCGCGGGCGCGGCTCGTCCAGGCGATGAGTCGGAACTGGCCGCAGGCGCGGTGGTACGTCCACGACCCGGTGGACTTGGACATCCATCGCCGCGCCGCCACCCTGGCCTTTGGCCGGCCGGTCGAGCCCCGTTGGCAGTTCCACAAAGCCGACGTGGTCGTCTCCCTGGACTGTGATTTCCTGGGCTCGGAAACGGACGTTCACAACCACATCCGCCGCTTTTCGGAACGGCGGCGGCTGGAGAGCGGCCAGGACACGCCCATGCGGCTTTACATCGCCGAGAGCCTGATGAGCGTGACCGGGTTCAACGCGGAGCATCGGCTGCGCCTGCCTGCCAGCGCGGTCGTGGCGCTGGCGGCCGCCTTGGCGGCCCAGGTGCGCAACTCGGGCGCCTCGAATCTCGAGCCGCTGGCCAAGGCCGCGGGACTGGAAGCCGGCTGGCTGGCGAGGTGGATTGAGGCCTGCGCCCGGGACCTGGCCGCCCACCGGGGCCGCTCGTTGGTGGTGGCGGGGTATCGGCAGCCGCTTGAGGCGCACCTGCTGGCCTACGCAATGAACGCGGCCCTGGGGAACCTGGGCCAGACGGTGCTCTTCCTCCCCGCCGCGGAAAGGAGGGAAGAAGGTCTCCCGGAGTTGGCGCAGGCGCTCGCGGCGGGCCAGGTGCAAACGCTCGTGGTGCTGGGCGGCAATCCCGCCTACAGCGCCCCGGCGGACTTGGATTGGGCCCGGACCCAGCGCCGGGCCGGGACGGTGGTGCGGCTGGGGCATTATGAAGATGAGACTTTCCCGCTCTGCGACTGGCACCTGCCGGCCGCCCATTACCTGGAGTCCTGGGGTGACGCCCGCACCAGCGATGGCACCCTGGTCCCCATCCAGCCGTTGCTTGCCCCGCTCTTTGGCGGGCTCACCGAACTCGAGGTGCTGGCGCGCCTGGCGGGGGCCAAGACCACCGAGCCTTACGGAATCGCGCGCGAGACCTTTGCCGGCCTGTGCGGCGCGCAACCGTTCGAGGCGGCCTGGCGGAAGTTCCTGCACGATGGCTTTCTCGCGGGCTCGGCCGCCCAAAGCGTCGCGGTCAGCCTCGATGAGGCGGCCGTGGCGGCGGCGGTGGGGCGGGTCGAGCAGCCCGGCCAGTTGAGCAAGGAGCGACTCGAGGTGGTGTTCCAGCGCGACTACCGCCTGGACGATGGCCGCTACAACAACAACGGCTGGCTGCAAGAGATGCCGGACCCGGTGACCAAGATCGTCTGGGACAACGTGGTGTTGGTGAGCCGCAAGACGGCGCTCGAGCTTGGGGTGAAGGACTCGGACGTGGTGGAAGTGAAGCTGGGCGAACGGACCGCGCGCGGGCCGGTCTGGGTGCAGCCGGGCATGGCGGATTATTCGCTGGGCTTGACGCTGGGCTATGGACGCCGGCGGAGCGGGCGGGTGGGCAGCAACGTCGGGTTCGACGTGTACCCCCTACGCACGACCGGCGGCCCGAACCTCGCCGTGGGGGCGGTGGTGCGGGCAGTGGGGCAGAGCTACGCGGTTTCCTGCACCCAGACCCATTGGTCGCTCGAAGGCCGTCCCATTGTCCGCGAGGCCGACCTCGAGGACTACCGGCGGCGCCCGGATTTCGTCAAGGAGGCGGATGCCGCGGAAGAGGAGTTGCCGGTGGCGGCGCCGCTGTATCCCAACCCATTCGACGCGCTCAAGGCGCAGGGGCTGCACCAATGGGGGATGTCGATCGATCTGAATCGGTGCGTCGGCTGTTCGGCCTGCGTGCTGGCCTGCCAGAGCGAGAACAATGTGCCGATTGTGGGCAAGGAGCAAGTCGGGCGCGGGCGGGAGATGCACTGGTTGCGGATTGACCGTTACTACAAGGGCGGCCCGGGGGCCAAAGAGAGCTTCCGGGACGCGTTCCGGCCTGAGGCCGAGCAGCAATTCGAGCGGTGGATCGACGACCCGCAGGTCGTCACCCAGCCGATGCTCTGCCAGCATTGCGAAGCCGCGCCGTGCGAGAACGTCTGCCCGGTCAACGCCACCACGCACGACCAGGAGGGGCTCAACGTGATGGCCTACAACCGTTGCGTGGGCACGCGCTATTGCTCGAACAACTGCCCCTACAAGGTCCGGCGCTTCAATTTCTTCGATTACAACAAGCGCCCCATCGGCCAATTGTACCTTGGGCCCTTCGGCCATCGCCGCGCGGACGAGTGGGACCTCATCAAGATGGTCAAGAACCCGGATGTCACGGTGCGGATGCGGGGTGTGATGGAAAAATGCACCTTCTGCCTGCAGCGCATCGAGCAAGCCAAGATCGCGCAGAAGGTCAAGGCCGGCGCGTCGGACCAGGTGCTGGTGCCGACCGATTCGTTCACCACCGCCTGCGCCCAGGCCTGCCCGGCGGAGGCCATCGTGTTTGGGAACCTCAACGACCCCAATAGCGCGGTCTCGAGGCGCAAGAAGCTGGACCGGGATTACTCGGTGCTCAAGGGGCTTATGACCAAGCCGCGCACGACTTACCTGGCCCGCGTGCGCAATCCGAATCCCGCCATGCCGGACCAGCCTCCGGGCCCGGTAAGCGCGCGGGAATCCGGGCCGGAGAGGGGAGGGTCCGGCTGATGGAAGTGCAGCTCAATCCTCTCCAGGCCCAGGGCCCGGGCCACGGCGGCGCGGTGAGCGTGGCGGAGCCGCCGCCGGAGCTCGAGCGCGCGCCGCTGGTGGCCAATAATCGGAGCTTCGGCTGGATCTCCAACCGCGTGGCCTCGCTGAGCGAGGGGGCGGCGCCGCGGTGGTGGTGGGTCCTGTTCATCCCCAGCGTGCTGGCCCTGGGCATGCTCCTGTTCCTGGTGTCGTACCAAATCTCCACCGGCGTCGGCGTCTGGGGCAACATGCGCCCGGTGATGTGGGCGTGGGACATCGTCAATTTCGTGTGGTGGATCGGCATCGGCCACGCCGGGACGCTCATCTCGGCGATTCTGTTCCTGCTGCGCCAGCGCTGGCGGACCGCCGTGAACCGCGCGGCGGAGGCGATGACCATCTTCGCGGTGATGTGCGCGGGCATCTACCCGGCCCTGCACGTGGGCCGGGCTTGGTATGACTGGTGGCTGTTCCCCGTCCCCAACTCGAATTCGATCTGGCCCCAGTTCCGCTCGCCCCTCATGTGGGACGTGTTCGCCGTCTCGACCTATTTCACCGTTTCGGTCCTGTTCTGGTACATGGGTTTGATCCCGGACGTGGCGGTGCTGCGGGACCGCGCTCGGACGCGGTTTCGCCAGTTCGTCTATGGTTTGCTGGCGCTGGGGTGGACGGGCTCCAACCGCCACTGGAGCAACTACGAGAAGGCCTACCTCATCCTGGCCGGCCTGTCCACGCCGCTGGTCCTGTCGGTCCATTCAGTCGTGTCGCTGGACTTCTCGGTCTCCCAACTGCCCGGCTGGCACACGCCCATCTTCCCGCCTTACTTTGTGGCCGGGGCGATCTTCTCGGGCTTTGGCATGGTCTTGACGCTGCTGCTGCCGCTGCGCTCGATGTTCAAGCTGCAGGACCTCATCACGATGCGGCACGTCGATATGATGTGCAAAGTGGTTTTGGCCACGGGGTCGATCGTCGGCTATGCCTACGCCATGGAGTTCTTCATCGCCTGGTACAGCGGCAGCCCCGGCGAGCGGTTCCACTTCCTGAACCGCGCCCTGGGGCCTTACCAGTGGGCCTGGCTGATGATGATCTCGTGCAACGTGCTGGTGCCGCAGTTGTTCTGGGTCAAGGCGCTGCGGCGGAACCTGGTGGTGGTGTTCATTGTTTCGATCCTGATCAACATCGGGATGTGGTTCGAGCGGTTCGTGATTATCGTGGTGTCGCTGCACCGGGACTTTATCCCCTCGAGTTGGGGTTACTACCGGCCCACGTGGGTGGACATCTGCACCTACATCGGCACGTTCGGCCTGTTCTTCACCATGTTCCTGTTGTTCATCCGGTTTCTGCCGATGATCGCCATTTCCGAGGTCAAGGGGGTCACGCCCCAGGCCGACCCGCACCACCCCTTGGGCGGCGCCAGGCCGATGGAGGTCCTGCACCATGCCTGAGCCAGCCCCCAAGGCCTACGGCATCATCGCCGAGTTCACCACCGCGGCGGACGTGCTCCGCGCCGCCGAGCGGGTGCGGCAGGCCGGCTTCCGCCAATGGGACGTCTTCACCCCCTTCCCGGTGCACGGCATGGACAAGGCGATGGGCCTGAACAACTCGAAGGTCGGATGGTTCGCGTTCCTCGGCGGGGTGCTCGGTTACGCCAGCGGCATGCTGATGATCTGGTACATGAACGCGCTGGATTATCCCATTGCCATCGGCGGCAAACCGATGTTCAGCCCCTTCGCCGCCTTTCCGCCTTCGTATGAGCTGACCATTCTCTTCGGGGCCTTCGGCTCGCTGCTGGGCATGTTGTTCATGAACCGCCTGCCCCGCCTGCACCATCCCTTGCTCAAGCACAAGCGGTTCTCGCTGGTCACCCACGATCGCTTCTTCGTGGTCATCGAGTGCGGGGACCCCAAATATGCGGAAGCGGAAACGCGCAAGCTGCTCGAGGAGGCCGGCAGCCGGCGCATCGAAATGGTGGAGGAGTAATGCGCTATTTCCTGATAATCCTCCTCTCGCTGGTCCTGGGCGTGGTCGGGATTCTCGGCTTTCGCGGCTCGCGCTTTCGCCAGCCGTCGCTCTACATCTTTCCGGACATGGAATGGCAGCTCAAGCTGCGCCCCCAGACGCCGAACGGCTTTTTTGCCAGCGGCCTCAGTTCCCAGTTGCCGGTTCCCGGCACCATCGCGCGGGGGACGCCGATACAGACGGTGACCGGCCCGGTGTATCCGTACGAAGACGCGCCGGTGAACACGGGGCGGCTGAGCGGCACGACCAATTTCCTGGAGAACAATCCGCTGCCCGTGACCGGGGAGCTTTTGCGGCGGGGCCGGCAGCGGTTCACGATCAACTGTTCGCCCTGCCATGGCCAATTGGCCGATGGCAATGGCATTACCAAGAAGCTCGGCGTCATGCTGGCCGTCGCCAACCTGCATGACAAACGCATCGTCGAAATGGCCGACGGGGAGTTGTTTTATGTCCTGACCGATGGGCGGAACCTGATGCCGGGCTACGGCGCCAACCTCCGCGTGGCGGATCGCTGGGCGATCGTCGCCTACCTGCGCGCCTTGCAGCTCAGCCAGTTGGGCTCGACCAACGATCTGCCCGCGCCGCTGCGGGCGGCGCTCCACCAATAGCGGAATCCAGTGCAAGCACAATCCCTATCCAAATGGCGGCCGGCGCCGGTGGTTTTGATGCTCGGCGGAGCGGCCCTCTGCCTGGCGGGCGGATTGCTGAACGCGCGGCAGTTCGCCTTTTCCTGGCTCCTGAGCTTCATGTTTTTCCTGAGCCTGGGCCTGGGGGCGTTGTTTCTGGTCATGATGCACCATCTGTTTGACGCCGGGTGGTCGGTGCCGATCCGCCGCTCCTGCGAGCACCTCGCCAACCTCTTGTTTCCCTGGATGGCCCTCTTATTCCTGCCGCTCGGGTTCCTGGCCAGGCAGCTCTATGGCTGGATGAGCGCCGACCCGCGCCTCGAGCACGCCCTGGCGGCCAAGGAGCCTTGGTTCACGATGAAGCTGTTCTACCTGGTCTCGGCCGGCTGTTTCCTGGTGTGGTGGCTGCTCACCAACCGCTTGAGTTACTGGTCGTTCCGGCAGGACCAAACCGGCGAGGCCGAGCCCACCTACCGCATGCGGTTTTTTTCGGCGATCGGCGTGCCGCTGTTTGCCCTGACGCTGACCCTGGCGGCCATCCTCTGGATGATGGCCCTGCAATACCAGTGGTATTCGACCATGTACGGCGTCTATTTCTACGCCGGGAGCGTGTGGGTGGCGCTGGCGACGGTTTACGTCCTCACCCGGGTGCTGCACCGGCAGGGCGCCCTGGCGGAGGTCATCCACGAGCGCCAATATTATTTCCTGGGTTCGCTGCTGCTGGCCTTCACCGTGTTTTACGCCTACATCCACTTCGCCCAGTACTTCATCATCTGGAACGGCAACATGCCCGACGAGACGTTTTGGTACGTGCTGCGGGAAAAGGGCACCTGGTGGGACGTGGGCCTGGTGATCATCTTCGGCCATTTTTTCCTGCCGTTCCTGGCCCTGCTGCGCATCGACGTGAAGTACCGCTTCGCGCTCATGATCCCCCTCTGCCTTTGGTGCTGGCTCATGCACTGGGTGGACCTGGCGTTCAACATCATGCCGGTGTTGCACCCCGACGGTTTTGCCTGGCGCTGGCTGTGGCTGGACGCGGGGTGCTTCGCCTTCATGACCGGTTTGCTGAGCGAGGTGTTCCTCCGCAAATACGCCCGCCACGCTCCGTATCCCGTGAGGGACCCCAGGCTCATGGAGGCCATGGACCTGCACCCTTTGGCGCCGGCGCATCTCCCGGCAGGCGAACCCGGGCCGAGCGATGAGCTGGCGGACGCCCCGCCTCAGTTTCGCGGCGGCGAGCAGTAACCGGATGCGTGGATGAGTGGATTGATGGATTGATGAATGAATGAGCAAGCGATAAACCGAAGCGGGGGCGGGGAAGTGACCGGCCGGGGGGCGTGGGCGGCGACGGTCGGCATCCTGGCCGCCTTCCTGCTCGTGGGGGTCCTGGTCTGGGCCATTCACAGCCGCACCGAGCCGGCGCCCTTGGGCGCGGACAAGGCCGCGGCGCGCGCCAAGGCCCTGGCCGAACTGCGCGCCGCCGAAGCCGAGGCGCTGGGTTCCCCCGCCTGGATTGACCGGGCCAAGGGCATCGTGCGCCTCCCCATTGACCAGGCCATGATGCTCGTCGAACGCGATTGGGGGCGGAACCCGGCGGCCGCGCGCTCGAACCTGATCGCCCGAGTCGAGAAAGCGACTGCCGCCCCTCCCAAGGCGCCGGAAAAACCCAGTCCGTGGGAGTAAATCCCGGCCATGAAGCCAACAGCAATCCCTGAATCCGCGGCGGCCAGTTTGGCCGGCCCTGAGACGGCCACGTCCGAAATCGATGTCTCCTGCCGCGCGCCACTGGTGGTTTTTTTCCTGAGCGCGGCGGGGTGGCTGCTCATCGCCTCGGGTTTGGCGTTGATCTGCTCGATCCAGTTCCATTCGCCCGATTTTCTGGCCGGCCTCGCTTGGCTGAGTTACGGGCGGGCGCATCCGGCGGCGTCGAGCGCGTTCCTGTATGGTTTTTGCCTCCAATCCGGGTTGGGGGTGTCGCTATGGCTGCTGGCGCGGCTGGGACGGACCCGGCTTGACTACAGTTGGCTGGCGACGGTGGGAGCGATGTCCTGGAACCTGGGCGTGGCGGTGGGAGTTTGGGGGATACTCACCGGCGACCGCACCGGTTTCGAGGCGCTCGACCTGCCGGGCTACGCGACGCCAATGGTCTTCCTGGGCTGGGTGCTGGCCGGCATCCAGGGCGCACTGACGTTCCATCGGCGCCGGCAGCAGACGTTGTATGTGTCGCAATGGTTCCTGTTGGCGGCGCTTTTCTGGTTTGCCTGGATTTACGCGACGGCGCAATTGCTGCTGGTCTCTTTTCCGGGGCGCGGGGTGGCGCCATCGGTCATCGCGTGGTGGTATGCGCAGAATCTCCAGGTGGTCTGGCTCTGGCTGGCCGGCCTGGGGGCGGTTTTCTACTTCGTGCCCAAGCTGAGCGGGCGCCCGTTGCAGAACCGCGGCCTGGCGCTGTGCGCTTTTTGGTTCATCGTGGTGTTCGGCGGTTGGGGCGGCATTCCCCACAGCGCGCCGGTGCCCGCGTGGCTGCCAGCCTTGAGCACCGTGGGCTCCGTCTTCAGCGCCGTGGCGCTGCTGGCGGTCGGTTTGAGCCTGTGGAAAACGGCCAGGCAGGGCAGCCGGCCGGCGGCGGCGCCGGAAGGCCGGGCGCTTCCTGAGGCTGCGCCTGCGACGCCGGCCTCAGCCGGCAGTCTCCCCGCGTTGTCAGGCCGCGGCCAAATCAGCGAGGCCTGGCCGGGGGCGGCGGCGCCAGGCGCGCCGGAGGGTCTGCCGCTGCGATTCGTCTTATTTGGCGCGCTGGCATTCCTGATCGGGGGCGGCGGGCGGGTGTTGGGCTCCCTGCCGCCCATCAGCAGCGTTACGGACCTGACATGGTTCGGCCCGGCGATGTACCAGCTCAATGCCTACGGCTTCTTTGCCATGGTCATTTTCGGCGCGGTGTATTGGATTATGCCGCGGCTGCTGGGGCTTGACTTTCCCTGGGCCGGGCTGGGGCGCGCGCACTTCTGGCTGGCCTCGGCGGGCATCGTCCTGCTGGCGGCGCCGCTGGCGATAGCCGGCGTGCTGGAGGGGCTCAAGCTCCGCGGCCCGGAGAATGCCTTTATGGAGGTCGTCAAGGCCGCGCTGCCGGCGTTGCGGGTCAGCACGCTGGGCGAGCTGTTCATGGCCCTGGGACATGCGGCCTTTCTGGCCAACCTGGCCAGCTTGGCGGCCCGGTTCTACCGCCTCCGGGCGGTTTCCACTTTCCGGTCCTGGACGCTGGACCCTTACAAACCGGCGGAGGCCAAGCCATGAATCACAGCCGATGGCTGCTACTGGCCGCGTTCTTATCGCTGGCCGGCTCATGGTTCGGCTTCGTGCTGACCCCCCAGGCGCAGCTTGGCCGGTTGCAGCCGGCCAACCTGCTTGGCGAGCCGACCCTCTATCCGCACGCGCGTCCGGGCCTGGCGCGCCAGGGCCTCGAGGTCTATCGCGCCAACGGCTGCGCCGAGTGCCACACGCAACAAGTCCGCCAGAGCGGCACGGTTTGCGATGTCCTCCTCTCGGCCCAAGGAACCAACCAAGCCGCCGTCCTGAGCGCGGTGGTTCAACTCAAGCCGGGCTGGTCGCGGCCGGAGGCCAGACAATGGCTTTCCACTCTTCCCCGGCCCTTGCTCGAGGGTCTCAACCCGGCGGCGGCGGCGGTGGCGGTCAAGGCCCTCAATGCGGCCGGCGCCCAAGCGGCGGTCGCGATCAGGCCCGTGGGGCCGGAGATTGCGCGCGGCTGGGGCAAACGGCGCAACGTGGCCAGGGATTTCCTCTTCGATTCCCCGGCGGCGCTTGGGTCGCAACGCATCGGCCCGGACCTGGCCGATGTCGGTGCGCGTCAACCCGATGCGCGCTGGCACCTGCGGCATTTGTATGCACCTGGGCTCGAGGTCGGCGGTTCGGCGATGCCGCCCTACCGGTTTTTGTTCGAGCAGCGCAGAATCGTGTGGCGCCCTTCGCCTGACGCCCTGACGCTCCCCCCCGGCCTGGCCCCGCCGCGCGGCTATGAGGTCGTTCCCAAGCCCGAAGCCGCGGCGCTGGCGGCTTACTTGCTGAGCCTGCGAACCGACGCGCCGCTTTTCGAGGCGCCGCTGAGCGTGGCGGCGGCTCGCCCCGAGGCAACGTCCACCAACGCCCCGCCAACCAACTCACCGGCTAAATCCAATTCACCTTCAAGATGAGACCAATTCGCTTGTCCTTTGGGCCTCTGGCTTCGTTGCTCGCTCGTTACGTATCACTGCGGATATGCGCCTCGCTCGCGCCTCGCCAGAGGCCCAAAATCCTGCGCGCCTTGGTCTCATCTTGAAAGTGAAGTGGAATAAATGACGCCCGCCCGCGCATGAACGCTTCCAGCAGCCCAGCTCCGCCAATGCCGCCCGAGGCGGCCGAACCCGGCGTGGCCAGCCTGCCGGTCCCCGTCTGGCTGATGGTCCTGGTTTTCCTGTTGCTCTACGCGGGCATGGTGTTTTTCGATCGGTACAGCGGCTGGTTCGCGGTCGAGGTGTATGAGCCTTATACTTCGCTCGAGGACCTGCGGGCCTACCAGCCGCCCAGCGAGGGTGTCTCCGCCGAACGCGGGCGCGCCGTTTATGAGAATATCTGCGCGCTGTGCCACGGCAGCGATGGCCGGGGCAGGCCCGGCCAGGCCCCTCCCTTCGTGGGGTCCGAGTGGGTGCTGGGCAGCCCCAACCGGATGATCCGCATCCCGCTCTCCGGGCTGAGCGGAGTGGTCAAGGTCCAGGGCGCGGAATACAACCTCTCGTCGATGCCCAACATGGGGGCCGGTTTGTCGGATGAGGACCTGGCCTCCGTCCTGACCTATATCCGCCAGAGCTGGGGCAACAAGGCCGCGGCCATCACGGCCGAACAGGTCAAGGCCGTGCGCGCCCAAATCGGCAATCGCTCGCAACCCTGGACGGTCGAACAGCTTGAGGCGCTGCCCTGAGGCGCTGCACTTTTGTTCTGGCGGGACATCCGTTCTGGCGTATGATTGTCTTGCGTGAAAAAGCCCGCAAGTTTTGAGCGCGCGCCTGTGGTCCGGTTTGCCCAAGGGCCAAAGACGCGCAGGCCCATTCCCGCCGGCCCCCGGAGAAGAAGCTGAATCATTCATGTCCGCCGCCTGCGTGAACAAGCTTGTTTATGTCATTGACGATCAGCCCGCGGTGCTCGAGTCGATCGTCTTGCTGCTGGAGAGCGTTGACCGGAGGTGGCGGGTGGAGGGCTTTGTGAGCGCGGTGGCCGCGCTGGCGGCGGTCAAAGCGCGGCCGCCGGACCTGGTATTGTCGGACCACCAGATGCCCGAGATGCAGGGGAGCAAACTGCTCGAGGAGGTGCGCGTGGCCGCGCCCAACGCCGTGCGCATCATCATGTCCGGCTACGTCGACATCCACGCGCTCAGCGCGGTCCTTTCCGCGCACCAGTATATCTCCAAGCCGTTCGACATGCTTCAGATCAAGGAGTTGATTCAGCGCACCTTTGCCGCGCGGGCGCGGATGGAACACCAGGGGTTGCAGGAACTGGTCACGGGGTTGCGGTCGCTGCCCTCGTTGCCGCACATCTATTACGCGCTGCTCAAAGAACTGAGTGAGGAACGCCACTCGCTGGACGTCCTGGCCGAGCTGGTGGCCAAGGACGCCGGCCTGTCCAGCAAGCTGCTCCAGGTGGCCAATTCACCGCTCTTCGGGCGCGGTTCGCTGGTCAGCAGCCCCTTCGAGGCGGTGCTGTGCCTGGGCACCGAGATGATCAAGGCGGTGGTGCTCTCGCAGCAGCCCTTCCGTCATTACGGGGCAGTCCAAAGCGCGGAAATCGATGTGCCCCGGCTCTGGAACCACTGCTGGGAGGTCGCCCACCTGGTCCAGCGGATCTGCGTCGGACACGAGCTTCCCCAGGCCAAGGCCGACGAGGCCTTTCTGGCCGGGATTCTGCACGAGGTGGGCAAGTTGATCCTCATCGACAACTTTCCGCAGCGGTTTCACGCCGCCAGCCAGGAGGCCCGGCAGGCGCACGCCCCGCTGACGCCCTGCCTGTTTCGAGAGTTCCACGCCACTCCCGCCCAGCTCGCTGCTTATCTTCTGGAATTGTGGGGCCTGCCCAGCGCCGTCATCCGGGCCGTCGCCTGCCAGGAGCACCCTGAAAGAGACCCGAACGGCGAGTTCTGCCTGGCCGCCGCGCTCTACGTCGCCGATCAGGTCGTCACGCGCAAATCGCCCCCGGATTCGC
>Ga0326728_10012921_pt1 | contig 18342 bp, 17 predicted proteins | sample MB3enrmetagenome_FD_207602 | JGI IMG/M metagenome (GOLD analysis project Ga0326728, IMG submission 207602) | Lab enriched peat soil microbial communities from McLean, Ithaca, NY, United States - MB31MN | ecosystem: Environmental > Terrestrial > Soil > Wetlands > Peat | place: USA: New York... | reverse complement strand
GTCGCACCTATCGACGGCGGTTTGGCAGTCGTGGACAGCGGCGCTGCCGCAGTCGTAGTGGTGGCCATCGGCAGCGACCGCACGATCCAGGTCTTCGGTCAGATCGCAGTCGGTTCGCAGCCAGACGCGATTGCTACGGGCGACATCAACGGCGATGGCGCTACCGACATAGTGGTTGCGAACCGTGGCGACAACTCGGTTACCGTGCTGCTTGCCACCGGACCACAGTCATTTATCGCCTCGCAAACCTTGACCACCGGGCAGGGGCCGGCGGCGGTGGCGCTCGGTGACGTCAATGGTGACGGCAAGGCGGACCTGGTTGTCGCGGAGGCGGATGACAACGCCGTCTCGGTGTGGCTCGGCGGCGGCAGTGGCACGTTTAGCCGGGTTTCGGGCAACGCCGTGGGCACCGCGCCTGCGGCCTTGGCGGTGGCGGATGTAAACGGTGACGGCAACGCCGATCTACTGGTGGTCAATGCCGGCTCTAATGATGTCGCTGTGCTCACCGGGGAAGGAAACGGCAAGTTCGACCTCTCCGGCCGCTTCGTGACCGGGCAGGGGCCGACGGCACTGGCGGCCGGGAACCTGCGAAGCGCGACTAGGGTTGACCTTGCGGTGGCTAATACAGCTGCCGGAACGGTCAGCATCTTGCGGAGCGGTTCGCACGGCTCGTTTGCGGCAGCGATGGATTTCAGCGCGGATGCCGCCCCTGCCGCGGTCACTACGGGTGATTTTGATCGCGACGGATTCATCGACGCGGTAGTGGCGAACAGCGGCAGTGGCGACATATCCTTCTTGCGCGGTGGCGGCAACGCCCAGCTCCGGGCCCCGCGCAACTTTCCGGCCGCACCGAATGTCAACGCCATCGCGAGCGGCGATTTCAACGGCGATGGGATGCTCGACGTGGTGGCGGCAAACGGGACCGGTTCGATTGTGCTGCTGCCGGGTCTGGGTACCGGCGCGTTCGCGACCCCGAGACTGGTGCCGGTCGGTGGCAGCGTCGGCAGCCTCGTGAGTGCGGACTTGAACGGCGACGGCGTCACGGATGTTGCAGTGACGGAGCCCGCGGCCAATCTGGTCGGCGTGCTGATCGGAAGCCCATCGGGCTTCTCCGGCGCGCAGACGTTCGCGCTGAGCGGCCAGCCAGTGGCGTTGACATCCGCCGATCTCAACGGTGACACCGTGGCCGACCTGGTGGTTGCGGTGCAGGCGCCTGCGGGTGTGAACGCGCTGATCGGCAATGGTGACGGGAGTTTCCGCAGCGCGCTCGTCTCAACGCTCCCGGAAGATCCGGTGGGCGTCGCGGTGGGCGACCTCGACGGTGACGGCGTACCGGACCTGGCGATTTTGAGTGCTTCCACACAGCTCGTCCGCATTCTGAAGGGTGCTGGGGATGGGACGTTCCAGGAACTGAATACCTTGCCGGCCCCTGATGTGCCTGTTGGCATCGCGGTAGCCGACTGCAACGGGGATCAGCACCTGGACGTGATTGTCGCCAGCGGCTCCGCGGATCTCGTCGACGTCTTTCAGGGCGATGGGAACGGCCATTTTGATCAAGGGCACCGGTTCGCTGTCAGTCACGGCCCGGTGGCGCTGCTGACCGCGGACCTCACCGCGAATGAGCTGCCCGACATAGTGGTGGTGAACGGGGCGGCGGAGAACCTGACCGTCTTGGGGAACATCACGCAGCCTCTCACTCCTCTGCCCACCTACACCGTGGGGCCGGGGACGCCTACCCCGCTGCCGCCCGCGCCGGCGACGGATACCGTGGGCCCGGGGACGCCGACCCCCCCGCCGCCGACACGCGCCGTGCCGCCGACACCCACGCCTCGTCCCGGAAAATCATCGAGCTCCGGGTGTGCCGTCGCCCCTCCGACGGACTTACTTGCGCCGTGGGGGCTGGCGCTGCCGGCGCTCGCGTTCGGCTTGTGGCGGGGATCGCGGCGCCGCAACCGGTGACGCGCTACCTCCAAGCGCGCGCTGCCGGTTAGGCGGCGGTGCCGAAGTCGACCGCCAAAACGGCGCCGTTGACCATGCGGGCGTCGTCCGAAGCCAAGAAAGCGATGGTACGGGCGATGTCTTCGGGCTCCCCCATGAGGCCGGGAACCGGCGGCATGTAGGAGGCCATAATGGACGATTCGAAATTCTCGGGCGGCACGAAGTGCTGCAGCAGCGGTGTGATGACGTACAACGGCAAGGCCGCCACCCGCGAACAGCACAGATGCTGCAGTTCGGCATTTCGCCTCGCCTACGTTGACCTGGGGCGCGCTAATGTTACATGAGTCTTATGCCAACACCTCTTGAGCAGTGGGTCGACCAAGCGGCCGCAATTACCCGGCCGAAGCATGTCCACTGGTGCGACGGCTCCGAAGCCGAATACCAGCGCATGATTACAGATATGCTTGCCAGCGGGGCGCTCATCGAGCTGAACCAAGAAGAATACCCGAACTGCTACTTGCATCGGAGCGACCCGAGTGATGTGGCGCGCACCGAACACCTGACCTTCGTCTGCACCGCGAACCAGGACGATGCCGGGCCGAACAACAACTGGATGCCGCCGGCGGAGGCAAAGGGAAAAGTGGGCAAGCTGTTCGCCGGTGCCATGAAGGACCGTGCCATGTACGTGGTGCCTTACATCATGGGACCAGTGTCCTCGCCCTACAGCCACATCGGGGTCGAGATCACCGACAGCCCGTACGTCGCCGCCAGCATGCGCATCATGACCCGCATGGGCCGGGCCGCCCTCGAGCGCCTCGGCGCTTCGGACAACTTCGTCAAGGGTCTGCACTCGCTGGGCGACCTGAGCCCCGAGCGCCGGTTCATCGTGCACTTCCCCGAGGAGCGCCTCATCTGGTCCGTGGGCTCCGGCTACGGCGGCAACGCCTTGCTCGGCAAAAAATGCTTCGCCTTGCGCATCGGCAGCTTCATGGGGCGCCAGGAGGGGTGGTTGGCGGAGCACATGTTGATCGTCGGCGTCGAGCAGCCGAACGGCCGTATCACGTACATCGCTGCCGCCTTCCCCAGCGCGTGCGGGAAGACGAATCTGGCCATGCTCGTGCCCCCGGAGAGCCAGCAGGGGTTCAAGGTTTGGACGGTGGGAGAAGACATTGCCTGGATGCACGTCGGTACCGACGGCCGCTTGTGGGCGATCAACCCCGAAGCCGGCTTCTTCGGGGTGGCGCCGGGAACTAACTACAAGACTAATCCCAATGTCATGGCGACCGTCAACCGCAATTCTCTCTTTACGAATGTGGCCTTGACGCCTCAGGGGACACCCTATTGGGAAGGCATGGATGGGGCGCCGCCGTGTGAAGCTATCGACTGGCAGGGCAAGCGCTGGACGCCGCAGAGCGGCACGAAAGCCGCGCACCCCAATTCGCGCTTCACCACGCCGGCGAGTCAGTGCCCATCGATCTCGCCGGCGTGGGAAGATCCGAACGGCGTGCCGATCTCGGCCATTCTGTTCGGCGGCCGCCGCAGCACACTCGTTCCGCTGGTGTTCCAATCTTTCAGCTGGCCGCACGGCGTGTTCCTCGGCGCCACGATGACGTCGGAGACCACTGCGGCGGCGACCGGCGCGGTCGGCGTCGTGCGTTACGATCCGATGGCCATGCTGCCGTTCTGCGGGTACAACATGGGCGACTACTTCGCCCACTGGCTGCACATGAGCCAGCGGCTGGAAGAACCGCCGTTGGTCTTCCGCGTCAACTGGTTCCGCATGAGCGAAGACGGCAGGTACCTGTGGCCGGGCTACGGCGAGAACCTGCGTATCCTGCGCTGGGTCATCTCCCGCGTGCACGGTGAAATCGGGGCGGTCGAGACGCCGATCGGGTTTCTACCGCATCCAGAGGACATCGATGCGCGAGGCATCAAGATTTCGTCGGCTGCGATGAAGGAATTGCTCACGGTCGACCGCCAGGGGTGGCTCCAAGCCGCTGCGGGCGACCGGGAGTTCTTCAGCAAGTTCGCCGACCGCATGCCGCGGGAGCTGTGGCAAGAGAGTGAGGCCCTGATCCGCCGTTTGCGAGGATAAGAAGGCCAACCTGCTGCTGTCTTTCCCCCTCATTCAAGAGGGAAGCAGGAACGCGAGCAGGTTCGGTTGACGGAACATAAAGAAATCGTTATACGTACATCTGTTATTCCCGGGCTCAAAAGAAGGGAGATTGTCGCATGGCCGTCAGAACTGCCGAGAAGCTCGAACAGGACTTCTACGTCGCCGACATGAAGCTGGCCGACTGGGGCCGCAAGGAGATCGCGATCGCCGAAACGGAGATGCCGGGGCTGATGGCGGTGCGCGAAGAGTACGCCGGCCAGCAGCCGCTCAAGGGGGCGCGCATAGCCGGTTCGCTGCACATGACCATTCAGACGGCCGTGCTCATCGAGACGCTGGTTGCCCTGGGCGCCGAGGTGCGCTGGGCGTCCTGCAACATCTTCTCGACCCAGGACCACGCCGCGGCGGCCATCGCCGACCGCGGCATTCCAGTGTTCGCCTACAAAGGCGAGAGCCTGGAGGAGTACTGGGCCTTCACCCATCACATCATGGAATGGCACGCCGGAGGCGCGCCGAACATGATCCTGGACGACGGCGGCGACGCGACGTTGCTGGTAACGCTGGGCACCAAGGCGGAAGAAGATCCCTCCATCCTCAACAACCCGAAGAGTGAGGAAGAAAAGATTCTGTTCGCCGCGATTCGCCGGCGGCTCGCTGCCCAGCCCGGCTGGTACTCGAACATCCTCAAGAACCTTCGCGGCGTGACGGAGGAGACCACCACCGGCGTACACCGGCTGTACCACATAGAGCGCCGGTGAACTGCCCTTCCCGGCCATCAACGTCAACGACTCGGTGACCAAGAGCAAGTTCGACAATCTCTACGGATGTCGCGAGTCACTCCTGGACGGCATCAAGCGCGCAACGGATGTGATGATCGCCGGCAAGATCGCGGTGGTGTGCGGCTACGGTGACGTCGGCAAAGGCTGTGCCCAGTCGTTGCACGGCTTCGGGTGCCGGGTGTGGATCACCGAGATTGACCCGATCTGCGCCCTCCAGGCCGCCATGGAGGGCTACCCAGTGGTGACAATGGAAGAGGCGGCCGACAAGGCCGACATCTTCGTCACCGCAACCGGTAACTGCCGCGTGATCACCCATGACCACATGGCGCGCATGAAGAACCAGGCCATCGTCTGCAACATCGGTCACTTCGACAGCGAGATCGACGTGGCCAGTCTGCGGCAGTACCGGTGGGAGAACATCAAGCCGCAGGTCGACCACATCATCTTCCCGGACGGCAAGCGCATCATCCTCCTGGCTGAGGGACGCCTGGTGAACTTGGGCTGCGCCACCGGCCATCCGAGTTTCGTCATGTCCAACTCCTTCACCAACCAAGTGCTGGCGCAGATGGAGCTGTGGCGGAACCCGGGCAAGTACCAGAAGAAGGTCTACGTCCTGCCGAAACATCTGGACGAGCACGTGGCGCGCCTGCATCTGAAGAAGATCGGCGCCAGCCTCACGCGACTCACGCCGGAGCAAGCGGCGTACATCGGCATCACGGTGGACGGACCGTACAAACCGGACCACTACCGCTATTGAAAGAGACCTGATCGCTCGTTATGGAACCGTTCTTGGCTGCCCTCAAGGCGGCCGCCGAGCCGACGCGGCTGCGGCTGCTGGCGATGCTCGCGCACGGTGAGCTGACGGTCACCGAGATCACCCGGGTGCTGCATCAAAGTCAGCCCCGGGTGAGCCGGCACCTGAAGCTGCTGTGCGACGCGGGGCTGCTTGAGCGCTTGCCCGAAGGCGCCTGGGTATTCTACCGTCTGCCGGAGCGCGGCGAGGGCGCGCGCTGGGCGCGGACGCTGCTCGAACTGCTGCCCGCGGGCGATCACCAACTGGCGCGCGACCTGGAGCAACTCAACCGGGTGCGTCGCGAGCGGGCCGACCGCGCGGCAGCCTACTTCCGTGACAACGCCGCCTCCTGGGACCGCATCCGCAGGCTCTACGTCGGTGAGGCCGCCGTCGAACGCGCGATGCTCCAGGCCGCTGGCGACGGTGAGATCGGGGACCTGGTGGATCTCGGCACCGGTACCGGCCGCGTGCTCGAGGTGTTCGCTCCTAGAATACGCCACGGTATCGGCATCGACGAGAGCCACGAGATGTTGAACGTCGCGCGTGCCAAGCTGGACGCCCGCGGCATTTCCAACTGCCAAGTGCGGCGCGGCAACCTCTACAATGTCCCGCTGCCATCGGCGTGCGCCGACCTGGTCACCGTGCATCAGGTGTTGCACTTCCTCGATGACCCAGCGGCCGCGCTCAAGGAGGCAGCACGTCTGTTGCGTGCGGCCGGCCGGCTGCTGCTGATGGATTTCGCGCCGCACGGCCTGGAGTTCCTGCGCGCCGACTACGCCCATCGCCGGCTGGGCTTTGCGGACGAGGAAGTGAAGCGTTGGTGCAAGGCCGCCGGCCTGGGCGCAGTGAAGGTGCGCCACCTGGACGCCGCCGGCAAGGCGGAGCACGATACCTTGACGGTGTCGCTGTGGACCGCCGTGCAGCCGGCTTCGGCGCGGCGCGCAGTGGCTTGAGCATACTGGAACAGGCCGATGACGAGCGCCATCGAGATTTCCTTCGAGTTCTCTCCTCCCAGGACGGCCGAGATGGAGGCGTCGCTATGGCGTGCCATCCGCTCTTTGGCGCCGCTGCGGCCGCGTTTCGTCTCCGTCACGTACGGCGCCGGCGGCAGCACCCGCGAGCGCACCCACGCAACGGTACAGCGCATCCTCAACGAGACCGATCTTGAGCCGGCGGCGCACTTGACCTGCGTCGAGGCCAGCCGCGCCGAAGTGAACGCGGTGGTGCAGGCGTATCGCGCTCTCGGCGTCCGCCACATCGTCGCCCTACGAGGCGACCCACCGGAGGGCAGCGCGCGCTTCACGCCGCATCCCGGGGGGTACCGCAACGCCGAAGAGTTGGTGCGCGGCATCCGGGCCATCGCCGACTTCGAGATCAGCGTTGCCGCCTATGCCGAAGTGCATCCCGAAGCCCTCTCCCCGCAGGCGGACCTCGACAACCTCAAGCGCAAGCTCGACGCCGGCGCCTCGCGCGCCATCACCCAATTCTTTTTCGATCCCGAAGTGTACCTGCGCTTCGTCGATCGGGTCCGCGCGGCCGGCATCGGCGCGCCTGTCGTCCCCGGCATTCTCCCGGTCACGAACTTCAAACGCGTCCGGGAGTTCGCCCACAAGTGCGGCGCCAGTGTCCCACACTGGCTCGCCGAGCTGTTCGACGGTCTGGATGACGATCCGACGACGCGCAACCTAGTGGCCGCCTGGGTGGCTGCGGAACAGTGCCGCAGGCTCCAGGAACACGGCGTGCGCGAGTTTCATTTCTACACCTTGAACCGTGCCGAGCTGACTCGTTCGATTTGCCACATCCTCGGCGTGCGACCCGGACCTGCGGTCGACGCAGCGGCCGAGGCGGCTGGGGGTTAAGGCCATACGCGACAGCGTTTGCGCCCGGGCCGCCAGCCCGTGCATTGCGAGCGCTGTGGAAACTGTGATACACGTAATCCAGTGATGGGATCAACATTACGTGCGTTCGGATATGCCGCGACCGTATTGTCACAACTGCTAGCGACTGCCGCGGTAGAGACTGTTCTGACCCACGCTCAGGTTAAGTCTGTTGAGAACGTCCATCCCCAGCAGGTTCGGTGCGCCGGCTGGTCCGACAATCACGTCGACATCGCGCAATTCGGCCGAGCCAATCCGCAACCGCGGTAGCTCCACGAGTGCGCCGACAGCGATACCTGTCACGCCCCTGAGCACCTGACCTCGCATGAAACGGACTCCGATTCCCGTCGCGAGGCTGCTGTCGATCATCGTTTTCTCGGCGCCCGTATCAACGAGCATCTGGACCTCTGCCTGCTGATCGGTTCCCTGCAATTCCACCCGGACCAGCTTCCTGGACGGGTTGTCATTTGCGACTTCCAATGGCACGGGATGGAAGTCACCGCCGGAGGTCGAGAGCGGCGTTGCTTTGGCGCCCTGGGGCGGTCCCGAGTTGGTAAAGTTGACCACGCCGTGTTCGTCTGTCCACGTATAGATTTCGTCTTGAGCAGCCAGGCTCGGCACAGCGACAACCAGCAGTATCAGCCCGACGAGTGAACGCGCTGGGCTTGCCACCCTGGCCGGGAATCGCCCTTGCCCACGTTGCTTGGGATACGGTTGTGGAGGCAGCGCGTCACCCATAACCGCAAGTGTACCACAGGCACGGATGGGTCGCGAAAGCTGGCAGCAAGGCGGGGGGGCGCGCCCGAGATGCCGAATCCGACGTCATGAGGGGGCTGGACACCCCGGTACTCCGTTGCGCTATAGTCGAACGTATGTCGCCCGAACATCGGCGCCGCGGCTCATGAGACAAGCCCTGCTCGAAGCCGTGCGAAGCGACCCAACACGTCCGCCGGAAGCCTCTGGAGTGCGGGCGGGGAGCGGCCCCGCCAAACCTGCGCAGGGCGCAGCCTGATGGCCAGCCGCGCCGTTCGCCCGAGCACGACCCAAAGCACCGCAGCGCTGTGGGCGAAGTCCCTGCTCAACGCCTTCCTGTTCTTCTGCATGTTCATGGTGACGCTGCCGTGGCTCGCGAACTGGTTGTTGCCGACGCCGGTACCGCTGCCGTCGTGGCTCCAGCTTCTTGGTGGCGGGGCACTCTTCCTGATCGGCGTCGTGACCTGGATCATCTGCCTGGACATCTTCAGCCGGCGCGGGCGCGGCACGCCGTTTCTCTTGGATGCACCTCGCAACCTCGTGACCACCGGCCCGTTCGCGGTGGTCCGCAACCCGATCATGGCAGCTGAAATCCTGGTGGTCTGGGCCGAAACGCTCTACTTCTCCGGCCTCGGCATCTTCCTCTACGCTGTGCTCGCCACCATCGCCGGGCATCTCTCGGTCGTCTACGTCGAGGAACCCGAGTTGCGCGAGCGCTTCGGTGAGCAGTATGAAGTGTACTGCCAGCGTGTGCCGCGCTGGTGCCCGCGTCTACGGCCCGGAACTAGGGAATGACGCAACGACCAAAGTTGCGGGGCGCGGGTTGAACCCCGCACCTTCCACGGGGCATGGAAACCCCGCTTTGCATAATCTTCGGTCCCTGGTCGCTAGAACCGGAAGCCGGGGACCAGGGTGCAGGGACCAGAAATGCCTAGGCATTAGAATCGGTGCCGGAGATTGACATCTTTATGAGTACGGCTAACTATGCGGGCGTGCACATCGAAACGCTAAAGGTCTTCTGTGATGTGGTCGAGACGGGCAGTTTCTCGGCCGCAGCCTCACAGAACTTCATTACCCAATCCGCGGTGAGCCAGCAGTTGCGGACGTTGGAGGCAAAGTATCACTGCAAGCTGCTCGAACGCGGCCGAGCCGGGGCGAAAGCTACGCCGGCAGGTGAGGTTCTGTATCGTGCCAGCCGCGAAATCCTGGAGAAGTATCGTGAGATCGAAACGCAGCTGCAAGAAACCGGCAAGGTGATCAGCGGCACGCTCCGAATCGCGATCGTCTACAGCGTGGGGCTGCACGAGTTGCCCCCGTACCTCAAGGAATACCTGCGCGAGTTTCCGCAGGTGAACGTGCATGTCGAATACTCGCGGCCCAACAAGATCTACGATGATGTGGTGGCGGGACGCATCGACCTTGGCATCGTGGCATACCCGGCGAAGCATCCGCAAATCACCGTCGTCCCGTTTCGGGAAGATCGCCTGGTGGTCGCCTGCCCCCCCAACCATGCGTTCTCGGCCCTGAAGAAGGTCGCCCTGAGTCGGCTCGACGGCGAGGTGTTCGTTGGGTACGAGCGCGACATCTCGACCCGCAAGGCCACCGACCAGCTGTTCAAAGAGCACAACGTCAACGCGCAGTACGTTGCTGAGTACGACAACATTGAAACCATCAAACGCGCGGTGGAGATCGGCCAAGGGATCGCAATCATTCCGCTAGCGTCGGTGCAGTACGAGATCGAGCACGGCACTTTGAAGGTCGTGCAGCTCTCCGATGAAACCTTGCTACGGCCGCTCGGCACCATCTACAAGAAGAACCGCCACCTCTCCCCCGCAACCGTGAAGTTCATCGAGATACTGCGGCGCGAAGACCTGCTGCAGCTACACGACCAATAGGGCAACTTCGTACGGCGTGGGGCGCACCGTCACTGCCGATCGGCCCGGCTTTACCCCGGGCTGCGCACCGGCTACAGGAGTATGGGAAACGGCCGATCACGGGAGCGGCGCGACTATGGCCGAACGAGTCAAACGCATCGACCAGCAGCGCTACGAGCTGAAGGCGCTCCGCTACCTCTTGGAGTTCTATCCCGAGAGCCTCACGGCGACGCAGCCGCTGCCGCGCCGCGAGGACTTCCAGATCCCGGACTGCCAGCGCATTTTCGATGCTCTCTTATCGGCCCGCGCGCGGGAGGAAGCCAGCGCCGCCATCGGCAGGCTCGATCTCGAGGACACCGACATCGAGTCCTTCTTGCACCTCAGCGGCGAGCACTATTACACCTATCCGAAATTGATCGTGGAGCGCGCCGAGCAGTTCCGGCGAGGCACATTGGAACTTGAGCCCGCGTCGTAGCAAGGCAGGGTCTCGAACCACACTCTCGGCGGGGCCGCTTGCCGCCCGCACTCCAGAGGCTTCCGGCGGACGTGCTGGCTCGCTGTGGGCGGCTCCCAGCGAAAATTGACTCAGACTGGAGAGGTTCGAGACGTCAAACGCCGCTAACCCTATGACAACTCTTGGCTCGTCGAGTCGCCCAATCCGGCAACCGGCGGATGCATCCTTTCCGCATTTGTGCTCTAACAACCCGGTTCGCGTTGCGGCGACGTATCGAAAAGGGTTCCCGCTCCCTCCGCCAAAGTGGCAGGGTGAGGGGATCAGATCTGCGGCGGCGTCACGTCGCTCGTTGCTGCAAATGCGAGGATTTGTAGTAAGCGACTTGGACATCGGAGCGCATGCAACGGCGGATCGGCATATTTCTCGTGCTCATCGTCGTGGCCGGTGCCGCCTTATGGTGGCGCTGGAAGACGGCACGGGACGAATCGGACCGGGCCATCAGAGGCTCGGGTATCATCGAGGTCACCGAGGTCGACGTCGCCTTCGAGGTGCCGGGAACGATCAAGGAGCGCTACGCGGAAGAGGGAGCGCTGCTCGACAAGGGCGAGCCGATTGCCCGGCTGGACGACCGTGAGTACCGGCTCCAGGTCGAGCGCGCTGGCGCGGCCAAGGCGGCGGCGGAATCGCGCTACCGCCTGCTGTTGAAAGGGCCGCGGGGCCAGGAGGTCGACCAGGCGCTGGCAGCGGTCGAGGCCGCCGACACCCAGTTCGCCACGGCGCAGCGGGAGTTCGATCGCGTTAAGGCGCTCTATGATACCCAGGTGGTGTCGCAGTCGGAATTCGACCAGGTGAACAACGCGCTCAGCGCAGCGCAGGCGGCGCGAGACAGGGCTCGCTCACAACTCGAGATGCTCAAGGAAGGTTTCCGAACCGAGGAAGTCGAAGAGGGGCGGGCGCGGCTGCGCGAAGCGGGGAAGGCACTGGAGCTGGCGGAGTTGAACCTCTCGCGCTGCCAGTTGTTCGCCCCCGTGGCCGGCCGCGTGTTGTCGAAGAATCGCGAGGTCGGAGAAACCGTGCCGGCGGGCGCTTCGATCGTCACGCTCGGCGACCTGACGCGCCCGTGGCTCAACCTGTATGTGGGGGAGCGCGACCTCGGCAAGATCGCGCTCGGAATGCAGGCTTATGTCACCGTCGATTCATTTCCATCGCAGCCGTTTCCCGGAAAGGTGACCTTCATCGCGGAACAGGCCGAGTTCACTCCGAAGAATATCCAGACACAAGATGAACGCGTCAAACTCGTCTACCGCATCAAGATCGAGCTGGAGAACCGCAGTCAGGCGCTCAAGGCTGGGATGCCGGCCGATGCGGTGGTGCCGTTGAATCACGGAATTGAGTCATCGGGTCATTGAGAGTCATTGAGTGATTGATCATTGAATTAATGACTCAATGACCCAATCATTCAATCTTGCGTATGCCTCCCGCCATTGATGCCATCGACGTCGCAAAAGACTACGCCGGCGCGCCCGCGCTGCGGGGCGTGAGTCTGTCAATCGAACCGGGCGAGCTGTTCGGTCTGGTCGGTCCCGATGGCGCCGGGAAGACCACCTTTCTGCGCGTCCTGGCCGGCCTTTTGAGCGTGTCGGGCGGCAGCGTGCGCATCGACGGCCTCGACGTGAGCACGCAGACCGCCCTGGTGAAAGAACGCATTGGCTACATGTCACAACGCTTCAGCCTCTCCGAGACGCTGACGGTGGCGGAGAATCTGCTGTACGTGAGCGAAGTGTGGCACGTGCCGCACGGGGAACGCCGCAAGCGCATCACCCGCTTGCTCGATTTCAGCCGGCTGGGACCGTTCCAGGACCGGCTGACACGCAACCTCTCAGGCGGCATGAAACAGAAGCTCAGCCTGTGCGCCTGCCTCATCCACCAGCCGCGGATTCTGCTGCTCGACGAGCCCACCATCGGCGTCGACCCGGTCTCGCGCCGGGATTTCTGGCTCATCCTCTACGATCTCATGCAGGAGGGCTCGACTATCCTGCTGTCGACACCGTACATGGACGAAGCCGACCGCTGCAGGCGTGTCGGCTTCTTGCTCAACGGACAGCTGATCGCCTGCGGCAGCCCGGCAAGCCTGAAAGCCGAGCTGCACACGGTTATCCTCGATGTGCGCGGCGGCGATTCGCGGCGGGCTCGGCGGGCCTTGCGCCACGTGCCCGGCATGGACGAGGCCGTCAGTTTCGGAGAGCACTTGCACATCACCGTCCCGCGCACCGGCTTCGACGTCGAAGCGGGGCTGGCACAATTACGCACGCACGGCATCGACGTGCATGACTGGCAGATACGTGAGCCCTCGCTGGAAGACGTGTTCCTGTCCTACATTCACCGCCGTGCCGCGGATCTTGGCGCGGCAGGCGCGGCAGACCCATGATCGAATTCGCCGTCGACGTGAAGGGGCTGACCCGCGTCTTCGACACCTTCGTGGCCGTCGACCACATCGATCTGCGGGTCGCCACCGGCACGGTGTTCGGTTTCCTCGGGCCTAACGGGGCTGGCAAATCGACCACCATCCGCATGTTGTGCGGCATTCTGCGTCCGAGCGGCGGCACGGGCACCGTCGGCGGGTTCGACATCGCGACGCAGACCGAGCAACTCAAGAGCAACATCGGCTACATGTCGCAACGCTTCTCGCTGTATGAGGAGCTCACGGTGGAGGAGAACCTGCGCTTCTTCGCCGGCATCTACAACGTGCGCGGGGCGCAGCGGCAGGCGCGCATCGCCTGGGCGGTGGAGATGGCCGGCCTGCGCGGTCGCGAGCATCTCAAGACGCGGGAGCTGGCCGGTGGCTGGCGCCAGCGTCTGGCGCTCGGTTGCGCCGTGCTGCATGAGCCGCCGATTCTGTTTCTCGATGAGCCGACCTCCGGCGTCGATCCCGCCTCACGCCGCAATTTCTGGGAAATGATCGGCGAGCTGTCCTCCCGCGGTATCACCGTGTTCGTCACCACGCACTACATGGACGAGGCCGAACACTGTGACGAGCTGGCGTTGATCTACGGCGGCCGGCTGGTCGCCACCGGGAGCCCGGCAACCCTCAAGCACCGCTACATGTCACGGGCGTTGCTGGCACTCGAGTGCGGCGATTTGATGAGCGCGTTCGCCGCGCTCAAGCCGGAGCCGGCGTTGACCGGTGTGGCTCTGTTCGGCACCGCGCTGCATCTGACTGCCGACGATGAAACCGCAGCACGCGTTGCGGTGGCGGCGCGGCTGCAGGCCGCCGGGATCAGCATCCAGCGTCTGGAACGCATCGAGCCGTCACTTGAGGACACCTTCGTCGCGATTGTCGAAGCCAGCGGCAGCAACGGAGCCCGCGCATGAACGCGCCACCTGCAGACACGGCACGCCGGCGCAGACGGAGGCTGTCGCTCCGGACGATTCGCGCCATCATGCGCCGGGAGTTCACCGACGTCCGGCGTGATCGCCGCAGCCTGATCCTGACGTTCCTCTATCCCATCTGCATGCTGGTCATGTACGGCTACGGCATTCGCTACGACGTCGACAATGTTCCGCTCACCATTCTGGATTACGACCACAGCGCCGAGAGCCGCGACCTCACCGAGCACATGCTGCGGTCAGGGTATTTCCAACTGGTGCGCTGGGCGCAGAACGAGCGCGACCTCAACCGCGACCTGACCACCGATGCCAGCAAGGCGGCGGTGGTGATCCCACGGCAATTTGCTGCGCACGTCCGCGCCGGCGAGCCGGTGACCGTGCAGGCGATCATCGATGGTTCCGATTCCAATACGGCCACGATCGCGCAGGGATACCTGCTGGCGATGATGGCAGGCTACTCCGGGACGGTCGTGGCCCGCCAGTCTGGCGCTGCGGCAGCGCCGCTCAGCGCGTCGCCGATCGAGCTGAAGAGCCGCATTTGGTACAACCCGGAGCTAAAGAGCGTCAACTTCATCGTCCCCGGCATCATTGCGGTGATCATGATGATCGTCGGTGCCATCATGACGGCAATGAGCATCGTCAAGGAGAAGGAGCGCGGCACCATGGAGCAGATCTTGGTGTCACCGATCCGGCCGCTGGAGATGATGGTCGGCAAGATCTTCCCGTACGTCATCATCGCGTTCATCGATCTCGTGATCATCGTGTGCGCCGGCTACCTGATCTTTCACGTGCCGATCAAGGGCAGCCTGCTGCAGCTTACGGCGTTGTCGCTCCTCTATCTGACCAGCTCGCTGGGAATCGGCGTCTTCGTCTCCACCATCGCCGATACCATGCAGAGCGCGATGCTGGCCGCCATTTTCATTTCCTTGCTGCCCTCCGTTCTCCTCTCCGGCTTCGTTTTCCCGATCGAGAACATGCCGGTGGTGATCCAGCTCATCACCTATCTGTTCCCCGGCCGCTACTTCGTCACCGCGATCCGCGGTGTCTATCTGAAAGGCGTCGGCCTCTCCGTCCTGTGGCCGGAAGCGCTCATGCTCCTGTGCTTCAGCACTGCCATCGTGTGGCTGAGCGCCAGCCGCTTCCAGGAGAAGCTGGGATGAAGATGCAGTTGATAGTTGATAGTCGACAGTCGATAGCCGGAGAGCCTCCTCTCCTTACCTGTCAACTATCGACTATTGACTATCGACGCGCCGCGGAGCGGCGCTCATGACCGCTTCCCTCTCCCGCATCGTCCACGTCGTGTGGAAAGAGGTGATTCAAATCACCCGTGACCGGCGGATGTTCACCATGATTCTGATCATGCCGCTGATGGAGCTGATCATCTTCGGCTACGTCGTGGCCATGGATATCACCGACATCGATACGGCGGTCTGCGACTTCGACCAATCGACCGAAAGCCACGCCTATGTCGAGCACATCATCCGTAGCGGCTATTTTCGCATCGCGGCTCCCTGTCGCAGCGTGCCGGACATCGACCGGCTGTTGGATCGCGGCCGTATCCGGGTTGCGCTCACCATCCCGCCGGACTTTTCGGCGCGCATCAAGCGGCATCAACCCGCCGAGGTGATGGCGGCATTCGACGGGAGCAATTCCAACACCGCCACCATCGCCGCGGCGTACCTTCAACAGATCACCCTGACGCAAGCGGTCCAGGTCCAGTTCGCCGACCATGGCCGGCCCGTGGCGCTGGCGCAACACCCGGTGGTGAGCCTCGAACCGCGCGTCTGGTTCAACCCCGAGATGCGCAGCGTGCGCTTCATGGTGCCCGGGATCATCTGTGTGTTGCTGATGGAGTCGCTGGTCATCCTGACGGCGGTTGCCATCGTACGCGAGAAGGAGCGCGGCACGATGGAGCAACTCATCGTGACGCCCATCCGCTCGTATGAATTGATCCTGGGCAAGGCGATACCGTTCATCGGCATCGGCTACATCAACGTCACCATGGTGGTGCTGGCCGGAACGTTCTGGTTCGGCGTGCCGATCGCCGGCAGTTTGCCTCTGCTGTTCGGTTTCACGGGCCTTTTCATTCTCACCTGCCTCGGCATGGGCCTGGTCGCCTCCACCATCTCGAACACGCAGCAGCAGGCCTCCATGGCGGGACAGTTCATCATTCTGCCGAACATGTTCTTCTCGGGGTTCATGTTCCCGATTGCCAGCATGCCGCCGTTGGTGCAGAAGCTGACATACGTGATTCCGCTACGCTACTACATCACCATCGTGCGCGGTATTTTCCTCAAGGGGGTGGGGTGGGACGCCCTCAAGGGTGAGGCTGCAATTCTGTTGGTTTACGGGATCGTGATTCTGGGTTTTGCCAGCCTGACCTTCCGCAAGCAGATCAGGTAAGAGCCCCGCGCGCTGCCGCGCTTGCAGGCACCACAGGTCAGGGGCGCCCCGTTGCCCACATCATATGGACCAGGCGGGGCTCAGGCAGCGCGGGCGCTGCACCTCTCGCGCAACTGATGCCACGCGTCGCGGTACTCGGCGTACTTTCCCGAGTAAGCGCGTTGCGAGTCCGGCAAGTAGAAGGTCTTACCACTGCGGGCGTCCCACGGAATGACGTAGGCGGCCCTGAGGTCCAGCGACTTTCCCATACCTAGAGGCACGCAGACGAAGAAGTCACAGTACTGTTCATCGATCCGGCCACGGTGATGAAAATTGAAGTTCCAGGCTCGGTACACGTAGCTGTAACGACGCCGCCGCAGACGAACTCGGCGGCGGTAAGAGCTGGGAAACGCGGTCCGCAGCGCAACCCGTATGCCGCCATCGAGCATAAAATCATAGCGCGATGGAGAATTGCTCTCTTCAGCGTGCAACTCCATCTCGCGCAGCCGCGCCAGCACCCGTGCTTTAGGGATGTCGTGTATGCCTGGTCTGTCCATGACGGCCAACCTTGCGCAATCTAAGTGCATTTGCAACCGATTTCTACGGGTAAATACGTAGGCAAATGCCCCGGAACGATTTCATATGACATTTGTCATGGTAAGCTGCGCGCGCAGCGCAACTTCTCTTGGGCGAACCAGAAGACCGACGAAACCCGCGGCGTGAATCGTCAACGTCATGGGAAGCGGCGCTCCGGCCACCATGGGTAAAAGGGCGGCAGGTCACAACTGGGTTTGAGCGTAAAGCGGGCGGGACGCTTTTCCAGAAACGACATCACCCCTTCGTAGGCATCCGCCGATTTGGCCATCCAGAAAATACACTTGGATTCGATCTTGTGTGCCTCCATGGGGTGATCTGCACCCAGCATGCGCCACAGGAGTTGTCGGGAAAGCGCGACCGAAACAGCCGAGGTGTGGTCGGCAATCTCGCGCCCGAGGGCGCGCGCCGCTTCGAGCAAGCCCTCGGGCGCAACCACTCGACTGATCAGCCCGGCCTGCAGCGCCTCATCAGCCGCGAACACGCGCCCGCTATATACCCACTCCGCCGCTTTACCGATGCCCACGACCCGGGGCAAGAACCAGCTGCTGCACGCCTCGAGGACGATGCCCCGGCGGGCGAAGACAAACCCCATGCGCGCATTCGTAGACGCCAGGCGGATGTCCATCGGCAGCGTCATTGTGATCCCTACCCCCACTGCCGAACCGTTGATGGCGGCGATGACCGGCTTCTTCGATTCGAAGATGCGCAGCGCCACCATGCCGCCGCCGTCGCGGTGAGTTTCCAGGGTGTCGCCACCGCCGCTCACCTGGCTGTAGAAGGTGCCAGTGCCCTCGCTCAGATCGGCGCCGGCGCAGAAGGCTCGGCCTGCGCCGGTGACAATCACCGCCCGAACCTCGTCATCCGCATCCGCCTGATCGAAGGCCGCAACCAGTTCCTTTCCCATGCGAGGGGTGAAGGCATTGAGCTCCTCCGGACGGTGCAAGGTAATGGTAAGAATCCGTTCTTCGATATCGCATCGAATGGTCTCGTACTGCACAGACTTTGCCCTTTCTCCTCAGCGCTCGGCGCTCAGGACTTCCTCCCCTAGCATGCGGCCGGCGGTTCACCAAAGGGCGGCCAACACCTTGACATGCACCGATCCGGCATTACCTTGGGGCATGACAGTGGCGGCCCGTAGTGGCGCCGCAGATTCAGACAAAAAAGTACTCGAAAGGAGGAGGCGTCCATGGCACTTTTCCTGGACCCTGTGAGCGGATTGTTGTCACTTCAGCGTGAACTCGAGCGTGCGTTCGAGAACCCGTTTGGTTTGGACCTTGGTGTCTCTGGCCGCGGCGTGTTCCCGCTAGTTAACATTTTCAGCGAGCCCGACGGCTACGTCGTCCGGCTCGAAATTCCCGGTGTGTCGCCGGAGGACTTGCACATTGAAACTCAGGG
>Ga0326728_10012920_pt1 | contig 18343 bp, 15 predicted proteins | sample MB3enrmetagenome_FD_207602 | JGI IMG/M metagenome (GOLD analysis project Ga0326728, IMG submission 207602) | Lab enriched peat soil microbial communities from McLean, Ithaca, NY, United States - MB31MN | ecosystem: Environmental > Terrestrial > Soil > Wetlands > Peat | place: USA: New York... | reverse complement strand
CGCGCGCCCGACCGGGTTTACCATCGCCGGGACGGGCGAAGGGGCATGGCGGACTTCCGCGAACGAGAGGACGTAGAGCGCTGGGTCGAGGCGCGCCCCGAGGCGACGCGCCGGCGCGACGCAACGATTCTGGCGTCGCGGGCGGCGTTGCGCGTCTGGCCGCTGCTCGCCGGCGCCCTCGGGCGAAGAGGCGAGCGAGAATTCGCCGAATCGACCTTGGACGTCGTCCGGTCGAATGCGCTGGCGCGCGCCGCGGCAAATTATCCAGTCCGCGCCGGCGAGCTTCGTGTTGCCGCCGCCTCCGCCGCCGACGCCTCTGACGCCGCGTCCGCCGCGTCCGCCGCGGTCGCCGCCGTCGTTTCCGACACCGCTGCCGCCTCTGCCGCCTCTGCCGCCGACGCCGCCTCCGCCTCCGCGGCGTACGCCGCCTACGCCACCGCCGCCGCGTCTGCCGCCGACGCCGCCTCCGCGGCCGCCGCGTACGCCGCCGACGCCTACGCCGCCGCCTGCACCGCCGACGCCGCCGCCTCCGCCCGGAAGGCGATTTGGCGGAGGCTTTCCGCCGACGCGACGGACCTTGAAACGCTCGGGGGCGCAGTTATGCTCTCTGAGCTTCCCGTGTGGGGCGAATGGCGCGCCGATGCGAGTCGTGGAGGGCGACTCGAGCTTGTCGGCGTGCCCCCCGAAATCAGCCGAAATTGGTCGCGCTTGAAGGCGGAGCTGCCGAAGCGCGCCGGCGAGAATTGGCAGGTCTGGCTCGATTGGTACGACGGCGTCCTGAACGGCCGCCCGCCCTGGCCGGCGCTGGGCGAGAAGCAGCGCGAAGACCTGACCGTCGCCATCGCACTGATCGACGACAAAATCTGGAGGCAAGGCCCCGCCGTCGCCAACGCGGAAGTCAAGCGGCTGATCGACGAGGCGCACGCGAAAATCGAGCAGCCGCCGGAGCAAGAAGAGGAAGCGACCCCGAGAATCCCGCCGCCCAAGCCGGCGGCGATCGAGCCGGCTTGGCGGCGCGGCCAACTCATCGACCCGCGCGAGGCGATCGCGGCCGATTTGAGCCCCGAGGATTTTCTCGCCGCGCTGCGCGCCGCGCGCGCCGACTGCGTCGAGCTTGTCGGCGATGTTCGCGCCGAGGTGGCGGAAGCCGAGAGGCTCGGCCGGACGCCGAACCTCGACATGCGGCCGGCGAATCACCTCGAACGCGCCGCCTCCCGCATCGGCGACGCGCCACCCAGCCCGTTGGAGCTGTTTCGCTTCGGACACGCGGCCGAGGCGCTGAAACATGGCCTGAAGTCCGTCGAGGAGACCTGGCCGGATTTTCTCGCCGCGCGTTATGGCTTGCTGGTCGCGCAGCTCGAGCGGACGGCGAGGCAGGCGCGGGCGTGGCGCGCGTTGCTGAAGAACGCGGCGGACGACGCGCCGCCGCGCGAGGTCGTCGACGCGGCGCCGCGATACGCGGTCGAGTTCGCCGAGATTCTACGCGAGGCGGACGTTGCGGGCGAACCGCCGTTGATCGCCGCTTCGATCCCCGACGGCCTCGACGCGCTGGCGGGGATCGCCGAGGAGCGGGCCGAGATCGCGCGCTCGCCGACGCCGTCGATCGACGCCGGCGCCGAGGCGCTGGCGGTCGACCTCATCGACAGCGTCGACAACATCGTCAAAAAGCTCGCCGAGGCGTGGCTGGCGATCCGGCCATCGGCCGGTCTGGCCGCGAACAGGGCAGGCGGCGCGATCCGCGACGGATGGAACGAGGACTTGCCGAAAGAGGGTAAGAGGCTCGGAAAACTACTGGCGAAGATCGCTGTCTGGGGCCCGATCGCCGGCGGCGCGACCTATCTCGCCTCGCAGTTCGAGTGGTTCGCGCCGATCGCGAAGTTGGTCACGAAGATGCTGAAGGGGTGAAGGGATCGCCGAGCGTTTCATTCGCCTCGATGTCGTTCCCGGCGGACCGAAGGACGGTTCCGCCTCCCTGCCATCGCCGTGCTCGGCGTCAATCCCAAGCCACTAACGCGGTCGCGGCGCTCCGCGCCGCGAGGATTGACTCCTGCGCGCGGCGACGGCGATTTCGCTCCTGTGAGCTTTGTTGAGCCGCGCCGGCCCCTTGGGCCGGTCGGCTCAACAAAGCTCACAGGAGCCGACTGGCCGCGTCGGAGCGTCGCAGTCACCCGAAGGGGCGGAGCGAAGCGGAGCAGCCGCCCGAAGGGCGGCTTGACGGCGACGGGCCGACGTGGCCGCAGTTGCCTCCTCATCTCCCCTCGATCAGCCTTCGCGCGTCCTCGCGTAGCGCCTTGCGGGTCGCGTCGCGGCTGTAGAGCATGTGGCCGCCGGGGTAGACTTGGAAAACGACGCGCCCCGGAGCGCCGTAGTCGGGGATCTGGTCGAGCTCCAGCTGCGTGGCGAAATAGGGCGCCTGCACGTCGGTCAGCCCGTGGCCGATCAGCACGCGGAAGTTCGGGTCGAGCGCCAGCATCTGCCTCAGCGCGGTCAGCGATTCGGGCGCGCGGAGATGCTCGCCCCAGCGCCAGGCCTTGTCGACCGCGTCGTTGAGCAGCTCGTAGGGTTCGTCGATCTTCCAGCCGAGCTTCGTCTGGTAGAGGTCGACGATCGCGCTCGTGAACGGCGCGTCGAAGCCGGCGGCGACGGGGTCGAGCGTGCGGCTCCACGGCTCTGCGGGGAAGGGGTCGTAGGCGTCGATCGTCGCGTCATAGAAGGCGACCACCTTGCCCTCGCCGCGCTCGAACTCGCGCAGGAAAGAGTCCTTGCCGACTTCGCCGCCGAGGCGGCGCACCGTCTCGGCGTCGAGGCCGGTCAGCGCGGCGACGCGCGTCTCCATGCGCTCGACCGCGGCGCGGTCGCGCGGGCCGCGCAGCCAGTCGGCGAGATAGTCGCCGACGGCGTAGCGCTCGACCTCGGCGAGATCGGCGCGGGCGACCGGCCCTTTCTTCTCGCGGTAGGCCGCCGCGTAGGAGGGCAGCCGCGTCAGCAGTGGAAACGGGCCGCCGCCGAAGGCGGCGAAGTCGAGCACCGGCGAGATTAGGACAAGGCCGCTGACGCCGACGCCGTGCTCGGTCGCCAGCGCTTTGGCGAGCCGCGGCCCGCGGAAGCCGCCATAGCTTTCGCCGACGATGAACTTCGGCGAGGCGAGCCGCTGATTGGCGGCCAGCCAGCCGCGGATGACGCCCGCCAGCGTGTCGATGTCGCCGTCGACCGACCAATAGCGCCGCTTCGCCTCGTCGCCGGCGGCGACGATGCGGCTGTAGCCGGTCCCCGGCGGGTCGATGAAGACGAGGTCGGTGAAGTCGAGCCAGGTCTCGTCGTTGTCGACCAGGGCGGGCGGCGAGGAAGGCGTCAGGCCCTGCATCGGCAGCCGCCACGGCCCCAGCGCGCCGAGCTGCAGCCACGCCGAGGCGGCGCCGGGGCCGCCGTTGATGGCGAAAGTCACCGGGCGCTTGGCGGGGTCGGCGCCGTCGAGCTGGTAGGCGACGTAGGCGACGTCGGCCTGCGGCGCGCCGTTGTCGTCGGCGAGGCGCAGCGAGCCCGCCGTCGCCTTGAAGGCGAGCGCGCGGCCGTCTAGGGCGAGAGTATGGGCGGTGGTCGAATCGGCGGGGAGGCGCGGCTTCTCCGCCGCGGCCGGCCTCGCCTCCTTCGCGGCGGCCTCGGCGGGCGGATCGGACGGCGCGGAGAAGGCGGCGGACGCGGGCGCGACCAGCGCGAGGGCGAGCGAAAGGGCGAAGAGGCGCTGCGCGATTCGCATGGTCGTTCCCCGCGACGCGATGGCAGAACCCCTATTTCGCGTTCGAGGGGACGAAATTCAATGGGGCGGGCCGCGCGCGCGCCGAGCTTGGCGGCTGAACTTGCGGCGATCGGCCGGCGCCTGCGCTGCGCCGCCGCCGGGCGGAGGCGCTCAGGCCGCCTTCAAGAGCCGGTTGACCTCGCTGACGAGGTCGCGCAGGTGGAACGGCTTGGAGAGGATGCGCGCGTCCTTGGGGGCCTTGTTGTCGGGGTTGAGCGCCACCGCGGCGAAACCGGTGATGAACATCACCTTGATCTCCGGATCAAGCTCGGTGGCGCGGCGCGCGAGCTCGATGCCGTCCATCTCCGGCATGACGATGTCGGTGAGCAGAAGCTCGAAAGGCTCCTCGCGCAGGCGGTTGTAGGCGGCGAGGCCGTTGTCGAATGAAGCGACGGAATAGCCGGCGTTCTGCAGCGCCTTGACCAGGAAGCGGCGCATGTCGCCGTCGTCCTCGGCGAGCAGGATTCGTGCGGAAAGTTCAGCCGGCGCGTTCATTCGGAGTCCCCACAAGCCTCGCAATAATCGCCATCATCAAGTAAAAATCGGGTGAAGGCGGGGCGAATTTATTGCGTTCGGCGTTTCCAGTTAAGGCATGATGTCGCATATGATGAAGAACCGGGCCGCGAGGCGGCCGAGCGGCGAAGAGCGAGGCGCGATGGGCGACCACGACTGGGCGGCTGACCCGCAGCTCCAGCCGCCGTTCAAGGTGGTCGAGCCGCGCGTCCTCTCGACGCCGCTGGTGTTTGATTCGCCGCACTCCGGGTCGCGCTACCCGCCCGGCTTTCTCGCCCTGTCGCGGCTCGACCCGCTGGCGCTGCGCCGCTCCGAGGACGCCTTCGTCGACGAACTGTTCCTGCCCTGCGTCGGCCTCGGCGCGCCGCTGCTGCGCGCCCATTTCCCGCGCGCCTTTCTCGACGTCAACCGCGAGCCCTTCGAACTCGATCCGCAGATGCTCGACGGCGCGCCGCCCGAGCACGCCAACACGCGCTCATTGCGCGTCGCGGCGGGCCTCGGCGTCATCCCGCGGGTGGTCGCCGACGCCCAGCCGATCTACAAGGCGTGCATCCCCGTCGCCGACGCGCTGGCGCGGGTCGCCGCCTTCCACGGCCCCTACCACGAGCGGCTCGCCGGCCTCATGGCGCGGGCGCGGGCGCGATTCGGCCTCGCCATCCTGGTCGACTGCCACTCGATGCCTTCGACGCTCGCCGAGAACGGGCCGCTCGACGTCGTGCTCGGCGACCGATTCGGGGCTTCCGCCGCGGGATGGATCGTCGACGCGCTCGAATCGGCGCTGCTGGCGCGCGGCTATCGCGTCCGCCGCAACAAGCCTTACGCGGGCGGCCATATCGTCGAGCGCCACGGCGCGCCGGCGCGCGCCCAGCACGCCGTGCAGATCGAGATCAACCGCGCGCTCTATATGGACGAGCGCGCGATCGTGAAGACGGAACGGGCGGCGGCGCTGTCGGAGGCGCTGCTGGCGGCGGCGGAGGCGCTGGTGGGGCGCGTCGTCGAGGAATTCGGCGGCGGGCGGCTGGCGGCGGAATAACCGCCGGGCACCGGACGTCAGGGAAGGGGGGCCGCCTGGAAACGGAGCCGGACAAAAAAAGGAGGCCGCCATGTCGCCACGGCGGCCTGAGTCTAGGGAGGAAACGCCCAAGGAGGGCATGTGCGGCAGGTCATGCCGCACCGCAACAATATGTCCGTGCATAGCAGCAGGCGCAAGTTGTTTCTTATGAGAACCACCACGATTGGCGACGGCGTGGCGGTTTTGCAACAGCCGATCAGGGCGAAAAGGCCCGCGCTTTCGAGTGATCGTATGGAAAACAATGGGTTGCATCGACATGGGGCCCGCGGCGGCGTCGCCTCATAAACAATCTGGAATAGGTGATATGCGGGTTACGCAACACATCAACGGCGGGTCGGAGCGTTCGGCATGACCGCGGTCGACTTCGCCGCCTTCGTCGACCGACTCGCGCAAGTCTCCGGCGACGTGATTCTTCCCTTTTTCCGCAGCGCTATCGGCGCCGAGGACAAGTCGCGCGGCGGCCTGTTCGATCCGGTCACCGAGGCCGACCGCGGGGCGGAGGCGGCGATGCGCCGGCTGATCGCCCAGACCTTTCCCGCCCACGGGGTGATCGGCGAGGAATACGGCCAGGAGCGGCCGGACGCCGAATACGTCTGGGTGCTTGACCCGATCGACGGCACCAAGAGCTTCATTTCCGGCCTGCCGACGTGGGGCACGCTGATCGGACTTATGCACCGCGGCAAGCCGGTCTACGGCATGATGGCGCAACCGTTCACCCGCGAGCGCTACTTCGGCGACGGCGCGCGCGCGCGCGTGCGCTGCCTCGCCGTCTCGCGCGGCGACGCGCCGCCCGGCGAATGGACGACGCGCGGCTTGCGCGCGCGCGCCTGCGCGAGCCTCGCCGAGGCGACGATCATGACGACCAACCCGTCGCTCATCCGCGCCGAGGCCGATCGGCGGGCCTATGGCCGCGTCGAGGCGGCGGCGCGGCTCGTACGCTACGGCGGCGACTGCTACGCCTATTGCGCGCTCGCCGGCGGCTTCGTCGACCTGATCGTCGAAACCAATCTCAAGCCGCACGACGTCGTCGCCTTGGTGCCGATCATCGAGGGCGCCGGCGGCGTGATCGCCACCTGGGAGGGAGGCGACGCGGCGAAAGGCGGCCGCATCATCGCCGCGGGCGATCGGCGCGTCTACGAGGAGGCGCGCCGCCTGCTGACCGCCTGAGCCTTCACTCGACCGCGTCGAGCGGCAGGTCGGCGAACGGGTCGGCGCGCGCTCCCCCGCGGCGCGCGCGCGCCGGGGCGGGCGCGACGACGCCGACGACCGCGCCGACCAGCAGCCCCGCCGCGGCGGCGATCAGCGCGCCGACAAGGATCTCGCGCGCGCTCGCGCCGGCCAACGACCGGCCGTGTGCGAGCGCGATCAGCGCCGCGAGGCCGGCGACGAAGGCGGCCGCGGCCGCTAAGGCGCCGCCGCTCGAAACCGCCGCCAGGACCAGCGCGGGAAAGACAAGCGCGAGGTCGAGGGCGAGCGCGAAGACGATCGCCTGCGCCGAATCGACTTGCCGCAAGTCCGAGAGGACGCCGGCGAGGACGATGACGGTCAACATCATCAGCCGGATGCGCGCCAGCCGCTCGCTCGCCAGCACCGCCAGGCGCGCGTAGGCGGCGGCGAGATTGACGCCGGCGGCGCGCGCCGCGCCGAGGACGCCGGCGCGTGCGAGGGCGACGGCAGGCAGGAGGGTCGCCGCGCCGATCAGCGCGGCGGCGGTTGGCGAGCGCGCCGCCGCGGGCGGGAAGGCGGCGAGGCCGATTGCGCCGAGCGCGAGGCCGGCGAACGAGAAGACGAGCCCGAACAGGCCGGCGCGCGCGGCGCGCCGCCGCGGCGCGCCGAGCGCCGGCGCGGAGAAAGCGAACAGCGTCGCCGCGGCGAGCGCAACCGCGGCGTCGAAGAGGGCGGCGTCCACGGGACGAGCCGGCGGCCAGGCGAGCCAGTCGGCGGCGCCGAGCCAGCCGCTCGCCGCCTCGGCGATCCGCGGCGGCGGCGCGCTGAAGCCGCCCCACGCGAGGCCGGCGCCAATCGCGGCGATCGCCAAGGCGCCGCCGGCGCTCGCCGCGTCGCTCCACAACAGTCCCTTCAGGCCGCCGGGAACGACGGTCGCCGCCAAGGCGAGCGCCACGGCGATCTCGGCGACGCGCCGGCTCGCGCCGACCGCCGCGACCAGCGCGTCGACCGCCGTCTCAAGGCCGGCGACGGCGAGCGCGAGGCCGATCGTCCACAGCGCGAGCGCGAAGACGACGCGCGTCGGCGCGGCGGCGAAACGGGTCGCCAGCACGTCGGCGAGGGCGGAGGCGTTGGCCCTTCTGAGCAGCGGGCCGACGACGAGCGCCGCCGCGGCGAGGCCGAGCGCGAGCGCCGGCCAGGGCAGCGGGCCCGCGCCGTTCTTGGTCGGGCCGAGCGCGAGCACGAAGCCGCCGGCGGTCGCCGCGAAGGCGAGGCCGCCATAGACGGGCGGCGTCGCTCGCCGCGCGGCGAGGAACTCGGCGAGACGCGCCGTGCGGTTCAGCCCGCCGATGATCGCCAAGCCGACGAAGGCGGCCAGCGGCCCCAGGGCCTGGACGAGGCGGTCGGGCGCGCCGACCCGCTCCAACGTCGCCACGACGCCGACGGCGGTCAGGAACGCCGCGGCGGCGAAGGTCGCCAGGCCGTCGACGCGGTCGCGGTCGCTGTTGGAGGCGGCGCTCATGAAGGGCTCTTCGGCGAGGACGCGCGATTTCGCGCGTCGGCGCGTTTGTACGCGAAGCGCGCCGCCGGCGCCAACCTCGCGCCCGGACTGAGCGCGCCTTACGCCGTCGCGCCGAAGCGCGGCTCGAAGGCGCGGCGCAGCGCGCGGTCGACCTCGGCCATCGGCGCGCCGCGGCCGAGGTCGGCGAGGCTGGTCACGCCGTAATGCGCTTCGCCTATGCCGCAGGGGACGATGCCGGCGAAGTGGGATAGGTCGGGGGCGACGTTGAGCGCGACGCCGTGGAAAGCGACCCAGCGGCGGATGCGCACGCCGATGGCGGCGATTTTGTCCTCCGCGGGCGAGCCGTCGAGCCCCCGCGGCTTGTCGGGCCGCGCGACCCATACGCCGACCCGGTCCTCGCGCGTCTCGCCCGTCACGCCGAAGGCGGCGAGCGCGTCGATCAGCCAGCCCTCCAGCGCCGCGACATAGGCGCGCGCGTCCTGCCGGCGGCGTCTGAGGTCGAGCATGACATAGGCGACCCGCTGCCCCGGGCCGTGGTAGGTGAACTGGCCGCCGCGCCCGGCGCGATAGACGGGAAAGCGCGCGTCGAGGAGATCGGCCGGCTTGGCGCTGGTCCCCGCGGTGTAGAGCGGCGGGTGCTCGAGGAGCCAGACGCGCTCGCTCGCCTCGCCTCGGGCGATGCGGTCGGCGCGCAACTCCATTTCGGCGAGGGCGCCTTCGTAGTCGACGACGCCCGGCGCGACGACCCATTCGACCGGAGCCGAGCCGGGGACGGGGAAGAAGCGCTGGTTGAGCGCGGGGCGGGGGCGAGGGGACGCGGTCATCGGCGGCCGATCCATAGCCTCGCCGCCGAGCGACGTCGAGCGCGGCGCGCGCGCGCGCCCGCCGGGCCGACGCCGGCGATGCGGCTTCGCCGACGCGGATAGCGCAAGGCGATTAATGCCGCTAGGCTGCGCGCGCACTGTGGCGGCCTCGCGCGGACGGGCGGGGGGTCGGTTCCGACGAGGTTTTCGGGCTCGAAGACGGGGGCGGCTTTCCGCGCCCCGCGCGAGGGAGCGGGACAATAGGGTCCCGCGCAGAGGACGGGAGAAAGCCATGCGAATGATGCTGCGGATGAGGGTCGACACCGCGATCGGCAATGCGGCGATCAAGAGCGGAGCGCTCGCCAAGTCGATCGGCGCCTTCATAGAGAAGGCGAAGCCCGAGGCCGTCTATTTCACGGTCGATAACGGTCAGCGCGCCGGGTATTTCGTGTTCGACATGACGCAGTCGAGCACGATGCCCTCTCTGTTCGAGGACGCGTTCATGACCCTGGGCGCCGAGGTGCAACTCACGCCGGTGATGAACCTCGAGGAATTGAAAGCCGGGCTCGCCGCGATGTAGGCGCGCCGCGGCGCTCGGCCGGCCGCCGCTCCCCCGCGAGGGCGGGCGGCGGCCGCGCCGGGCGCGAGCGTCCTTTCGCGCCTTCGCCGGCTATCGCATGACGCCCGCCGCCCTGGCGCATTCGGCCGCGCCGCGGTATGGCGGGGCGGTCGTTTTTCCCAAGGCGGAGCGGGATGGCTGAGTTCTTCGATTCCGACGGCGCGCGCCTCGCTTATCTCGACGTCGCGCCGCTCGGACCGCAGCGCCGCCGGCCGATCCTGCTCATCCACGGCTTCGCCTCCAGCCGCCGCGTCAACTGGGTCGAGACGGGCTGGGTCGATGCGCTCGCCAAGAGCGGGCGGCGCGTCGTCGCCTTCGACAACCGCGGCCACGGCGAGAGCGCGAAGCTCTACGATCCCGCAGCCTACCGCTGCGAGATCATGGCTCGCGACGCCGCGAGCCTGCTCGACCGCCTCGGCCTGCCGCGCGTCGACGCGATGGGCTATTCGATGGGCGCGCGCATCGCCGCCTTTCTCGTCCTCGCCGAGCCGCAACGCGTGCGGCGGCTGATCCTTGGCGGCTTGGGCGATCGCCTGGTCGACGGCTTCGGCCTGCCGGTGGAAATCGCCGCCGCGATGGAGGCGCGCTCGCTCGACGACTTGACCGACCCGACGCAGCGCATGTTTCGCGCCTTCGCCGACCGCGGCGGCGCCGACCGGGCGGCGCTCGCCGCCTGCATCCGCGGCTCGCGCCAGACGCTGAGCGAAGCCGAGGCGCGGCGCATCGCCTGCCCGACGCTGGCGGCGGTGGGGACGCGCGACGAGGTGGCGGGCGACGCGCATCGCCTCGCCGCGCTGCTGCCGCAGGGGCGCGCGTTCGACATTCCGCGGCGCGCCCACAACCCGGCGGTCGGCGACAAGAATTTCAAGGCGGCGGTTTTGGCCTTTCTCGACGAGGACGCCGACGCGTCGTTCGCTGCGCCGTGAGCCGGCTCGCCGCGCGCGCCGGCGCCCCGTGGTATAAAGAGAAGGGTCGCGGGCGACGGGGCGAATGGCGATGGCCAATTTGGAAACGGGACCTGGGGCGGCGCCGTCGCTGATCCGCGGCGCGCCGGCGCGGGCGACAGATCGTGTTCGAGATGAAGCGGGATCAAGGGGTTGGGCGCCGTTTTGTGGCCCGACTCATGGGCGCTGTCGCCGGCGTCCCTATGGAGCAGGCGGGCGGCCGAGTAGAAGGGTAGGCGGCACGGCGACCGGGCGGACGAAAATTGGGAAATCGTATTGGACTGCACCCCTCGTGTGAGACACGTTAATTCGGTGACAAGCATTACGGCATACGAGGACAGGATACGAATTCACCGTTTCAACCGACCCGGCGTTGCGTTGACGGGCCCTCATTTCCTCATCGGTTTTCCCCGCCCCCCGACCCACCGCGCCGTCGTCGGGGTGCCGACCCGAACGAGGTCGGACGGGGGTCGTCATGGCGGGCGGGCGCGAAGCCATCCAGCCGGCGTGCAGGCCGCGAGCGCTGGATTGCTTCGTCGCTTCACTCCTCGCAATGATGGAGTCGCTTCGCGCCGCGCAATGATGGCGCTCTGCGCCGAGCCTTCGCCGTCACGGCCGTTCCCGGACTTGATCCGGAAATCGTCCCAACCATTCACGCGGTTCCGTTGAAAAAATCCTTCGAAATTGGGCGCGGCGTTACGACGGGGACGTCGGGGTCGGGCGCAGGGCCGGGCATGACGGGGAGGGGCGGCGGCTTCCCGCCAACCCGCCGCGCGCCTCGGCGCCCCGCGGTCAGATCAGCTCGATCCGGGCGCTGACGCCGGCCGCGGCGGCGAGCCGGCGGTCGCGGGTCAGCAGCGGCGCGTCGAGCGCCTCGGCGAGCGCGACGTAGGCGGCGTCGTAGGCGGTGAGATTGTGGCGCAGCGCCCAGATCCTCGGCAGCAGCAGGTCATGGGGATAGCGCCGCAGGCGCAGGGCGGCGAGATCGTCGAGGGCCTCGCGGCCGCGATCGGCGTCGACGTCGCCATTGGCGACATAGCGCCGGACGACTTGCGCGACCTCGACATCGAGCAGATGCGGCGCGTGCAAGGTCTCGCCGGGTTCGAACAGGCGCGCGTCGACCGCCGCGGCCGCCGGCGTGCGCAACAGGACCTCGATTATCGCCGAGGCGTCGACGACGATCATCGACTGTCGCGTTCGGCGCGAACCGCTTCCGCCGGCCCGACCCGCGGACGGGCGGCGCTGCGGCTCGCCAGACGCGCGCGCAACTCCTCGAGCGTCGGCCGCTCGGCCGCTTCGCGGATCTCGCCGAGCAGATAATCCGACAGCGACATTCCGGCCATGGCGGCGCGCGCCTTGAGCCGCCGGTGCAGAGCGACGGGAACGTTGCGGATCTGGATCATCGACGACATGCGTGAAGCATGGTCGCATGTGAAGAGCATGTCAATCGCCGCTGACGTCGACGGGCGCCCGTCAGGCTCGCGAGACGGGGCCGATTCCCGCTGGGCGACGGCGCCTCCCGCCTCTCCGCGCGCCTTCCCTTCGCAAGGGGAGAAGGAGCGCGGGCCCGCATTTCCTTGACATTGTGCGGCGCATCATGGATAAGCCGCTTGCCGCTCAACGAGCGGTCGATGCGCGCCGGCTGCGTGAAGGGCTTTGTCGTCCTCCTGCCGAGCGCCTGTTTGTAGTTCGCTCGATCGCCCGGACACGCGGGGCGTCCCCTTCAACGACTATTCGCCGCAGCGCGGCATTCGCCGCGTCGTTGCGGCTGTGTGAAAGACAATCATTTGCAAAACTTCAACGGCTTCGGCCTCGCCGCGCCGCTCGTGACCGCGTTGACCCAGATGGGCTACGCCAAGCCGACGCCCATTCAGGCGCAGGCCATTCCCGTTCTCATGACTGGGCGCGATCTCATCGGCGTCGCCCAGACCGGCACCGGCAAGACGGCGGCCTTCGCGCTGCCGATCCTCCATCGCCTGATCGCCGACAAGCGGCCGGCGCCGCGCGGCGGGGCGCGCGTTCTCGTTCTCAGCCCGACGCGCGAGCTCGCCAGCCAGATCGCCCAGAGCTTTCGCGACCTCTCCGCCGGCTTGTCGCTCGACATCGCCGTCGTCTTCGGCGGCGTGCCGCACGGCGCGCAGATCCGCGCGCTGGCGCGCGGGCTCGACGTGCTGGTGGCGACGCCCGGACGTCTCGTCGATCATCTCGACGCCCGCGTCGCCAACTTGAGCGCCGTCGAATTCTTCGTCCTCGACGAAGTCGACCGGATGCTCGATCTCGGCTTCATCCATCCGATCCGCCGTGTCGCGCGCGAATTGCCGAGGAAGCGGCAGAACCTGTTCTTCTCCGCCACCATGCCGTCCGACATCCGCAAACTCGCCGGCGAACTGCTGCGCGAGCCGGCCGAAGTCTCAGTGACGCCCGCGGCCACCACCGTCGACCGGGTCGAGCAGACGGTCATCCACGTCGACGCGCCGCGCAAGCGCGACATGCTGGCGGAGCTGTTCGCCGATCCCAAGCTGACGCGCGCGATCGTGTTCACCCGCACCAAGCACGGCGCCGATCGCGTCGCCAAGGGCCTCGACGAAGCGGGGATCAGCACGCTCGCCATTCACGGCAACAAGAGCCAGGGCCAGCGCGAGCGCGCCCTGGCGGCGTTCCGTTCGGGCCACGCGCGCGCGCTGGTCGCCACCGACATCGCGGCGCGCGGCATCGACATCGACGACGTCAGCCACGTCGTCAATTTCGAGCTGCCCGACGTCGCCGAGGCTTACGTCCATCGCATCGGCCGCACCGCGCGCGCCGGCAAGGGCGGGCAGGCGATTTCGCTCTGCGACGCCTCGGAGCGCGATTCGTTGCGCGCGATCGAGCGTCTGACGCGGCTGCGTATCTTTTCGCTCGATCGACGCGGCGACAAGGGACCCAAACCGGCGCCGGTCGCGCGCAAGGCCGAGACGAAGCCGGCGCCCGACCGGCTGCGCCACGCGCCTCAACGCGACCCGCGCTCGGCGAACCAGCAGCCGCACAGGGCCCGCCAGGACCGCCGCGCGCGGCCGGCCTATCAAGCAAAGAGCGCGCCGGCGCCTTGACCGGCGCCGCTGGACAACGCCCGCGCGAGGGCCGATCGTCGCCGCGCGGCGGCTTGGCGAAGCGAAGGGGGGGGGCGCGATGCGCGCTTGGTTACGACGGTCGATCTACGCTCTCGCGCCGATTCTGGCGACGCTTCCGGGCTTCGCGCTGGCGGACCCCTTTCAGGACGCGGTCAACGCTTACAACCGCAGCGACTACGCGGCGGCGGCGGCCGGCTTCGAGCGTCTGGCGGAGGCGGGCGACGCGCGCGCCCAGCACAACATCGCGCTGCTCTACATCGAGGGCCAGGGCGTCGCGCAGGACTACGCCAAGGCGATGCTGTGGTACCGCAAGTCGGCCGAGCAGGGGTTCGCCCCGTCGCAAGTGGACCTCGCCATCATGTACGAAGAGGGCGAGGGGGTTCCGGTCGACCTCGACCAGGCGATCGCGTGGTACGCGAAGGCGGCCGCGCAGAACGTCCTGCCGGCGGAGCAGAAGCTCGTCGGCCTATATCTCGATCGCCAGGATTACGCCGACGCGCTGATCTGGGCGCGCAAGGGGGCGGAGCAGGGCGACCCGGGCGAGCAGTTCAACCTCGGGTCGTTCTATTTCAACGGCTGGGCGGCGCCGAAGGACGAGGCGCAGGCCCGTCAGTGGTACATGAAGGCGGCCGCGCAAGGCTTCGAGCCCGCCATCTCGGCGCTGAAGAAAATGAAGTGAGCGATCGGCGTCGGCGCGGTCGCCGGCCGCGCCTACAGAATCCGCGTCACGCCTTCTTTTCGGCGCGGCGCTTGCGCTTGGCGAGCGTGCGCAGGCGCAGCGCGTTGAGCTTGATGAAGCCCGAGGCGTCGTTCTGGTCGTAGGCGACCGCGCCTTCCTCGAAGGTGACCAGCTCCTGGTCGTAGAGCGAGTTCGGGCTGTCGCGGCCGATCACTTGCACGCCGCCCTTGTAGAGCTTGAGCCGCGCGCGGCCGGCGACGAACTCCTGGCTCTTGTCGATCAACGCCTGCAGGAGCTCGCGCTCGGGGGAGAACCAGAAGCCGTTGTAGATGAGCTCGGCGTAGCGCGGCGCCAGCTCGTCCTTGAGGTGCGCCGCGCCGCGGTCGAGGGTGATCGACTCGATCGCCCGGTGCGCGGCGAGGAGGATCGCGCCGCCCGGCGTCTCGTACATGCCGCGCGACTTCATGCCGACGAAGCGATTCTCGACCAGGTCGAGCCGGCCGATTCCGTTGTCGCGGCCGAGCTGGTTGAGCCTCGCCAGCAGCGCGGCGGGCGTGAGCCGTTCGCCGTCGACGGCGACCGCGTCGCCCTTCTCGAAAGCGATCTCGACGACGGTCGCCCGATCCGGCGCCTGCTCCGGGTCGACTGTGCGCGAATAGACGTAAGAAGGCGTCTCCACCGCCGGATCCTCGAGCACTTTGCCTTCGGAGGAGGTGTGCAACAGGTTGGCGTCGGTGGAGAAGGGCGCTTCGCCGCGCTTGTCCTTGGCGATGGGGATCTGGTGCTCCTCGGCGAAGGCGATCAGCGCGCTGCGCGAGCCGAAGTCCCATTCGCGCCACGGCGCGATGATGCGGATGTCCGGCTCCAGCGCGTAAGCCGAGAGCTCGAAGCGCACCTGGTCGTTGCCCTTGCCGGTCGCGCCGTGGGCGATCGCGTCGGCGCCGACCTGGCGGGCGATCTCGACCAGCCTTTTCGCGATCAGCGGCCGCGCGATCGAGGTGCCGAGCAGGTACTGCCCCTCGTATTGCGCGTTGGCGCGGAACATCGGGAAGACGTAGTCGCGCACGAACTCCTCGCGCAGGTCCTCGACGAAGATGTGCTCCGGCTTGACGCCGAGCATCTCCGCCTTGCGCCGCGCCGGCTCGAGCTCTTCGCCCTGGCCAAGGTCGGCGGTGAAGGCGACGACCTCGCAGCCGTACGCGGTCTGCAGCCACTTGAGGATGATCGAGGTGTCGAGGCCGCCCGAATAGGCGAGCACGACGCGTTTCACAGGAGTTTTCAGACCGGACATAGGAACTTCGCCCAAAAGCAACCGCGCCAGTTTCAAGACCCCGACGCCGAGCGCGATCCGCGCGCGCCAGAGCCGCGTCCGCAGCCGCGACGGGTCCAGTTGCGCCGCGGCCTCGGACTTGAGCCCCGCCCATGACTTGGACGAGGCCAGCCGCGCCGCGCGCTCAGACCACAGCCGGCCCGACGACCGCGACAGGCCCAGCCACGCCGGCGAGAGCAGGGCCCGAGCGCGCGCCCAGACCGCGTCGGCGGCCCTTATAGACGGCCACGGGGCGCGCGCAACCCCGCTCGGCCGTCCGCGCGGCCAGATCAGACGCCACGCCGCCAGGATCACCAGCAGTGAGATCGCCGCCCCGAACAGGACGTCCGACAGGAAATGCCCGCCGAAAGCCATCCGCAGCAGGCTGGCGGCGGCGCCGAAGACGAGGGCGCCGGCGACCGCCGGCGCGCGCCACGGCGGCGGCGCGAGCATGGCCGGGGCCACCATCCAGAAGCCGGAGGCCGCTTCGCCAGAGACGAAGGAGCAGTTCTTGCGGCAGGCGCCGTCGAAACGATACCAGGGGCGGAATTCATCCTTGCCGCCGAATTCGACGACATGAACCGGGCGCGGCCGATGGGTGTGATCCTTCAGGCCGAGGTTGACGATGAGCCCCGAGCCGACGGCGATGGTGACGATGAGGAACGCCACGCTGCGGCCGTCCGGCGCCCAGCGCAGATGCGCGCCGAACCGGCGGATGGCCGCCGCAAGCGCGCCGCCGACGGCCGCCGCCGGCGCGCCGAGCCTGGCGAATCCGCCGGTGAGCCAGCGAGCCGCCTGCTCGCCCCACCGCGCCTGCAGATAGGGCAGGACGAATCCGGCGAGCACGACGAACGGCGTCACGCGGAAAAAGTCGCGCGCGAGGCGCGCCGGCCCATCGCGGCCGATGAACCCGCCGTGGTCGTAAAAGAAGCGGGCGGCGGCGAGATCGAGGCCCGGCCATAAGGCGAGGACCGCGCCGGCCGCGGCGGTCGCGGCGACCAGGGCCCAGAAGGTGCGGCTCATGCGCGTCACAGCACCTTGTAGACTTGGCCGGTTTGCCGGCCCTCGACGCTGCGACTGAAGGCGCGCGCCGCGCGCGCCACGGGAATCGGATCGAAGCCACGGAAGAACGGCGCGTAGCCGTCCATCGATTCCTCGAACACGGTCGGGCTGACGGCGTTGATGCGCAGGCCGCGCGGCATCTCGATCGCCGCCGCCATGACGAAGCTCTCCAGCGCGCCGTTGACCATGCTCGCCGACGATCCGCCGACGATCGGCGCGTCGGCGAGCACGCCGGCGATCAGCGTGATCGAGCCGCCGTCGTGCAGGACCCCGCGCGCCGCCAGGGCGAGATTCACCTGTCCCATCAGCTTGTTGACCAAGCCGAGGCCATACGAGGAGTCGGCGATCGCGGCCGGCGCGATGTCGCTCAGCGCCGCAAAATTGACCGCTCCGGCGGCGCAGGCGACCGCGTCGAGCGGCCCGGCCGCCTTCAGGCCGGCGACGACGCTCGCCGGATCGGCGAGGTCGAGGCGGACGGCGCCCGACTTCGAGCCCGCCGTGACGATCTCGTGGCGCTGGCCAAGCTCGGCGACGACGGCGCGGCCGAGAACGCCGCTCGCCCCGACGACGAGGATGCGCAGGCGGGAAGCGTCGGGCATGGCGGGCTCCGGCAGGGGAAGAGCGCGGAAGTTAGCCGAACCGCTCGGCCAGGGCAAAGCGGCGAAAGATCACGGCCGAGCGAGCGGGTCGCGCGGCGGCGCGGCCGTCAGCCGACGGCGGCGACGCCGGCGAAGAACGGGTGAAGGAACATCAGCGCGATGAAGGCGACCGTGCCGACGGCGAGCGCCGTCGCGTCGGCGCGGGTGAAGGAATCGGTCGGCGCCGCGCCGAAGTCGCCGCGCCGCGTCACGGCGACGCGGTCGTAAATCGACCAGGCGAGAAACGATCCAAACAGCAGCGCGCCGCCGGCGTCGCCGTTGGCGAGCAGGTGCGCCAGCCCCCAGATCATCACCGCCGTCAGCATCGGGTGGCGCACCCAGCCGCGGATGCGGCCGGGCGCGGGGTTCATGCAGGCGAGCGCGACCAAGGCGCACCACATCAAGGCGATCGCGGCGTAGCGCCCCCACGCCGGCGGGGTCCACACAACGATCAACCCTTCCGCGCGATAACGCGAGAAACCCCAGACGATTAGGACGAGGCCGAGCAGGGCGATGAGCGAGTGGACGGCCTTGTAGGGCTGGAGCCCGAAGCGTTCGACGAGGCGCCCGCGCGTCTCGCGCAGGGTCGCGAGGGTGTGGACGCCGAGCATCAGGACGATGCCGAGCGCGAGAACGAGCATGGCCAACTCCCTGGGGCGATGAAGCGGGACGCGGAAAGCCATACCGCGAACGGCGGCCTCGCGCCACCGGCGCGTCCCGCTCCGCTAAGCGCGGGCGGCGATCGCGCGAGCGCATTGCCAAGCCGGGCCGCGGCGCTATAAGGGCGCACATTTCGTTCGCCGTGGAGGAAAAAGCGCATGTTTCGTTTAGACGAGAAGCTCGCTCGCGTCCGGGCCGGCCAGTATCGGCGCGCCGATTTCGTCATCGCCGCCGCGCTGGATTCGGAGATGGGGCCGGGACTCCACGGCTTCGGCCCGATGCGCGAGCGCGACGGGACGCTGAAGGAGCGGCTGCGCACCCGCGCCGAGTTTCTCGAGGTGGTCGAGGCGGTTATCAAGCAAGACGTGATCGACGTCATGCTGACCTCGGTCTCCAATCTCGAAATCTTGACGCGGCGCGGCGCCTACCTTGGCGTCGGCGTCAAGCCG
>Ga0326728_10012919_pt1 | contig 18343 bp, 14 predicted proteins | sample MB3enrmetagenome_FD_207602 | JGI IMG/M metagenome (GOLD analysis project Ga0326728, IMG submission 207602) | Lab enriched peat soil microbial communities from McLean, Ithaca, NY, United States - MB31MN | ecosystem: Environmental > Terrestrial > Soil > Wetlands > Peat | place: USA: New York... | reverse complement strand
AGAGGGCGCTGGGCAAGGCCGGGATCAAGGAGGGCCTGGTGCTGGCCTCGGCCATGCACATCACGGCGGGAGTCTACATCAACGACGCCGAAGACGGGCTGATCGCCGATCTTGAGGAGTGGCTGGAAAAACTGGCGCCCTATCGCGCTGATTATCGCCACCACCAAACCGGCGAAACCAACGGCGACGCGCACCTGAAGAACCTGCTGATCGGCCACGAGGTGTTGGTGCCGGTCACCAACGGCAAACTCGACCTCGGCCCGTGGCAGCAGGTCTATTATGCCGAGTTCGATGGCCAACGGCGCAAACGCGTGATCATCAAAGTGCTGGGAGAGTAGCAGGCTGAGACAAAAACGACGCGCTTCCGGGTTTAGAGTGGGTGACCACCATAGGTTGTGGTCGGGCCTCCGCTCATGCTGGCGCTTCCACTCTGGGGTAGAGATCAAGGCCTCCGCAATGGAAGTAGATCGCCGTCTTATAGTGCTGGCGATTGCGGACCACAAGACAATCAATGGAAAGGCCGCAGGGCTTGAACGACGAGCCCTGCGCTACGTTTGCTGGGTCTCGGTTGTCCATACAAGCCATCCTGCAGTATCATACCGTTGTGTTCTGTCTATCCCGCTTTTCGTTGATCGTGCTGACATTCGTGGCTCTCGGTTCTTGGCATTGCTGTATGGGGCAGCAGGGGGTTGCGCCCGCTCAGGCGCCCCTGAAGTCATACCCATTGCACGGCAACATAAACAGCGCCGATATTTCCCCTGACGAAACGCTGGTTGCACTTGAGCGCACAGAGAATACCAATGCCAGCCGATTCAGAGACATTGTCGAGGCGTGGGATTTTCGCGCTGATAAGCTTGTCGCCCGTGCCACACTAAGCATATCTATCCACCCAGTCAAAGCAGCGCGATTCGTCCGCTTCACAGGAGATGGCGCACTGCTCGTGACCTACGTTGAACCTACAATCAAGGTACTCAGGGCAAATGACCTGTCGGAGGTCAAGTCGATAACCGTGGAAGGCCCACCAAGTGTCAGACGTACGTACCATTTCAAGAAAATGAGTGCGCAGACCATCACCTATCGGTCGGAAGTAGGAGCTTTCGAGTTGTCACCGACAGGGACGCTTTTAGCTATGTTGTGGACGAGAGGTTTCGAGTTCTACGGTCGGATGGATATTTACGATATCTCTTCAGGCCAGCAGGTAGGCACCTGGGAAATCCCCTACCGCTCGGTATCGTATCTCCACGACAGCGGCCTAGCTTGGAGTTCTAATTCTCACACTATCTTTCTGGCGGCGCCAAACTCCGTCCCCTGCATGGCTCCCGGCACCTCGCCGGACGTGTTCGGCTTCGATGCGCGAACCGGGACGATCAAAACGGCCATTACGACAGGGTTGCTGGTGGGCGACATCGCCGTCACTCCCACAGGGCAACTGCTGGCGGTGGATTCTGATTGTGTTGGTCTTCTTACAAATCACCATCCCAAGCTCAGGGTATTTGACCTGAAAACGAACAAGCACGCGCGCGACGTACGCGCTGAGAAGTCCGGCGTTCGGTGGACCGTGTCTGTTTCGCGGAACGGCCAGCGAGCCGCAGCCTGGACGAGCGATGTGAGATGCAAATTTGATTGGCTCGATATGGCCTGCTACGGCACGACGGTCAGCCCGGTGTTTACCGTCTGGCGCCTGCCGGACTTCTCGGTCGTGGCGAGGTCGCCAGCGGTTTCTACAGGGGTTTCTGCATGGAACCCGACCGGAACACGGGGAGCATTACGAATCAGCTCCACAGGCCATTATCTGCTGATGTACGGACCGAGGGGTTCTGTTTTCGAGTTGCCGTAAGCCCGCGCCGCAGCCTGGATTCGCCAAGACGGGAGCCGTCACGATCCGCCCGGACTGCGGTCGCTGCCTGGGCTGGCTGGCGCAGAGCGCAACTCTGCGCTTCAACATGGTATGTTAGCGCTGGTCATGCCCACCCACAAGCCCCATTTTGCGTGTGGACGGCTAGACTCTCCTGATCAGCAGAACCTATCGCCGCGCCGAGCTTCCTGAGGGTGATCAGCTCCGCCCGATTTCACTCCTGTCTGTGAGCCGCAGAGCTGCGCTCTGCGCCAGCCCCCCTTCATCTCGAGGTACTGACTGGATAAGCCATTCTCACCGTACGCGCGAGCCGTATTGCACTGACACGCGATCCATCCTCGACTCGGGTGAGTAATACTTGCCACAGACGTGTGCAGTACTTTACGGACATCGGACTAGCCCCAGGGATATTCTGTTATCGAAAGCAGAACACAACGACGAAGCGATGTTGAATCGCCGCCAGTAGAAGCGCAATTCAGAGCTACGAGTGGGGCTGACGCAGAACGAGGTGCCATCGCCGTGATGTCTCTTGTTGACAGGATGGATCTCACGGTACCGGCGTTTACAGGCGCCATAGCGCTGATCACAATTCTGCTGGCGGTCGCGGCCGTGGCGCGCCGTCTCCAACGGGACAGGCGCTTGCGGCGGGTCGATGACGCCGCCCTGGAGCGAATCTCGGGACCCGCTCGCGTCCGGATGCTCGAGCAGTTGCTTCTCCAGAAGGAGCCCAAGCCAGAGCAGGTCCCTACTCTGAGGCGGCTGTGCGAAGACCTGGGCCTGACGAAGGTCTGGCAGGCCGACTTGAGGGGACAACGGACCGCCCGCAAGGTCCTCGAAGCGCCGCGCCGGGAAGAAGGGGGCATTGAGCGCATCAAGCCCTTGCGGTTTCTGGCGCGCGCCAGAGCGGCGGAAAACCTCGGGTTGATTCGACATCGCCCGAGCTGGCCGCTGCTGGTGCGCGCCCTCCACGACCCGCACCCCGACGTTCAGTGGGTGGCGACGCGGGCGCTCGGCACCATCCGCGAGCCGGCGGCCTTCCCGGCGCTGGCGGACCGGCTGCGGAGTTTCGTGTTAGGTACCTCCACTAGCCTATCGGTCGAAACCACCAAGGCCGCCTTGATTAATTTCCCTTTGCAGTGCGCGGCGGACGTCGCTCCGTTGCTCCGCCACCCGCACCCTCGAGTGCGTTTCGAGGCCACGGATGTGATCCGGCAAATGGCGGAGCGTGAGGCGGCCGCCGACCCGGATTTCCTGCTGTGCCCCCGCAATTTTTTCTCCAGCCTGGCGGAGCACTTTCTCACCACGCTCGGTTACGACTCGGACCCTGAGGTGCGGGCCCGCGCCGCTCCCGTCATCGCCTACCTCGCCGGCCCGCGCTCCGCCGCGGTGTTGATGAAGCTGCTGGGTGACGAGACGTGGTTTGTGAGGCTGCACGCCGTGCGGGCGCTCGCCAAGCCGCGCTTCGAATTCATGGCCTCGCGCGTGGCGCGTTTGCTGACCGACAGCCAATGGCGGGTGCGCGAAGCCGCGACCGAAACCCTGATCAAGCTGGAGGTCAGCGGCATGCGAGAGTTGATTGCCCACTTTTTCGGTGACGGCAAGCCGGGCGAGGCGGACGGCAACGGTCACGGCCGGTCGTGGCTCCCCGACCTCTACAGCCGCGAGCAGATCGCGGAGCAGATGGAGCGGGCCGGCCTGCTTCCCGCGCTTGCCCTCCATTTTGAGGCGTGGGAGCGCCGCGACGGCGCCAGCGCCATTTCGCAACTCATCCGGGCAGGCAAGGGCCCTTACCTGCTCGCCGTCCTTGACGCCCTGCGCGCTCAAGCTGCCTCGGAGCCCGTGAGTATCCCGGCCGGCATCAATCAGGTCGCTTTAGAGAAGTAGGCTCGTGGAAGCCTGGAGACAATTCGCCTATCACCTCTTGAGCATCTTCAATGTCGTGGTCGTTTCCTACTTCGTGGTGGGGAATGGCGTCTACACCCTGCTGATGGGCATCTCACTGGCAAAAGTCTGGCTGCGCAGCCGCGCCCTGCCTTTTCAGGGCCTGGACGTTGCCCGTCAATCCCGAGCGATGCCTCCGGTCACGATCATCGTGCCGGCGTGGAATGAACAGAACATCATCGTGGAATCGCTGCAGGCGATTCTGAGAACGGACTATCCGCAACTTGAAGTGATGGTGGTGGACGACGGGTCGAGCGACCGAACGCTGGCGCGGCTCACCTCGGCCTTCGGCCTGAAGAGAATTCGCCTGATCTATCGGGCGGCGCTCCCGACGCGCGCGGCTGAAGAGTTCTACCGGGCTCCGGAGATCCCTAACCTGCTGGTGGTCCGCAAGGACCACGGTGGCAAGCCCGACGCGCTCAACGTCGGCATCAACCTGTGCCGCACCCCTTACTTCTGTACCCTCGACGCGGACTCCGTGCTCGATCCCGACGCGCTGCTGCGTCTGATGCAAGACATCGTCCGCTCGCCGGTCGATACGGTAGCCAGCGGCGGCATCATCCGAATCCTGAACGGTTGTGAGGTCGAGAACGGCGAGGTGACGAGGGTGGCGTTGCCAGCCAAGCCGATCGAGCGCTTCCAGGTGGTGGAGTACCTGCGCACCTTTCTGTTCGGGCGCACCGGGTGGGACCTGCTCGGCGCCACGTTGATCGTCTCCGGCGCCTTCGCCGTGTTCCATCGCCAGACCGTGGTCGAGGCCGGGGGTTTCAGCGACGACACCGTCACCGAAGACCTGGAGCTGATCGTCCGGCTGTATCGCTGGGCAGCCGAGAACCAGCGGCGCATTCGCATCTCGTTCACCTCGGATCCCATCTGCTGGACGGAGTGCCCCTCGTCGCTGCGCATGCTGGCGCGCCAACGCCGCCGCTGGCAGAAGGGGCTCTGCCAGACCCTCTGGAAAAACCGGGACATGGTCTTCAACCGCAAATTCAGAGCCTTGGGGCTGCTCGGCTTGCCCTTTCACTTGTATGTCGAAGCGCTAGGCGCCGCCGTAGAGCTCCTCGGCTACTTCATAGTCCCGCTGGCGTTCCTGTTCCACCTCGCGCCGCCTGCCCTGTACATTCCGTTCCTTGCCCTTGCCCTCACCTATGCGGGGTTCCTCAGCACGGGCGCTATCGTCCTCGAAGGACTAACCTCCCGGCGCTACCCGTCGCTTAAGGACTTCACAAACCTGCTAAAGTACGCAGTGATCGAGAACCTGGGCTATCGTCAGGTGGTCCTGTTCTATCGTTTTCAAGGTGTCCTGCAGTTTCTGGCCGGATCCCGCAAGTGGGAGCGAGTGGTCCATGTGGGGGGCCGCACGGGTGCGACAGGTTGTGCCTCCACAACAAAGGTGACGTAGGGTTGATGCCAACGTGCTGAGTAGAACGAAATCTCCGAATGTCCAATCACCCCCTCACGCGTCGCGGCGCGCAAAGGCGAAACGTCTGGCTCTTTTGGTGACGGCTTTCGCGGCCGTCGCGGCCGCTGGCGCGCATCTGGCACGAGGCCAGGATGCTGGCCCGACGGCGACGCCTGCCGTCACCGCCGACCCGCAGCGCTGCCAGGAGAGCGTGGCCAACCAGCGTCGCGCTCTGGAGATCTTCGCGCACGACCCGGCCATCGAGTTGCAACTCGCTCGCGCGCTCGCGCTTTGCGAGCAGCATGAGGAGGCTATCGCACGCTTGCGCCGGTACCTCGGGAGTCGACCGGATGACGCGGGCGCCCTTCTCGATCTCGGGAGCGAGCTGCTGCGCGTCGCGCAGGGCGAAGCCGCAGTCGAGGCCTTGCGCCAGGCGCTCCGTGTGGAGCCGAAGAATGACGACGCGAGGCTGGGCCTCGCACGCGCGCTCGCTGCCGCCGGCAATCAGGCCGAGGCCCTGCTGCGTTACGACGAAGTGCTGGCCGCCTCGCCCCAAAATTACGACGCGCTTCAGGGCCGCGCCTTTGTGCTTTACCACATCGGCAGATTCGCGGAAGCGCGGGCGATCTTCGAGCGCCTGCAACCAATGAACCCGAGCGACTCCGAAAACTCCGAGGCGCTCGCGAACGTCACGCGGGCCGAAAACGAGGCCCGAGCCGCCGCCGAACGGCCGCCGGCAAGCGCCCTGCCGGAAGCGCGACTCACCTATTACCAGCATCGCCTAGCCGGCGACCCGCGCGACAAGACCACTCTCCTGGAACTCGGTCGGGCCCAAGCGGAGTTGAAGGATTTCCCCGCCGCCGTCGGGACGTACCGGCAGGCCCTGGCCCTCGATCCGGGCGACCGCGAAGCCAAGTTTCAGCTTACGCGAGTGCTCGGCTGGGACCGGCAGTTTGACGCTTCCATCACCCTCTATCAGGAACTGCTCAACGATTCTCCTGACAATGCCGAGTGGCTCGAAGGCTTGGCGCGAGTCGAGACCTGGTCTGGCCGTCTCGAAGACGCCCGGCGCCTCTACCAGCGCTTGGCGGCGAAACAGGCGTCGGAGGCGGTCGAGCTCGAAATTGCCCGCCTCGACTTTCGTCTGCATTACTACCATTTGGCCAGCGAGGCTGCGGCTGGCGTGCTCTCCGGCCACCCGGCGAATCGTGACGCTCGCCTCCTCGGTGCCCAAGTGGAGTTGAAGCTGGGCCACAACGAAAAAGCCCGGGAAGGGTTCGCGGCGATTCTCCAGGGCGCCCCGCGCGATCCGGAGGCGCTCTTCGGCAAGGCCGCGGCGTCTTACTATGGTGGCCACCTGGACGATGCCTACGCCGCCGCCAAGACGCTGCTGGAGGGGCAGCCGCAGAACTTCGACGCGCTGATGCTGCTCGCCCGTATCGATCGCGCCCGCGGCGATCGTAAAGCGGCGATGGCCGAGGTCGCGCAGTGCGAAAGAATCAGCCCGAACAATCCCGAAGCCGAGGCGCTGAAGGACGCCCTGTGGAACGAATGGCCGCTTACCCTGCACACGTCGGCTGCCTTCGCGCGCGAGATCAGCTCGGCCCAGGCCGGCGCCTCCGCCCCTGGCGCGGGCGAGGACTTGCGGACGTCGGCTTATGGAGCCGACTTCGGATTCAAGATGCTGCCCCGGACCGACTCCGTGCTCTCGCTCGATGCGCTTCCCTCCAGCAGCCCCTCGGGCGCGATTCGCGGCGCCGCGGCGCCGGGCCAGTTCCTTTACCGGCAGACGACCAGCGTCAACCGGCGTCTCCAGGTGCGCGGCGGCATCGGCCTGGTTCGCTTCGGGCCGGGCAGCGACCAGAACATTCCCGGGCAGTCGGAAGCCATCCCGAGCGCCGGCGTGCGCCCCATCGGCTTGGCGGGCGCGAGCGTCTCTCTCACTCCAAGCATCAGCGCCGATCTCAACTGGACTCGCGCCGCCGTCACCTACACGCCCACCTCCGTACGGCTGGGGGTGATCGACCAGCGCTTCGACGCGGCCCTGAATCTCCGGATGAGTCCGCGCACCGACTTCGACCTCGATTACTTTCGCGGCACGGATTCTTCGGAGGAATACGCGCATTTCCAGTCGATCGACGCGCAAGCGACGATGGGGAATATCGCCGACCGGCTGCGCTATTCGGGCGCCACGATCACCTTTACGGGGAATCTCGTTCGCTTCCGGCGCTTCGCCTTCGATGGCGGGTACAGCGGCCTGATGGATGAGTTCGTGAACGTCGGCGGCAGGTCCTACTTGGGTTTCTTCACCCCGCGCTTCTATCAACGCCACCTGCTGACGGGGCGATTCTCCGGTAAGTTGTGGGGACCCGTCAGCTACGACTTCTCAGGCGGCTTCGGCGCCCAGCAGATTGAACGAGGCCAGCCCTTGACGCGAGCCTTCACCCTCAGCCCCTCCTTCACCGTCCGGACCACACCGCGCCTCACCCTGGGGGTCGGTTATACCTACTACAATTTCGCCCAGACCCTCGGCGAGCTGCGCGGGAACGCCTTCCGCATCACGACCGACTGGAAGTTTTGAAGGTCGCGCCGCGTAGCCGCTTAGAAGCTTGGAGTTCCGCTGGTTCGTAGGCGGAGAGAAGCGGCTCACCGCCCGCCTTGCGGAGCTCGATGGTAATGGCAAGGTCCTTGGTCACCACCTTTTCCGCGAAGGGAAGCAACGTGGTTGAGAAGGTGGTCTTCGTAGAGGCGGGCTTTAGCCCGGCATCGTGCCCGCCTGAAGGCGGCCTCTACGATGGCAGCCCCAAGGCACTGTGCCCGCCTGAAGGCGGCCTCTACGAAGGCAGCGGGCGCGTGTGCATCAATGGTATAAGTCCGCGGTCGAGAGGTGGATTCTTCATGTTGCGCACCCCGGAAAATCCACGCTTGACAGCGAACGGCCTTGGGGAGTATACTTGGTAGTAGTTAACGCAAGGAGAAATTATGTCTCTTCGTAAGCCACCGACGATGACTCCCAAGCGGCTGGCGGCCAATGCCGCGAACGCCAGGAAATGCACGGGGCCGCGGACCCTCCGGGGAAAGCTCTTCTCCAGCGCCAACGGCCGAAAGGGTGGGCGGCCACCTGTTCGCGGCAGTGCGAGTTTCTGGAGGCGCGGCGCCCAAGCCGCCTCGGCGGAGGGGCGTGTTTGGGGACCCAGCGATCCGGAGTTCATGAGGTTAGGCCTGGAGCAGATGAGGAAGGAGAGCCCGGGGACGTTCGCCACGATCATGCGGCTTCGCCCCGACTACCGGCAGTTGATGGGCCTCGACGAATGAGGGAACGAGCACGATGCACTCCCTTTTCCGGCGGTAGGAGAAAAAAGGAAAGGAGAAATGCGATCCGGACGGCTTTACGCCCAGGCTTACGCCCTGGGCCACTCTCCGTCGCTACGCGGCTTAGGACGCCGGAGGGACCGCACGCAACGACCGCGCCAAGAAAAGCAGGACCCGGCAAAGCGAGTAGGTAATTGATAACAAAAGACATTGTGGTTTCGATTCTTGAAAACAAAGCGGAGAGAAGTCCGTGCTCGTCACCGGGCGAGAGAGATTGGGTCGCTCGGCAAGAGAAAGTGGACCCCCTCAAAGCGAGTAGGTAATTGATAACAAAAGACATTGTGGTTTCGGTTTTTGAAAACAAAGCGGAGAGAAGTCCGTGCTGGTCACCGGGCGAGAGAGATTGGGTCGCTCGGCAGGAGAAAGTGGACCCCCTCAAAGCGAGTAGGTAATTGATAACAAAAGACATTGTGGTTTCGGTTTTTGAAAACAAAGCGGAGAAAGCCCATGCTTGTCACCTGGGCGCGAGGAGGTCGGTCGCTCGGCATGAGAGAGTGGACCCCGGCAAAGCCAGGCTGCCGTCCCGGCGGCATTCTTCAGTGCCGGCAAGATGCGGGCGCTACAGCAGCGCGTCACCCTATTTATGCGGATGTCAATGAGCTATTACGCGCTCGCGAAAAACATTGACTTCAGCAGTCCGCTGGGCTATAGATATCAGCAAGTCTGGGTGGGGTCTGGCAACTTGTTCGCAGCTATTCAGGCACAATTCAGTGCCAGCGGAGGTTCAGGATGAATTGTAGGCGCGGGGCTCTTGCTACGCTTTTCTGCTTTGCGGTCATTCTCGCGGGTTCACCACTTTTTGGCCAGGCCACCGGGAGCCTTTCCGGCACTGTGCAGGACCGCTCCGGCGCGGTGCTGCCGGGAGCGGCCGTCACTGCCACCTCGCAGTTGACCGCCATTTCCCGCAACACCAAGACGGACGACACGGGCCACTATCTGCTGCCACTCTTGCCGATCGGGACGTACTCGATTAAGGTCATTGCTCAGGGCTTCCAGCCGGTGGAGCAGAAAGACATCACACTGCAGGTGGATGAGGCCCGGGAGGTCGACTTCTCGCTCGCGCCGGCGACCGTCTCCACTAGCATCGAGGTGTCCGCCACTGCCGTGGCGGTGGAAACCGCGAACGCTTCGCTGGGCCAGGTGATCACCTCGCAGCAGGTGGCCGAGCTTCCCTTGAATGGCCGCGACTTCGTCCAACTGGCAACGCTCACGCCGGGCACCGTACAGGAGACCAACCCCAACAGCTTCTTCAATGCCGGCGCCAGTAGCGAAGTCTCCATTCGCGGCTCTTTCTCGCTATCGGTCGGGGGATCGCGGCCCAACAGCACCGATTGGCTGCTCGACGGCGTGGACAACAACGAATTGACGGCGGGGGGAATCGCCATCCTGCCCGACATTGACGCCCTTCAGGAGTTCAAAGTCCTCACCTACGACTACTCAGCGGAATACGGCACGCGGGGCGGCCCCACGGTGCTGCTGACCACCAAGTCCGGAAGCAACGACTACCACGGCTCCCTGTTTGAATTCTTGCGCAACACCGACCTCGACGCGCGTAACTTCTTTGCCCCGAATCGCGGAGAGTTCAAGCAGAACCAGTTCGGCGGATCGCTCGGCGGCCCCATCAAGAAGGACAAGACGTTCTTCTTTTTCGATTATCAAGGCAAGCGCAGCCTCGAGGGCATCACTTTTGTGGGTCAGGTACCGACGGCCGCCATGCTGCAGGGCGACTTCAGCGAGACCTTCAAGGATGTCGCGCCATTCCAGCTTTACAACCCCGCCGCGAATGGTGGCTTCCCGGGCGGCCCACCTTTCCAGTGTATACCCGGCACCAAGACGCCTGAGCAAATGGTCAACGGAACTCAGGCCCCTGGGCAGCCCTGCAACATAATCCCACAAACCCAGATCATGGGTGGGAACACCGTGCCCTTCATCAACCCCATCGGCCAGGCGCTGGTCAACCTCTACCCGCCAGCGAACAACCTCGGTCCGAACCTTCTTTCCCAGGACTACGTCAATACGCCGGTGCGGCCACTCAAAGAGGGAGAGACTGACTTGCGCCTCGATCACAATTTTTCCAGCACTGATTCCGTCTATGCGCGCTTCAGCTACGATCAGGCGACGGTGTATCAGCCGGGCGGCGCGCCGGGGTTTGCCGAAGCCGGATTCTTCGCCAGTAACGAGGGCCTCGCCGACCACGGCCGGAACGCTGCGCTATCCGAAACCCACGTTTTCTCACCCAACAGCATCAACAAAGCGACCCTCGGATTTAACCGCATCTTCAACCACATCCTTTCTATCGGCGACGGTTCGTGCGAGGCGGAAAAGCTGGGCATTCCGGGCACAGATCTCGACTGCACACCTCAGGGTCAATGTGCGGTGGGCGGCGTCAGTTGCGGGCTGACGTCCGTGCTGCTTTACAGCGGGTTCTGGTCAGTGGGTGATCGGGGCTACGCTCCCTTCCAAGGGGGGACTAACGTCTTCTCCATCTCCGACTCCTTCGACATGATTCGCGGCGGCCACGACATGACCTTCGGGGGGGAGGTTCGCGCCAATCAGTTGAACGTGCTCGCGGAAGGTTACCAGGACGGGTTCTACGTGTTCGGCCCCACCTTTACTTCAAACGGGGTTACCGGCGGGAATGCGCTGGCGGACCTGCTCCTGGGCCTCCCCGAGTATGGTGAACATGATCAGACTTTCCAGGGGCCTGTTACCGGCCGGCGATGGAAGCTGTATCGGCCGTACTTCCAGGACAATTGGCGGTTGTCACCGAATCTTACCCTGAATCTGGGCTTGGCTTGGGCCTTCGTCCCTACGGTTACCGAAGAGCACAATCGGCAGTCGGACTTCAACTTCCAAACCGGTCAGTTCCTGGTTGGCGGTAAGAATGGCGGTTCGACCGTGGGCCTTTCGATGGACACTACCGCGCTTGAGCCACGCATCGGGCTTGCGTGGAGCCCACGCGGAGATCGCAAGACCTCCATCCGTGCCGGATTTGCGATCTATCACGACTCTTCGTGGAACCAGGGCGCTCAAGGCTTGTGGCAAAACCAACCGTACTTCGGATCTTCCTTCGTTCCCTTTGGAAACAGCGTATCGCAGGGTTTTGGGACCAACTGTAATCCCATCTGCCAGCCCCTGACCCAACCCACCGACCCCAGCCAATTCGGGGGCGACCTGACGACGCAGAACCTCAACTTCAAGCAGGGCCGGATCATCCAATACAATTTCGACGTGGAGCGCCAGATTCCCGGCGATGTTCTGCTGACGGTGGGATACGCCGGATCACGGGGCACGCACATTCTGGAATATGGCCAGGACATCAACATTAAGTCGCCTTCGGCGTGCGGCATGGTTAGCGGATACACCTTTGGCTGCGGACAGCCCAACGAGCCTTGGCCCGTCAACCCCCTGAGCTCGACCACGGCCGCCCAGTGTGCCATCAACCCCACGCTACCGGCGTGTATCGGCACTATCAGCGACGCTTTCGACAACGGTTCCACCACCTACAATTCGTTGCAAGTGAAAGCCGAGACCAAGAGCGGCAAACATGGCTTGTACGCGTTGGTGGGCTATACTTACTCGAAGTCCATCGACAACGGGCTCTCCGACGGCTTGGGCAGTAACATCGGGGCCATGTATTATGGGTTGCCGAATATCGGAACCGGTGATAAGGGCCTCTCGCAAATTGACCTGACCCAAAACTTTACCGCTAGCCTCATTTACCAATTGCCCTTTGGAAAGGGCAAACAGTTCGGCAGTGATTGGAGCGGGCCCACGAATGCACTTCTGGGCAATTGGGAAGTTGATGTGATTGAGCACGCCATCTCGGGCTTTCCCCTCTTTCTCGTGTCCAGTGCCGGGGGCTACAGTTCAGGCGTAGGTTTCTCCAATGACGGCAACGATTGGGTTCGTCCCAACCGCGTTTGCAACGGCCGGCTTAGCAATTGGACGGTGGATCAGTTCCTTAACCTTAGTTGCTTTGTGGACCCCGTGGCCGGTGAACTCGGAAACTCCAATCGCGCCCCGCTTTTTGGTCCGGGCTTGGTGAACACAGATTTCTCAGCCGTCAAGAACTTCCCCCTTTCGTTCCGGGAAGGGATGTCACTGCAATTCCGGGCTGAATTCTTTAATCTCTGGAACCACCCGCAGTTCCAAGCCCCTGGCATAAGCGGCACCGCCGGTGTCGTGGATATCGACGCGGCTGGCGCTGGTGTGATTAACACCACCGTGAACAACCCGCGCTTGATCCAGTTCGCGCTCAAGCTTCGCTTTTGATTTATACACGGCGTCAGAAGTTGATTCGCATGCCATTCTGAGCGAGCCGCCGCGGTCAGCTTTCAGGAAGAAAACCGGTTCTTGCTGGAAGCTGATGGCTGACCGCTGATAGCTGATCACTCGTTCAGAATGACATGCTTGGGGGTCTTGGGCATCCGCTTTTGGCTGGAGGGGAAAAGTTCATTCAGGATTATGATCGTATGCCTTCCGGAAGAGCATGAACTGCGTCTACCTCTTGCCCACGCTCTTGCGCGTCGTCCGCAGTGCCCGCGCAATCTCGGTAATGGTTTCACTGGCATGATAACGCCAGAGAATTTGGGCTCGCTGCACCTCGATCAGTGCAGCTTTTGCTGAAGCGACATACCAGGAGATTCCCCATGCTCTTCGAATCACGCGTGTTCCGTCGCCCTCTGGAGCAGGAGCTGGCGACGTGCGGCGTACGCATGACGCGGCAGCGCCGGCTGCTGGTGGAGATCATTCAGGGTGCGGAGAGCCACATGGACGCGGTCACGCTTTGGCAGCAGGCTCGTTCGAAGCATCCCACCCTCAACAAGGTCACGGTCTACCGGACGCTCGCCATGCTGAAGAAGCATGGGCTGGTGGACGAGCTGGACCTGATGCACCTCGAGGGCGAAAAGCACTACTACGAGGCGAAGACCATCCGGGACCATCTTCACCTGGCCTGCGTCAAGTGCGGGCGCATCCAGGAATTCGAGAGCTCGCTCTTCGAGCGGCTGAAGCGCCAGATCGAGCGCGAGCGACGCTTCCGGATTGAGGTGGTCCGCTTGGAGGCCGGAGGCTATTGCGATCGGTGCCGGGAGGGCAGTTGACAGTTAGTTCACACTCAACCGTTGACAGTGAAGAAGATGCCCTCAACATCTGGCTCACGATCTCCGTAACAAAGCGTCCGATAGTGAGGGGGGCTTGCTCTTGAACTGTCGACTGTCAATTGTCGACTGCTAACTTTCGTCCTTGATCGCTGCCTTCACCATGATGAGGACGGAGGGAGGAATGCTGGATGCCGGGATGTGATGGTCTTTCTCGGCGTGCTCGGCGGCGAGTTTCAAGAGCTCGTCTTCGTTTTCGGCGCGAATTTCGGTCGGGCAATTCATGCCGAGGTCTCTGCAACGCAGTACTTTGGCCATGAAAATCTCCTTGAGGCGACTCCAACGATTGCTCGAAGATTGTACCATCGAATCGTGTTGCTCTGGCACCTAAAGTTGTCATCGCTCATGGTTTTTCTATGACTACATTACTGGCAGTGATCGCCCTGGGTTTCTTTCTCGGGATGCGCCACGCGACGGATCCCGACCATGTCATCGCCGTGACGACAATCGTCGCCAGGCAGCGGACGCTGAAGCACGCCGCCTGGATCGGGGTCCTTTGGGGCATCGGGCACTCCGTGACCATTCTGCTGGTAGGCGCCGCGATCATCCTCTTCAGCGTGGTCATTCCTCCCAGGATCGGCCTGACCATGGAACTCTCGGTGGGGCTGATGCTGGTTCTGCTGGGCGTGCTCAATTTGACGGGGATCATGCGCTGGATCACCGACACCCTAAGCCCGGGGCTTGGAATTCGGGGTTCGGGGTTCGCGGAGCCGTCGGGAGAGCCAGTTCCCTCCTGTTCTCCGCCGGCTGGCGCGTTCCGCCCACGGCCGACCGGCGTCTGCGAATCCCGAACCCCGGACCCCGGAACCCTGTTCTCCGGAGCGCAGCCCGGACGCGAGGGAACAGTGCACTCTCACGTGCACGTTCACAGGGACTACATTCACTCCCACGTTCACGGCCACGGACCGGGGGGACACGGGCACTCTGAGGAAGCGACGCCGCAGGGTTGGCTCGACCGCGTCTTCGGTCGCCTGGGGCTCTACCAGTTTCTGCGCCCGCTGATTGTGGGTGTTGTCCACGGTATGGCGGGATCGGCGGCCGTGGCATTGCTGGTCTTGACGGTGATCCGCGACCCGATCTGGGCGATCAGCTATTTGCTGGTGTTCGGCGTCGGGACGATCGCCGGGATGATGCTGACTACCGCGGCTATTGCGGTGCCTTTTGCCTACACGGGGAAGCGCTTCGCGCGCGTGAACCGGTACCTGGCGGTGGGTTCGGGACTAGTCAGCTTGGCTTTTGGCTGCTTCATTGTTTACCAGATTGGCTTCGTCCAGGGCCTGTTTACAAGTCACCCCCATTGGACGCCGCGGTAAGGCGGGCAGACGGCTCGGCATTGGATGCTTCGAGGTTGGCGCGTCAGTTGTCAGTTCGCAGTTCTCAATTGCCGCTTATCCGGAGTCCGATGCTGCAACTTACGACGGATGACGGGCACACTTAACGGGGCGTGTTAGATTCTGTCAAGTAGTGTCCTGATTTGATCTGTGGCGCCGCCCTTCAGGGCGGCAAATGCCGGGCTAAAGCCCGGCGCTACGATTCTTGATCTGTAAGTGGCAAATGCCGGGCTAAAGCCCGGCGCTACGATTCAGAAACTTGCCATCGCCTTCGATCTGAGGGACAATAAGAACCGGTGGTGGGGGATAGACTAGGGGTCGGAGGGAGTCTACAAATGATTACAAGAATGCTGACAACTCTCTTTGTATGCCTTGTCGCGGTCTCTGCGAATTACACGTCCGGGTTGGCGCTTCAAAGCAGTCCCGCCGTGGGCGTCGTGCCGCCGCCGAGGCAAGCGGTCCCTGCCCCGGTACCGATGCCGGCGACCACGAATGCCGTCCGACCCACCAGCGTCCAGGCGCCCGCCGCTGTCCTGGCGCCGGCAGCGACGGCGGCAACCACGAATGCCGTCCGACCCCATGATTCTCGAGTTCCCGCCCGCGAGTTGAGGGTGAAGTGGGAGGCTGGGAAACTCAGCCTCGACGCGGAGGGAGTTCCGCTGTCGGAAGTGCTTCAGGCCGTGTCTCGCAAGGTGGGAATTGAGCTCACGGGCGTTCAGGGGCTCCATGACCCTGTTTTCGCGCACTTCGCGGCAATCGATCTGCGGCAGGCGTTGCAGGGGCTGCTCTCTCGTCTTGATTACGCGATCATCGCCAGCCCCTCCGGCTCTGCTTCGTCTCGGGGAACGAGAGTTGTGATCTTCAATGAAGCGCGCGATTCAAAACTCGCCGAGCCCCCGGCCGAGGCGGAAACGATCGAACCGGCCTCGTCCGGTTCCGGTAATGACGAGGAAGATAAGAAGATGGCGGCGGTCGAAGCGGCTTCGAGCCGCAAAGATTGGGGGACCCTTCGCAGGTACTTGCGCGACCCCGATGCTCAGGTTCAGGCAGCGGCTTTTGATGCGCTGTCCGAGCACGATAAGGATGGGGCAATTGCAAGCCTCCTGGCACAATTCAGGAGTGCTGGTTCCGCCGACAGCCGGTTGCAGGCGCTGACGATTCTCGACCAGTCCGGGGTCGCCGATGATCAGACCATGGTCGCCGCCCTGCGGGACGCCTTAAGGGATCCAGACTCGGACTTGAACAGCTATGCTGTTCAGGCGCTCGTCGGACATGGCGGCGAACAAGCGATGGACGCCTTGACTGAGGCGCTCCACAGCCCCGATCCTGCCACCAGACTGATGGTTGTTGAAAGTGTGGCCCAGACCGACGAAGGTCTTCCGCTCCTCCGCGAGGCGGCCTCCGATCCCGATGAATCGGTCAGCAGTGCCGCAACCGCTCTGCTCAAGGAGGCCCAAGGTGATGCCGCCTCAAAGGACAAGGACAAAGGCGGCGGCAACGAGTAAGACTGGGACGTACCGAACCGGCGTGCTCTGCGAGAAGGGCGCCGGCGCGCGACCTCGACCCGATAAGGGTGACCAGCATTTCCGTGGCGTGAACGCTTGTGGGGTAGGCTTGTGAAGGACACACCGAAAAAAGTGGAGCGAGGCTGGATCGAACGGCATGCGGCCGTGAAGGCCATGAGAAGATTCCTGCTCGGCGTGATGGCCGCGTTGTTCGTGTGGGTTGCGTTTCTCCTTCCGCTCTGGGCCCAGACAGGGCCGTCACTCGAGCAACAGATCAAAGTACGCCAGCAGGAGGAAACGAGCGCGCTGAAAGCCCAGCACCGGCTTGAAAGGGAGGGTTTCAAAGGACAGGGGTTTTCCAAGACGGAACAGAAGCGATTGAACCGAATGATGAAGCGCGAGGAGAGACAGTTGCACAGCGCGCACCGCGGGCAATGGCGCGACCTGAAGGCTCGCAGGCGGTGGAACAAGGAGCACCCGCACAATCCCGACACAATCCCCAATTGAGGGGACCTCCGGCAATTTGCAGCCTGTACCCCGCCGGCCCGACATCGAATTGATTGCTTCGCGGGAGACGGTAGGGGATCATGTGAATAAGCCAGGGCGTTCGTCCAGCGGATGCAGTTCGACTGGCGGTATCCGCCCTCGTTCAGTGGTGCGACGGAGCGAGGAGAATGACCAGCACGGTGATGATCACCAGCACCGCCAGAAAGAGCCACGTGCCCGGGTGGCCGAAGTTGAGCGTGTAGCCGATCCCGAAGCGCTTTTCCACGAAGACCGCCGGGTCGTTGCGATTGATGTAGACCAAGCCCAGTTTCCAGTACCGGTCGGCCGTGCGGTCGCCGACCGGCGCCGCGGCCCCGGGGGTCGAGGCTGCGGTGAGGCGCGAGCCGCCCTGGCCCACGCGAATCAGCAGGCTCGTGACCACCAGCGTGTAGACGAGCGCCAGCGCCAGAATCGGTGTTATACCGGTGGGGCTGTTGGCGCTTCGGGACAGGGGCAGGAGCCCGGCCCACACGAACACGACAGCCAGGAAATACTCCGCCGCGACGAGGACCGAGACCACCGTGTGCCGGAAGCGGCGCTCGCGCTCGCCGGCCGCCCCGCTCACCTGGATGCGGCGTGACCAGCGGAGCAAAGCGTAGGCTAGGAACCCCATCCCGGCGCAGAGAATAGCGCCCGTCAGGAGGGGCACATAGAGTCCCGCAAAGCTGCGTGTGGCCCAGCCGTTCGGCTGGCCGTCCACACCCCAGTGAATGGGGAAGCGATCCGGAATCTGGTCCCAGTGCAAGTGCAGCCAGAGCGCGCCGCCAGCCAACAGGGCGAAGGGGACGACTTGCAGCATCCAGCCGCCCGGCAGGTGTACCTCGTGCGGCAGGACCGCGGCTTCGCGGACCGTGGCCGGCGCTGCGGCGTGCGGCAACACGGCGCGTCGAGCCCGGTAATAGGCGATGAACACTCCCACGCCCTGGAAGAAGAGCCCGGCCAGCGTCACGACCATGAGGTAGTCGGGCTCGGGAATCCGGATGCCAACCAGAACGATGACCAAGGCAATGACCCCGTACGCTGTTGCCTCAACCCGGTATCGGCTGAGAATGGAACGGCCCTCGGCCGAGTCGCGGAAGTCGGGCGGGACGGTCACCGCAAAGTAGATGTCCGGACGGGTCAGTCGGGGCATCAGGTAACAGATGATCAGGCAGAGCCCGATCACGAAGGCCATCACGGCGCTCGGTGCGAGGGCCAAGTGGGTACTCATTTCGATTCTCCGCGCTGGG
>Ga0326728_10012918_pt1 | contig 18344 bp, 14 predicted proteins | sample MB3enrmetagenome_FD_207602 | JGI IMG/M metagenome (GOLD analysis project Ga0326728, IMG submission 207602) | Lab enriched peat soil microbial communities from McLean, Ithaca, NY, United States - MB31MN | ecosystem: Environmental > Terrestrial > Soil > Wetlands > Peat | place: USA: New York... | reverse complement strand
TGTCATAACCAGCGCCGCCGGCCCCGCCAGCGCCGCCCAAGATGCTGCCGCTGTTGCTCACAAAGCCATACCCAGCGGCGATGCCATTGCCACCGGCTCCGCCATTGGCTGCGTTGTAGCCACTGCCATCGTTGTTGCTGCCCGAGCCGCCGCCGGCTCCGCCAGCGCCGCCTGTGATGCTGCCGGTGTTGGTCAGGCTGGCAAAATCCCCGTTGAATATGAAGCCATTGCCGCCAGCGCCGCCAGCGCCATAAGTGCCGACATCCCAGCCGCTGCCGCCAGCCCCGCCGGCGCCGCCTGTGACGCTGCCGTCATTGCTGGCAGAAGCCAAGCCTTCAAAGATCACGGCATTGCCGCCATTGCCGCCCTGGCCCGTATTCCATCCATTGTTGTCGTTGTCCCCTGGCCCGCCGCCAATGCCGCCGGCGCCGCCAGCGATGGTGCCCGTGCTGGTGTTGGTGAGGCTGGCATCCGAATCGAATTCAATGCCATCGCCGCCCTGCCCGCCCTGGCCCCCATAGAGGCCAGCGCCGCCGCCGCCAGCGCCGCCAGCGCCGCCGATGACGGCGCCGCTGTTGAAAGCACCGTCACCCTCAATGTAGACAGCTGTGCCTCCTTGGCCGCCGTTGCCGCCAGTGCAGCCGCCTCCCCAATTCTCCTCGGTCCCGCCACCGTTGCCGCCGCCGCCGCCAGTGATGCTGCCGGTGTTGCTCAGGTCGCCAAAGGTGCCCAAGCCATAGCCGCCGTTGCCGCCGTTGCCGCCAAAAATGTCATAGCCGCCGCCGCCGCTGCCGCCCGCGCCACCCGCTATGCTGCCAGTGTTGAAGGTGCTGCCCAAGGCAAAGAGGGTGACGCCGCCGCCGCCATTGCCGCCGCTGGCAGCGCTGTATCCCAAGCCAGCATTGTCGTCCGAGCCGCCGCCGGCCCCGCCATTGCCGCCAGCGATGCTGCCGGTGTTGGTGAGGCTGAACAAGGCAAAGGTCTCTGTGCTCAAGAAGCTTGGATTGACAATCAGGCCGTTGCCGCCATTGCCCCCCGTCCCATAGCTGTTGCCGTCAGGGGTGTCGATATCATAGCCGCTGCCGCCGGCCCCGCCATTGCCGCCCGCGAGGCTGCCGGCATTGTTGATCGCAGCATTGCCCTGGAAGCTAACGGCATCGCCACCATTGCCGCCATTGCCAGTGGAGTAGCCATTGTTGTCATTGTCGCCGGACCCGCCGCCATTGCCGCCAGCTCCGCCTGTGATGATGCCAGTGCTGGTGTTGGTGAGGCTGGCGTCCGTGCCGAACGCGATGCCCGCGCCGCCATTGCCGCCAGCTCCGCCAGCCTGATCCCAGCCGCTGCCGCCCGCGCCGCCCGCGCCGCCCAGGATGCTGCCGCTGTTGCTGGCTTCGCCAAGGCCGTTCACAAGCACGCCTGCACCGCCATTGCCGCCATTAGCCGCGGCATACCCAAAACCGTCATCACTGCCCGAACCGCCGCCGGCACCGCCATTGCCGCCAGCGATGCTGCCGGTGTTGGTCAAGCAGGCAGCGCCACTGAAGGTGAAGCCATTGCCGCCGGCTCCGCCAGCGCCAAAGCCATTGACATCGTAGCCGCTGCCGCCATCCCCGCCGTTGCCGGCAATGACGCTGCCGTCATTCTCGGAGATGCCATCGCCCTGGATCCTCACGGCATCACCGCCATTGCCGCCCGCTCCCGTGTAATAGCCATTGTTGTCGTTGTCGCCTGTGCCGCCGCCGTTTCCACCAGCTCCGCCTGCGATGATGCCAGCGCTGGTGTTGGTGAGGATGGCGTCCGAATTGAACAAGATGCCAACGCCGCCGCTGCCGCCTGCGCCGCAATCAAGGTCATAGCCAGACCCGCCAGCGCCGCCAGCGCCGCCCACGATGCTGCCGCTGTTGCTGACAGCGCCAAGCCCGCCGATCAGCGCGCCATCGCCGCCATTGCCGCCGACGCCAGTGCTGTACCCAAAGCCATCGTTGCCGTTCGTGCCACCGCCGGCACCACCAGCGCCGCCCGTGATGCTGCCCGTGTTGTTGAGGCTGGCATCAGTATAGGTGGCAATCCCCGTTCCGCCCGTGCCGCCATTGCCGCCGACGAGGTCATAGCCCGACCCTCCGGCGCCTCCGGCGCCGCCCAAGATGCTGCCGCTGTTATTGACAACGACCGACCCCAAAGCCCAGACCCCGTTTCCGCCAGTGCCGCCATTGGCCGCGGTGCACCCCCCGCCATCATCGCTGCCCGAGCCTCCGCCAACGCCGCCCGAGCCACCCGCGATGCTGCCGGTGTTGGTGAGGCAGGCCGGGCCATTGGTCAAGAACAAGCCGGTGCCTCCCCCGCCACCGGCTCCATAGCTTCCGACATCATAGCCGCTGCCGCCATCACCCCCATTGCCGGCAGCGATGGTGCCGTCATTCTCAATAGCCGCCCCACCCTGGAAGACAACGCCGCTGCCGCCATTTCCGCCGCTGCCATTGTCGCAGCCTTCAATATCTGCCCCCGCCATCCCGCCGCCCGTGCCGCCATCGCCAGCGGCGATGGTGCCCGTGTTGGTGAAGCTGAGCGGCGTGCCAGTGAAGAAGATCCCCAAGCCCCCATCCCCGCCATTGCCGCCAAAAAGTTCACTCCCACCGCCGCCATTGCCGCCATTGCCACCAGTGATGGTGCTGCCGTTCACCGAGGTGCCATCTCCTGTGACAATGGCACCATAGCCGCCAGCTCCGCCGCCACCGCCGCCATCCGCACCACCGCCGTTCTGGCCGCCATTGCCGCCATTGCCGCCGGTCAAGGCTGTGCTGTTGCTCAGGGTGTCAACGCCGCTGCCATTGCCGTTCCATCCGCCGCCGCCACCACCGCCGCCATCCACGCCAGTGGCGTCTCCGCCATCTTGGCCATTGGGGCTCAGCGCAGTCCCGCCAGCGCCGCCAGCGCCCGGATTGTACCCGCCATAGCCCCCGTCCCCACCTGTGCCGCCACCTGCCGCGCCGCCGCCGCCGCCGCTGCCAAATTCATCGTTGTCCGCGCCAGGATTGCCAGCGGCGCCGCTATACCCAGAGCCGCCAGAGCCGCCGGAATCACCCACGCCATCCGCACCGCCAGTCCCGCCGTCAGCATGCAGCCTGGGGGCCAAAGCCAACAGGGCCACAAGATAACCCGCGCATATCACGCCAGTGATAAGGCCGGCCGCAGAGATGGTCTTGATTCGACGCTCTGTCATAATGCCCCCTTGGTAAAGTGGTGAAAATTTGCCAAAAATGAAACATTGAATTTATTAATGGGATTTGCTGGCTGAAAATTACCTGTCAAAAATAATACAATTTTAAAAATTAGTCAACTAAACAATAAGTTAATTTGATATTAAGTTTCATGCTTTAAATAAAGACAATAAAAAGGCCCCTTTTTAAGGGGCCTTTTGTCGACCAAGCAAAAATTTATGCAGAAGCCATGTACTCCTTGGCCGCGCCTGCTATGTCCTGAACCACCTGGTCAAAACGCGCCAGATCCGCCTCCAACAGGGTGATGCGGAAGCCGAAGAGGTCAGAATTAAAGCCAGAGGAGAGCGGCACCACGCAGATGCCGCGCGAGGCCAGCAGATGGTAGACAAAAGCCTTGTCCAGGTTGGGCGTCTGCACCAGGGGCTGGATGATCGCAGCCGCCTGGGGATTCATCGGCTTGAGAGCCTGGCCCGGCTTGAGCGCGCCTGGGTTGAAGAGCACGGTCATGTAGAAGGCGCCGTAGGCCTTGTGCACTGTCAGGCCAGGGATCTGCGAGAACACGGCATGCGCCCGCTGCGACTTTTCCCAATAAGCCGCGGTGCGCTCGGCCAGGTAGGGATAGTAGCGCGAGTCGCCCATCACCAGGGGAAGCGCCTTCTGCGGCAGGGTGGTGGCGCAGACCTCCAGCATCTTGGCGTCGTTGATGGTCTTGGCATAGCGGGCAAAGACCGGGTCCTTGTCGCGGTTGTAGAACTCGGCCCAGCCGCAGCGCGCGCCAGGCCAGGGGAATTCCTTGGAGATGCCGCGCAGGGCGATGCCGGGGACCGAGCCGATCACCGAGGCCAGCTTCTTGTGCTCCACCCCGCCATAGCACAGGTTGGAATAGATCTCATCCGAGATGAGGAAGAGGTCGAACTCGCGCGCCAGGTCCACCAGCTTCTGGATGACCGCCTGGGAATAGACCATGCCCGTGGGGTTGTCGGGGTTGACCAGCAGGATGCCCGCGACCTCGGGATGCGCCACCACCTGGCGGCGCAGGTCCTCCAGGTCCGGGTACCAATGGTTGCCGGGGTCCAGGCGGTAGGTCAGGTGGGGCTTGCCAGCATGGGCCGCCTCGGCCGAGGAATGGGTGGAATAGGCCGGGTTGGGGCCGATCACCCGCGCATGCTTGTTGAGGTAGTTGTAAACCGTGGCGATGGCGTCGCCCAGGCCGTTGAAGAACAGGATGTCATCCGGGCCGATCTGCGCGCCGCCTTCCAGGTTGCGCTCGCGCGCGATGTACTCGCGGGTGGCCAGCAGGCCCTTGGTGGGCGAGTAGGCGAAGGAGCTGTCATCGCTGCGCACCATGTCGGCGATGATGCCCTTGATCCACTGGGGCACCTTCTCGCCCTTGGCCACCGGGTCGCCGATATTCTCCCAGGTGATCTTGACGCCGGTCTTGGCGATGCGGTAGCCCACCTCAACGATCTCGCGGATCTCGTAGGTGAGCTCGTCCGCGCCGGGATGGATGATGTTGTTGCGCATGGCTTAAGCCTTCTTAAAAGACAAGCGGCGACATTGCCGCGTGAGGGCAGATTCTATCCCAAGCCCCGGCAAGATGGAAGCCCTCTCAGCCCAGGGCCGCCAACAGCTCGGCGGTGCTGCGCACCCGGCCCATGCGGGGGAAGATGGCCTTGACCGTGTGGGCGTGCTCGGCCGCGGCCCGCGAGGACATGGCATCCTCGGCGAAGAGCTGCTGATAGCCGTGCTCAAAGGCCGCGCGCGCCGTGCTCTCCACGCCCATGCAGGTGGCGATGCCGGCCAGGATGAGGGTGCTGATGCCGCGGCGGCGCAGCTGCAGGTCCAGGTCGGTGCCGTAGAAGGCGCCCCACTGCTTCTTGGTGAGGATGTGGTCCTGCGGCTGCACGCCCAGCTCTGGCACCAGCTCCGCCCAGCCCGCGGGCCGCGAGCCCGAAGCCCAGGGCGAGGGGATGTCGAGGATGGGCTTGAGCATGTCCTTGCCGTCCGGCGAGCTGGCCACCCGCACCCAGACGATGAAGCCGCCCTTGGCCCGCAGGGCATCCGCCAGCCGGGCGGTGTTGGCGATGACCGTGGCCGGGGCGTGGGGCTCGGCGGGCATGCCAGCGATGCCCTTTTGCAGGTCAATGGAGACCAGGGCGGTGCTGGCGGGGAGTATCTCAAGCTGGGGCATGCTCACCTCGATCGAGTGCGGGGGCGTGGGATTCAGCCTGCGCGGCCATGCGCTGCGCGATGCTGTGATAGAGCGAGACAGGCATGATGCGGTGGGCCACGGCCTGGGCCGCCAGGGCGGTGAGAAAGAGCGGGAGGATCATGGCATGCTGGTCCGTCATCTCCATCACGATGACCACCGCGGTGAGCGGGGCCTGAACCACGCCGGTGAAGAAGGCGGCCATGGCCACTAGGCCGCAGGCCGCCACCGGGATGCCCGGGAACCAGCCCGCGGACAGCGAGCCCAGGCCGGTGCCGATGGAGAGGCTAGGGGCGAAGATGCCGCCCGCCATGCCGGAATGGAAGGAGAGCACGGTGGTGAGCATCTTGGCCGGGGAATACCAGTAGGGCAGGCTGCTGACCTGGCCGTCCAGCAGGCCCTTGGCCGCGGCATAGCCCGAGCCCAGGGTCAGGCCGTCGCTGAGCGCAGACACGGCCCAGCACAGCAGGCCTGCCAAGAGGGCCTTGGCCCACCATTTCCTGTCGCTGAAGAGGGCCGGGGCCCTGTCCAAGGCCTTGGCGAACAGGGCGCCCACCGCGCCAAACACCAAGCCCACCAGCAGGGCGTAAACATACAGCTCGGCCTGCGGGGCTGACAGCAGGGGATGGCCGAAATACGCGTAATTGCCGGCCAGGCTCTGGGCGGTCAGGCCGGCCAGCACCACGGTCAAGATCACGTCCTGCCGCAGGCCCGTGAACCTGAGCGAGGCCAGCTCTTCCAGGGCGAAGGTGATGCCCGCCAAGGGGGTGTTGAAGGCGGCCGCCACGCCCGCCGCGCCGCCGGCCGTGATGAGGGCGCGCGGGTCGGTGCGCATCTTGAACTTGGCCAGCAGGCGCTGGGTGGCGGACAGCAGCGCGGCGCTCACCTGCACGGTGGGGCCTTCGCGGCCGATGCTGGCGCCGCCCAGGGCGCCCAGCAGGGCCGAGGCGATCTTCACCCCCGCGGTCCTGATGGAGGTGAGGGCGCGCGGGGCGCTGCGGGCATTGAGCGCCCAGATGACCTGCGGGATGCCGCTGCCCGCCGCCTCAGGCGCGGCCCGGCGCACCAGGTAGGCTGCGAGCACGAAGAACAGGGGCATGGCCACCCCGGCCCACCAGACATAGCCGCGCAAAAAGGACACTGCCCAGCCCTCGGCCTTGAACATCCACTGGGCAAAGTACACGGCGATGGCGCCAGCCGCCACCGCCGCCAGCCAAGGCACGACCTTGTGGGCCAAGGACCTCCAGGGAGATTTCGGCAGATAGGCCTCTACAGGCTTGTTCCAGATGTCAGCGGCGTCAAGGGGCATGGCGCGGCATTCCAGCAGAAAGGGATGTGAAATTTCATTATTGGGCCAAAAATCAGGCATTGTCAAACACAACCCCGGTTCCTTGCCAGAGGACGGGCCACAAAAGAAAAGCCCCGGCGCCAGCCGGGGCTTTTGGCTCTCAGCGGGGGCTCCCAGCGCTCAAGGCTCAAGCCCCAGGGCCGCGCGCAGCTCGGCGCGGGCGGCCTTGAACTCCACTTGGAACTCAGGGTCCATGAACAGGGCCTGGGCCAAAGCTGCCGCGCAGAGCCGGCCGGCGTCCACGTCACTGGGGTAATGCACCCCGCCCAGCACGCGGTGGTCGCCAAAGAGCCGGCCGCGGGCCCGAAGCTCTGCCGCCTTCTCAGGCACCATGGCCGCCAGCAAAGTGGCCATCAGGTTGCCCGCGGTGCTATGCCCGCTGGGGTAGGCGCCGTTGCCGGGCAGCTTGACGCAGGGCTTGATGCGGCTGTCAGCCAGGGGCGGCCGGGGCCGGGCATAATGGTCCTTGGCAGGGTCCACGGCCTGCTTGGCGCTGGCCAGGGCCCGCTCGAAAAAGGCGCTGGCCTTGGGCAGGGCCTGGGGGGTGAAGCTGTCTCCCAGCACATCCGCGAAGCGGAAGACCGTGATGACAGCATCCGCCTGGCAGGCGGCCTCGTCCTCGGGCCCGCGCTGCTGCTGCATGCTGAGCATGGCATCCAATTCCTGCCGGGTGGCAGCCTCAGACGGCGGCGGGGGCACGATGCGCAGCAGGTCCACCTGGCTGGCGATGGCATAAGGCTTGGCCGGAGCCGCATCGGCCGCAGCCAGGCGGCCAGGCAGGCTGGCCAGGCCAGGGAGGGCAAGCAGAAGGGCCAAAAGGGCGGTGCGGCGCATGGGGCCTCCAAAGGGGAAAGCGGGTCAATGGCTGCATTCTAGGGCGCGCGCCTTCCCTGCCTGTTTCAGGCAGGTGAATTCCAGGTGAATTCCCGCGCCTCAATGCGCGTCGCGGGGGCCCAGGTGCTTGGGAGCGGTCATGAAATACAGCGGGATGAGCGCGGCGCCGAAGATCACCACCATCAGCCACATCATGTGGTTGAAGCCCATCACAAAGGCCTGGCGAAAGACCCTGAAGAAGGCGGTCTTGGCGCCAAGGGAGGCTGGCGTGCCCAGGCCCAGGCTGGATGCGAAATGCCCGCTGGCCATGTTGCCGTAGACCAGGGCCGGGTTGAGGCGGCTCACATGGCCGGAGAGGTCGGCAAAGGCGCGCTGGCGCGACTGGGTGAAGAGCGTGGAGAGGATGGCGATGGCCAGGCTGCCGCCCAGCTGGCGCGCCAGGTTGGTGATGCCCGCCACCTGGCCCATGGCCGGGCCGCTGAAGCTGCCCAGCACCACCGCGTTGACCGGCACAAAGAGGAAGGCCATGCCGAAGCCGCGGATGAAGAGGGGCCAGAACAGGGCGCGGGTGCCGGTCATGGGCGAGCTGTGGGCCAGCAGGTAGATGCCGATGTCCACCATCACGATGCCGAAGAGCACCAGCAGGCGCGGGTCGCGCCGCCTGAGCTGGCTGCCCACCAGCGGCATCATCAGGCCCGAAGCCAGCGCGCCGGGGATGAAGATGATGCCGGTCTGGGTGGCGGTGAGGCCCACGATGGCCGAGCAGAACACCGGCACGAAGAAGATGAGGGCGTAGAGCATAGCGCCGATGCAGCCCATCACCAGGGTGCCAAAGGCCAGGTTGGGCACCTTGAACAGGCGCAGGTCCATGATGGGATGCTCGGTGTGCAGCTCCCAGAGGATGAAGCTGATGATGCTGGCGATGGAGATGCCGCTGTTGACCAGGATGGCGGTGCTGGTGAACCAGTCGTCGGCCTCGCCGCGCTCCAGCACGAACTGCATGCAGCCGATGCCCGCCACCAGCAGCAGCAGCCCCAGCACGTCCACGGGCGCGGTGCGCATGCGGTCGTGGTGGCCGCCCTCCTCCAGGGCATGGTCTTCCACAAAGGTGAGGGCCATCATGGCCGCCAGGATGCCCAGCGGCAGGTTGATGTTGAAGATGCTGCGCCAGCCGAAATGGTCAGTGAGCCAGCCGCCCAAGGGCGGCCCTATGGTGGGGCCGATGATGATGACGATGCCATAGAGCGCGCTGGCCAGCCCGGCCTGCTCGCGCGGCAGGGCCTCTTGAATGAGGGACTGCGAGGTGGGCAGCAGCGCCCCGCCCGCCAGGCCCTGGATGACGCGGAAGGCCACCAGGAACTCCAGGTTGGGCGCCAGGCCGCAGGCCACCGAGGCGGCGGTGAAGAGGGTGATGCAGCCGGCATAGTAGCTGCGCCGGCCTATGCGGATGGCCAGCCAGCCGGCCAGCGGCAGGATGATGGCGTTGGCGATGATGTAGCCGGTGACCACCCAGCTGATGGTGTCCAGCGTGGCCCCCAGGTTGCCCATCATGGTGGGCACGGCCACGTTGACGATGCTGGTGTCCACCATCTCCAGCAGCGAGGCCAGGCCGGCGGTGATGATGAGCAGGGCCGCCCTGGGCGGGATGCGCGGCATCAGCGCACCTTCACCGACACCACGGCCGAGAGCCCGGCCTGCAGCGACAGGATGTCGGCCATGGTCAGGCCGGGCAGCTTGATGCGCACCGGCACCCGCTGCACCACCTTGGTGAAGTTGCCGCTGGCGTTGTCCGGGGGCAGCAGGGTGAAGATGCTGCCGGTGCCCGCGCTCAGGCTCTCCACCTCGCCCTCAAAGGTGCGGCCCGGCAGGGCGTCCACGGTCACCTCGGCCTTGCGGCCCGGCTTCACGTTGTCCAGCTGGGTCTCCTTGAAGTTGGCCGTCACCCAGCGCTCGCCGCTGCCCACGAAGCCCAGCAGGGGCTGGCCGGCCGGCACCACCATGCCCGGCTCCACCGCGCGCTTGGCGATGATGCCATCCTCGGGGGCCACCAGCTGGGTGTAGCTCAGGTTGAGCTGGGCCTGCTGGGCCTTGTAGCTGGCCGCGCGCAGGCGCTGGTCCAGCGAGCGGCTCTTGGCCAGGGCTTGGTCATACTGCTGCTGGGTCACCACCCCGTCCTTCAGCAGCTGCGCCGCGCGCTCAAAATCCACCTTGGCCTGGCGGGCATCCGCCTCCAGCGAGGCCATGTCGGCCTGCGCCTGGCTCTGGGCCGTGGCGTAGTCCTGGCCCTCGAACTGCACCAGCAGCTGGCCGGCCTTGACCGCCTGGTTCTCGTCCACCAGCACCTTGGAGACCGTGCCGCCCACCTTGGGCGCGAGCATCAGCACATGGGCCTGCACATAGGCGTCATCGGTGCTCTCCCAATTCAGGGTGTCCCACAGGAACCAGCCGCCCAAGCCGAGCGCGGCGATGATGACCACGATGAGGATGTTGCGCTTCATCTCACTCCCCCTTTCCAAGGGCCAGTTCAAGGTTGATCAATGCCTCTGCCGCGTCCATCTGCGCCGACACCACCCCGGCCGAGGAGCGGAAGCTGTCCAGCTCGGCGTCCAGCACTTCGGTGGTGGTGCGGGTGCCGGCCTTCTGGCCCAGGGTGGCCAGGCGCACGCTCTCTTGGGCCTTGTCCACATCCGCCAGCTTGGCCTGGTACAGCTTCACGCAATAGCGCAGGCGGCGGCCCCAGAACTCGCGGTCATAGTCCTGCTTGAGCCGGGCCTCGCGGGCATCCTGCTCGGCCTGGCGCGCCTGGGCAAAGGCCTGCTGCTGATGGGCCAGGCTGCCGAAGCCGTTGAAGAGCTCCCAGCTGGCCGCGAAGCCCAGCTGGTAAGCGGTCTTGTAGGCGTCGAAATCCTCGATCTCGATGTCCTGGTTGTTGTACCACTGGTAGTTGGCGACCAGCATGAGCCGCGGGGCCCAGTGCCCCAGGCTGGCCATGGCGGCCTTGCCAGCGGCTTGGGCCTGCAGGTCGCGGGCCTTGAGGGCCGGGCTGTCATCCGCCGCGGCCGCATCCAGGCTCACGTCCTGGGGCACGGGCAGCTCGCCGCTCAAGGGCCGGGCATCGCTGGCCAGGCCCATGGCCTGGGTCAGGCTGCGGCGGGCCATCACCACCCGGTCCTGGGCCGCCAAGAGCTCGGTGCGGGCCTCGTCCAGCTGCACCTCCACCCTCAGCACATCGAACTTGGTGGCCTGGCCGTTGTTGAGCAGGTCCTGCACCATGCGCAGGTGGTCCTCCAAGGTCTTCACATTGGCCTCCGCCAGCCCCTCCAGCTGCTGGGCGGTGAGGGCCTGGCAGTACTTGAGGCGCACATCCTGGGCCACCTGCACCGTGGCCCAGTCGGCGCTGATCCGGCCGGCCTGGCGGCCCGCCAGGGCCGCGGCGCTGCGGTAGAGGTTGGAGAAGCCCTCGAACAGGGTCCAGCTGCCGGTGAAGCCCAGGCTGGTGTAGGGATAGACCATGGGCATGTCGAAGCTGATCGGATGCGGGGGCAGGGGCAGGGTGACGCCCAGGCCCTGGAACTTGTCCTCGTTGAAGTGGCTGGCGTCCAGCGTGACGCGCGGCCAGAACCCGGACTGCGCCTCGCTGAAGCGCCAATCCTGCTCATCCGCCGCGGCCGCGGCCTTCAAGCCGCGCGGGGAATGGCCCAGGGCTTCGGCCTGGGCCTGCTCCAGGCTCAGGCCGCCATCGGCCCAAGCCGCCATAGCCAGGCCCGCCAGGGCCAGCAAAGCCAAGACGCGCTTTCTCATGCTCCCTCCTCTTGCGGATGATGGGCCAGGATGAGCCGGCCCAAGAGGCTCTTCAAAGCCTTCTGCTCGCTGGCGCTCAGGGGCGCCATGAAGCCGCGCTCCTCTTCAGCCACCTTCTCAAGGGCCTGCTCCAGCACCCGGCGGCCCTTGGCCGTGATGGCCACCGCGTGGCTGCGCCGGTCGCCAGCCACGCTCTGCCTCTCCACCAGGGCCTTGGCCTCCAGGGCGTCCAGCAGCAGCACCATGGTGCTGCGGTCCACGCCCACCAGCCCGCCCAGCCGCTGCTGGCTGAGCGGCCCCTGGGCCTGCACCACGCGCAAAATGCCGGTGAGCCTGCCGCTCAGCCCCAGGGCTGCCACCGCCGCGTCGGCCATCTCCTTGTAATGCAGGGCCGTGCGGTTCAGCAGGTAGCCCCACAGGGCCATCAGCTCCTCTGCCGGGGCCGTGCGCCCCTTCGTCTCCATGCCGGCCTGGGCCATGCGCGCTCCTGAAAAGATGTTATTAAGATTATCAGTATCACTGATAATCAGCGCTGTCAAGGCCCTGCCTCTCCCTATCTCTACGCAAAGCCTTTTCCTAAGGCCTGGCGTATGTTAGTAAGAAACGACCCCCACCCTATATATAGGAGGCAAAATGAAGGCCTTGCTCTTGTCCCTCGCGCTGGGAGCCTGCGCCATGAGCGCTCAAGCCAAGCTGGTGACCCAAGACCTCGATTACAAGGATGGCGGCCAGGACCTCCGGGGCTTCCTGGCCTATGATGACTCGGTGGCCAAGGCGCCGGGCATCCTCATCGCCCACCAATGGATGGGCTTGAGCAGCCATGAGAAGGAGCGCGCTGAGCGCCTGGCCAAGCTGGGCTATGTGGCGCTGGCCGTGGACATCTACGGCCCCAAGAACCGGCCCGCGGATGCGGCCGCGGCCGGCAAGCTGGCTGGCCGCTACAAGGCGGACCGCGCGCTGCTGCGCCAGCGCATGCTGGCCGGCCTGGCCGCGCTCAAGGCCCAGCCCCGCGTGGACTTAAGCCGGATCGCGGCCCTGGGCTTCTGCTTCGGCGGCACCGCGGCCTTGGAGCTGGCGCGGGCCGGCGCGGACTTGAAGGGCGTCATCAGCTTCCACGGCGGCCTGGACAGCCCAGACCCCTCGGCCGGCAAGGCCATCAAGGCCAAGGTGCTAGTGCTGCACGGCGCGGATGACCCCTATGTGCCCAAGAAGGACATCGCGGCTTTTGAGGATGAGCTGAAGGCGGCCGGGGTGGACTATCAGCTGGTCTTCTACAGCCAAGCGGTGCACGCCTTCACGCAGAAGGAAGCCGGCAATGACAACAGCAAGGGAGCGGCCTACAACGCCAATGCTGACCGCAGGAGCTGGAAAGCCTTGCTGGATTTCTTGGATGAGCTCTTTCCGCGCTGAGCGAGCTCTAGCTCAGCACCCACATCTAACAAGAACTTTCGTTTTTTCATGATGTAAAATAGTTGTATTTTGCATTGTGAAATTTTTAGTTTGACTTACACAGGTGTTTTATTGTATTTAGTGGATATGTCCACTATTGACGCGTCCACAACTCCCCAAGATCTCAGCACCTACGAGCGCTTTTCCCTGCTGCGCCGAGCCTTGCATCGCCATGCCAGCCAGTCCTTGGCCCCGCTGGAGCTGGGGGTTCAACAGGCAGGCGTGCTGCGCTTTCTGCTCTGCAAGGGCCCTTCTTGCCAGGCAGACATGGCCCGCTGCATGGGCTATGACCCGGCCGCCACCACCAAAGCCGTGGATTCCCTGCTCAAGCTGAGCTTTGTGGAGCGCAAGGACGATCCCCTGGACCGCCGGCGCTGGCAGCTGGCCTTGAGCCCCGCGGGCCAGGCCAAGGCCCGCCAGGTGCAGGACCTGCTGCAGTCCCTCTCCAGCGAGATGGAAGCCTGCCTGGGCCCGGACAAAGGCCGCTTCACTGAATTGCTAGACCGATTGCTCAAAGCCTTCCCCCAACTGAATGACACGAGGAACTCATGACGCCCACCAAGCCCGAGCACAGCCACACCCCCGCCCCCAGCACCGACCCCTGGTACAAGCAGCCCCTGGCCATCAAGGCCGGATGGGTGGGCCTGGCCGTCTGTGTGCTGCTGCTGGCCTATTACATGGTCTTCCACTACCCCTACGTCACCACCGATGACGCCCGCGTGGCAGCCACCCTCATCCGCGTGGCCCCCGAGCCGCCGGCCGGCGGCCGCATCCTGTCCATCAACGCGGCAGAGGGCGACACGGTCTCGGCCGGCAGCGTCATCATCGAGCTGGACCACCGCACGGCCGAGGCCCAGCTGCAGCGCGCCGCGGCCCAGGCCGCCCTGGCCCAGAGCAGCCTGGCCCGCGTGGAGCGCCTGGCCAAGGGCCACGGCGTGCCTGAGCGCGACTTGGACGTGGCGCGCGCCGCCGCCGACTCAGCCGCGGCTGACCTCAAGCTGGCCCAGCTGGCCCTGGACCGCACCACGCTCAAGAGCCCCGTGGACGCCGTGGTGGTGCAGAAGACCGCTGAGATCGGGAACCTGCTGGAGCCGGGCCAAGTGGCCATGGTGCTGGCGGACGTGGAGCACGCCTGGATCAGCGCCAACGTGGAAGAGACCGAGGCCGGCCTGCTCAAGCCCGGCCAGAAGGTGCTGGTGGATGTGGACGAGGGAGGCAGCCTGAGCGGCCGCCTGCTGGAGGTGACCGCCGCCACCGCCGCCACCTTCGCCCTCATCCCCTCCGAGAACCCCTCCGGCAACTACACCAAACTGGTGCAGCGCATCCCGGTGAAGATCGTCCTCGACCCCCACCCCGGCCTGCGCCTGCGCGCCGGCCAGTCGGTGCTGGTGCGCATCAAGGTGCACGGATGACAGGCCAGCAGCAGGACACCACGGCCGCCTATCAATGGGCGGTGCTGTGGGTGGTGATGCTGGGCACCTTCATGTCCGTGCTGGATTCCAGCATCGTCAACGTCTCGCTGCCCACCATGATGGGCGACTTTGGCGTGGACGTGGACGACATCGAATGGGTGGCCACCGGCTACATGCTGGCCTTCGCGGCGCTGATGCCGCTGACCGGCTGGCTGCGCGACCACATCGGCGGCAAGCGGCTCTACACCATCAGCCTGGCGGTCTTCGTGCTGGGCAGCATCGCCTGCGGCCTGTCCTGGAACATGCCCAGCATCATCTCGGCCCGCGTCTTCCAGGCCCTGGGCGGCGGCGCCATCGTGCCCACCGGCATGGCCATGATCAGCGAGGTCTTCCCGCCGCGCGAGCGCGGCAAGGCCATGGGCATCTGGGGCATGGGCCTGCTGGTGGCCCCAGCCCTGGGGCCCACCCTGGGCGGCTGGATGACCCACCACCTGGGCTGGCGCAGCATCTTCTGGGTCAACCTGCCGGTGGGCGCCGTGGGCCTGCTGATGGCCATGGCCATGCTCAAGGCTGACACCCCGCACCCGGACGGGCGGCGCGGCTTCGACCTGTGGGGCTTCGTCTTCTTCACCGCCTTCTTGACCGCCTTCTTGCTGGGGCTCACCAACGGGGAGAGCAAGGGCTGGCATTCCACCTACACCTACACCTGCTGGGGCATCTCCATCTTTGGCCTGGCCGCCTTTTTGCTGACCGAGGCGCTGGTCAAGGACCAGATCATCGATTTGAGCCTCTTCAAATCCCCTGTCTTCAGCATCTGCATCCTGGTCACCGTGGTGCGCTCGGTGGCGCTCTTTGGCGGCGTCTTCTTGCTGCCGGTCTTCGTGCAGCGCGTGCAGGGGCTGGACGCGGTGGACGCGGGCTTGCTGATGCTGCCTGGCAGCGTGCTGATGGCCGTCATCATGCCCTTTGCCGGCCGCATGAGCGACAAGGTGGGCGCCCGCTGGCCCGCGGTGGCGGGCATGGTGAGCCTGGGCCTGTTCATGTGGCTCTACCATGACATCGACGTCAACACCAGCCGCTGGGGCATCATCATGCCCACCCTGGTGCGCAGCGTGGGCATGCCCCTGCTGATGGCGCCCATCATGGCAGCCCTGCTCAACGCCGTGCCCACCCGCAAGGCGGCCCAGGCCAGCTCCATCAATGCCATCGCCCAGCAGGTGGGCGGCTCGCTGGGCATCTCCTTTCTCATCAGCGTGCTCAGCCAGCGCACCCACTTCCACATCGCCGCCATGAGCGAGGTGATGAGCTCCAGCTCGCCGGCCCTGCGCCAGAGCGTGGCCGGCATCGCCCAGCGGGCCCATGACCTGGGGCTCACCCACGCCCAATCCCAGGCCGTGGCCGGCGGCGCCCTGGCCGGGCATGTGGCCCAATCCGCCAGCGTGGCCGGCTTTCAGGATGCCTTCATCGTGGCCACGGTCATCGTGCTGGTGGCCCTGGTCACCACCTTCTTCTTGCCCGACAAGCCCGCCCACCACGCCGCCAGCGTGGAAGTGATCATGGAGTGAGCTCGCTCATCATGGGGAACATCCAAGCCTGATCTATTTGAACCTCGAGGATATTGATGCGAAAAGCGCTGATGCTAGTCCTGCTCTTCTCCCTTTTCAGCCCCCTGGCGGCCGCGGACAGCCTGCGTCTGGGCGAAGCCGAGGCCCAGAGCCTGGCCCAGGACCACAATCCCGACATCCAGCGGCTGCTGGCCAGCAGCCGGGCCGCGGGCTGGAAGCGCCTGGAGGCGGCTGGCGGCATGCTGCCGCACCTCTCCGCCGAGGGCGATCAGGCGCTGGACGAGCGCTACATGTACATCACCGAGGGCCTGCTGGGCCAGAACTTCACCATGCCCGAAGCCGGGCCCACCAGCACCTTCGGCCTTGAGGCCACCTGGACCATCTTCGACGGCCTGGGCAGCCTGAACGCCTGGCGCGCGGCCGATGCCGAGTGGCAGGCCAGCCAGCTGGAGCTGAAGGCCGCCCGCTTCCGCCTCAACCGCCAGGTGCAGCTGCTGGTGGACAAGCAGCTGGCAGCCCGCGAGCTGGTCAAGGTGGCGGACCAGAACCTGGCCACCCTGCATTCCCACCTGGACCTGGCCAAGGATAGCGAGGATTCAGGCCTGGGCACGGCCGTGGACGTGCTGCGCCTGGAGGCCCAGCTGGAGGAGGCCCAGGCCGACCGCCGGCAGGCCGAGGACAGCCTCAAGACCAGCCAGGACGACCTGGGCCAGCTGCTGGGCCTGAGCGCCTCCGTGGAGGCCCTGGGCAGCCTGCCCCTGCCGCCCGAGAATGCCGAGGCCCTGGGCAAGGGCTTGGACCCCAACCAGCGCGACGAGATGCTGGCCCAGGCCCAGCGCCTGCAGGCGGCCCAGGACCAGGGCCTGGCCGCGGGCTCCTTCTGGCTGCCGCGCGTGAGCCTGTACATGTCCCACACCTGGTACCGCTACAGCGGCGCCTTTGACCCGGCCGTGGTCGGCTCCCAGCACATCGTGGCCATGCCCGGCAACCCCGCCGACAGCTACCTCTGGTCCAAGGAATTCGGGGTGCAGGCCAGCTGGGACCTCTTTGATGGCGGCATCTCGCTGGCCAAGAGCCGCGAGGCCGCGGCCAGGGCCGATGCCGCTGCCGCCGCCCTGGCATCCGCCAGGCTCAAGGCCCCCCGCGATGCTGAGCAGGCCCGCCGGCGCCTGGAGACCGAGGTGCTGCTCTACAAGGCCCGCCAGCGGGGCCTGGCCAAGAGCGAGGAGAGCGTGCGCCTGGCAACCCTGGGGCTGAAGGCCGGCACACGCACCCACACCGAGGTGCTGGATTCTGAGCTGGAGCTCTTTAGGGCCCGCGCCGGGGTGGTCAAGGCCCAGGCCGATGCCATGGAAGCCTTCATCAACCTGGAGCTGGCCCTGGGCGAGCCGCTGCACTGAGCTCTGTGCCAGAGCCCTGCCTGGAACAAGAAGAGCCCCCGGGAGACCGGGGGCTCTTCTTGTTCCTCAGCCCTTTCAGCGGCGGCGGCCCTTGTCCTCAAGGCTCTGCCACTTGTAGGGCCCGAGGATGTCGTTGAAGTGCTTCCACTTGGCGCCATCCAACCACAGCGCCTTGCAGGCTGAGCAGACATCCGCCTGCACCGGCCCCAATCGCTTCTCCTGCATGCGCTTGCCGCAGAAGGGGCAGATGAGGAAGGGCGGCTTGTCGCGCGGCTCAAAGAAGGGCGGGGTGCGGTGCGCGCGCTCGTCCGGGCCCAGCTCCAATTCCTTGGGGCCATGCGGCATGAGCTTGGCCAGCGCCTCCTTGCGCAGGCCCAAGCCCCCGCATTCCGCGCAGTGCAGGGCCGGCTGGCCGCCCAGGCTGGCGGCATAGGCCGGGATCTTGCAGATGGGGCAGGCGATGGGCTTGCTGGCGAGGGCTTCCATGCCCGCCAGCATGCTTCAGATGCTGTAATCCGTCAACACCTCTCCCTGCGCCAGGCCCTTGAGCGCCCTATCCAGGGCCTCGGCCGGGCTCAGGCCGGCGGGCAGCAGCAGGCTGGGCCTCACCCGGCTGAAGGGGCTCTCGCCCACGCAGATAGTGAAGAGCTCGTGCGGCGACTGGAGGGCTTGCAGGGCCTCCAGGTCGGCGTCATCCAGGCCCGGCAGGGCTGTGACCAGCAGCAGGCCGGCATCGGTCATCAGCCGGGCCAGCTCGCCCAGGCGGTCCACCTGCTCAGCCTGGCTCAGGGTCGCTGCCCCCTGGTTGGCATCCAGGCCCTGCTCCAGGTTGCCCAATCCCAGGTAGTAGCTGTTGCAGCCGAGGGCGAAGAGGGCCTGCTCCAGCCGCTTGGCCAGGGCCTGGTTCCCTGCCCCGTCCAGGCCGGCCAGCAGCACCAGCTTGCCGCGGTGCTTGAAGCGCGCGGCGCGGGCAGCGGCATCCACCAGGCCGCGGTCCCAAGCCGCCTCGCGGCTCTTCACATGCCCGGCGGCGAGCGAATCCTGCCCGTCCATCTGCTCGAGGATGATGCCGCAGCCCGCGATGTCGAACTGGTCCACCAGCACGAAG
>Ga0326728_10012917_pt1 | contig 18345 bp, 11 predicted proteins | sample MB3enrmetagenome_FD_207602 | JGI IMG/M metagenome (GOLD analysis project Ga0326728, IMG submission 207602) | Lab enriched peat soil microbial communities from McLean, Ithaca, NY, United States - MB31MN | ecosystem: Environmental > Terrestrial > Soil > Wetlands > Peat | place: USA: New York... | reverse complement strand
GAGGCGCTTGCATCGCCCTGGCTGCGGGTTTTTGGTGGTGGTGTGGGCGGCGGCCGCCTGAATCCGCCATGCAGCAACCGGACGTTGTATCCAGCCGCCTTGGCGCGATCACTTTACCGTTACTCGCCTGTAGCGTTGTGATGGGCCTGACCGTACATTTGGTATGGAGGCTAGAGGCCGCCGGCCGACTCATGATGTCGACTGCTTTCGCTCTGGCGACCCTAGTGATCGCCGGTGCTCTGTTGAAGCTCCGCGGTAACCACCTGCGGGGTTTCGGCTTTCTCACCCTTGTCGCGCTCGGCGGGGCTGTTGCCCATAACCTTTCCGTCGATTATCTTCGCCTGACCTACGACAATAACCCAGTGATCCTTCTTGCGCTAGGCGCGTTTTTGCAGGCTACCGCGGTTCTTATTCAGCATTGCCAAGTTGTGCCTGCCGCCGTGCGCACGTTCGCTATCGCTACTGTCTGCGCGGCCGTTGTCTTGGTATCGATGGCCGTTCTCAGGCCGCAGATTAAGATCGCCGGCCAATGCACGGCCGCATGGACCGAGGTTCCCTACCTGCGGGGTGCGAGGCTCCGGCCGGAAGCGGCTGGAATGCGTTCCCTCGTAGGCCTGGTCCGAAGCGCAACAACACCATCCGACACGGTTCTCTTACTCCCGGAAGACCCCGACGTGGAAGCTTGGTGGGATCGCAGGCGGCCAAACCTTTCGAGTGCGATCATTTTCACCGATCAGTACTGGCCGCGGTTCGTCAAGACGGACTTCCAGCGGCTGACCGAGCGACCCCCTAAACTGATTATCGTCGGTCCCCGCAACTTTTGGCCTGTGTTCAGCAGAAGGTGGGCTGGCGCGGATGGTCTGCTTATCGACCGGGTACTGAACGAGTTGGTGCCGCGCCGGTATAAGCAGATCGACGCACATCCGATTCAATACGGCGGCAAGGCCGACTTCATGGATGTGTACCTGCTTCAATAGCCATCAGGGGCGCCGGCGGGCGCCCATCCGCTACGCGCACAATCCCTCAACGCCTCGCTAGCTTCGGGACGGATTATGGCATATAATGAAACGCTTGAATGCTCTCCCGGCTTACATCAAGAGATCTGAATTCGATCCCAGCGTGAAGGCGACTCATGCCCTCCACTCTACCCAGCTCAGTGCCGCTGTGCATTGATCTGGATGGTACGCTCATCAAGACCGACCTGCTGTTCGAGTCGCTGGCGCGACTGGTGAAGCAGAAGCCATGGCTGCTCCTGCTGCTTCCCTTCTGGGGCCTCAAAGGCAGGGCTGCCTTGAAGAGGAGTATCGCTCGCCGGATTTCCATTGACGTAGCTTCCCTTCCTTATAATTCCCGGTTCGTGGAGTGGTTGCGCCGCGAGAAGGCTGCCGGGCGGAAGCTGCTGCTGGTGACAGCCGCCGATGAGTCGCTCGCGAGTCAAGTTGCCGGTCATCTGGGGCTATTCGACGGGGTGATTGCGAGCAACGGCCGATTGAATGTGAAGGGCAAACAGAAGCTCGAAACCCTCCAGCGGCAGTTGTCCGGCCAATTTGAGTACGCGGGAAATTCATGGGCCGATCTTGAGATCTGGCGGCATTGCGGCAGCGCGATTACGGTGGGCGCATCCCCTTCTCTGTTACGACGGGTCAAAAAGGATGTGCCTCGTGCGACCGCGTTCGACGGCCGGTCCGGCTCCCTGAAGCATTACGTGGCGGCGTTGCGTGTGCATCAGTGGGCGAAAAACGTTCTGGTGTTCGTCCCGCTGATCACGTCTCACCAGTTTTTGCATCCCACGCTGTTGTTGAGATCCGCTCTGAGTTTCATCCTCTTCAGCGGTTGCTCATCGGCTCAATACATCCTGAACGATCTCGTCGACCTGGAAAACGACAGACGCCATGACACCAAGCGGCGGCGGGCGTTTGCCAGCGGGGATCTACCGCTTGCGGCGGGATTTGTCCTCGCCCCTGTTTTGCTGGCAGGCAGCCTGGCGGCGGCTATGCTCCTTTCCAAGTTGGTCGCCGCGGCACTGGCTGCTTACTTCATCCTCGCGTTTTGGTACTCGCTGAAATTGAAAAATATTGTGCTTCTGGATACCTTTGTCCTTTCAGGACTATATACGCTGCGCATCATTGTCGGCCACCTGGTGACGGGGGTGGCGTTCTCCGTGTGGCTGCTATCCTTCGCCTTCTTCCTGTTCCTCAGCCTCGCCTTCAGCAAGCGGTGGGCGGAATTGAATAACGTGCAGCGCACCAACGGCAACCTAGCCGGGCGTGGATACCGGGTTGGCGACATGGGACAGGTGAATGTGTTCGGCGTCTGTAGCGCGTTTTTATCGGCGGTGATCTTCATCCTCTATCTCCAAAGCGATAAGGTCAGAGAACTCTATCGAGAGCCGGAGTTATTGTGGTCCCTGTCCCCCGTGTTTCTCTATTGGATCAGCCGCCTTTGGATCCGGTCTTCCCGGGGCGAAGTGACCGAGGATCCCGTTCTTTTCGTATTGAAGGACCCGGTCACATACGTGGTTGCCGCGGTGTCGGGCCTCATCATGCTAGCTGCAACAGCGGCCTGGCCGGGTGTCAACTAAGCATGGCCGGATTATTCGAGAACACGGTTTCCGCGATTTGCTATGAGATCGCCCGATCGCAAGATACCGGTACGGCTCCATTCGATTCGCCGCCCTACAATGACGTGACCGCGTTTGTGCTGGGACAATGGCGCCGCATGCCCCGGTTTTTGGCGTGGCCGCTGCGGATGGCAACGGCAGCCTTCGCTTTCAGAGGGCTTCTAGCCGGCGGCAAACTATTCCATCAGTTGGCGCCGTACCGCCGGGGGATTCTGATGGAATCCTGGCGTCACTCATCGGTGGGCCCCTGTCGCGACCTGATCCGGTTTTACCGGAGTCTGGCGATTATGGCGCTATACAGCCGCGGGGACAGGTTGCGATGAGCAGCGCCGCGAAAGACAGTCCGCAGCGCGCCGAAGTGGTCGTAATCGGGTCTGGTCCGGGGGGCGCCACGACGGCCCACCTTCTGGCCGAGCACGGAAAGGACGTGCTGATTCTGGAGGAAGGGCCGGACCTGCCGCTCGAATCGTGTCCTCCGTTCGGAATTCAGGAGATGGCGCAGAAATACCGGGCTGGCGGGCTGAACCCGGCGCTGGGCAACGCCAGGGTGGCGTTCGTGGAAGGCTGCACGGTGGGCGGCGGCAGCGAGATCAATAGTGGGTTGTATCACCGCACTCCGGCCGATGTTCTGGAGCGATGGCGCGCCGAGTTTGGGACACGGGACACCCAGGAGAGCGACCTGCTTCCGCATTTCATCGGTTGCGAACAGATGCTCAATGTGGGGATCTGCCCGGGTCCCACGCCCTTGGCATCGCGCAAGCTGGAGGCGGGCGCGCAGCACCTGGGTTGGCGCGTGCTGGAGGTTCCGCGGTGGTTCAAGTTCGATGGATCGACAGGCCCGGACGGATGCCCTCAGGGTACTCGCCAGTCGATGACGAAGACTCTTGTGCCGCGGGCATTAAGCGCCGGCGCCCGCCTGCTGGCGGAGACCCGCGTAGCCCGGTTGCGCCGCAGCGGCACGGGGTGGAACGTGCTGGCAACCAGACACGGCCGGCCGGTGGAATTCCGGGCGGAGACTGTATTCGTTTGCGGCGGAGCGGTGCAGACGCCGCTGCTGTTGCGGCGCAGCGGGATCACCAGACACATCGGCAACACGCTGGCCATCCATCCGACGGTGAAGGCGGTGGCGGTTTTCGACGAAGAGGTCAATCATCGGCAGCTCGGGGTGGGCGTTCACCAGGTAAAGGAGTTCGCTCCGAAGATCAGTTTCGGCTGCTCCATTTCGTCCCTGCCCCACCTGGGGTTGGCGCTGGCGGATTATCGCGGTTTCGAGCGCGAGGTCAAAGCGGGGTGGCGCCACATGGCCATTTACTACGCCATGATCACGGGTCCCAACACGGGATCCATCCGGCCGGTTTTCAATCTTCCCGATCCGCTAATTCGCTACAGCTTATCGGCACAGGATTTGCGCGACCTGGCAACTGCGTTGCGGCGGCTGACGAAGTTATTGCTGGCCGCCGGCGCGAGCAAGGTTTATCCCTCCGTGGCGGGCGCGCGGCCGATTACGGCGGAAGATGAAATTTCCACCATCCCCGGCGAGTTGCCGCCGGACCGGTCGAATTTGATGACCATCCACCTGTTCTCTTCCTGCCCCATGGGAGAGGACCAGGCCCGCTGCGCGACGAATTCAATGGGGCAGGTCTACGGCACGAACGATCTTTATATCAACGATGCCAGCCTGATTCCGACGGCGCCCGGCGTCAATCCGCAAGGCACCGTGATGGCGCTGGCAAGGCGTAACACGCTGCATTTCCTCGGGCGACTCTGACGCATACACAAGCCATGCAATACCCACTCCAACTCGCTCTCGTGACCGGATCCACCGGATGGCTCGGCAGGCGCTTGGTCCGCCTTTTGGCGGCCCGCGACTTCGACCATGACGCCCTGCGCGACTTGCCGTCCACGCTGCGCCTGCGTTGTCTCGCGCTGCCCGGCGAGAGCACGGCCGAATTACAAGCCATGGGACCAAATGTGGAGGTGGTGACCGGAGATCTCCGCAATGCCGCCGATTGCGCGCGCCTGGTGGAAGGGGCGCGCGGCGCTTGCCTGTTCCACGCCTCGGGCATCATCCACCCGCGGCGGGTCAAGGATTTCTACGAAATCAACGTGCAGGGCGCCCGCAACCTGCTGGCGGCGGCGGAAGCGGCGGGCGTTCACCGCATGGTGGCGGTATCCTCGAACTCGCCCATGGGCTGTAATCCGCACCCGGACCATCTGTTTGACGAGTCCTCTCCCTACCACCCCTACATGGGCTACGGCCGCTCGAAGATGCTGATGGAACTGGCCGTGAAGGAGGCGGAAGCGCGAGGGAATCTGGAGACGGTGATTGTCCGGCCGCCATGGTTCTACGGACCCGATCAACCGCCGCGGCAAACCGAGTTTTTTTCCATGATTCGGCGGGGAAAGGGCCCGATCGTCGGCTCCGGCAATAACCTGCGTTCGATGGGCTATGTCGACAACCTATGCCAGGGGCTGATGCTGGCCGCTCTGACGGAGAAGGCGCGCGGGCAGATTTACTGGATCGCCGACCGCCGGCCCTACTCGATGAACGAGGTGATCGACACCGTAGAGCGGCTGCTGGAAGAGGAGTTCAAGCTTCCGGTGGCTCACAAACGGCTGCGCCTTCCGGGCGTGGCCAGTGAAATCGCGGGGCTGGCCGACCGTACGCTCCAGAGTTTTGGCCTGTACCAAACCAAGATTCACGTGCTGTCCGAAATGAACAAGACCATCGCCTGCTCTATCGGGAAAGCGGAGAAGGAGTTGGGATACAATCCGAAGATTGCGCTGGAAGAAGGAATGCTGCGGTCGATCCAGTGGTGCTTGAAGCAGGGAATCGAGATTTGAGGACGATTTGCGGATGCGCGTTCTGGTAACAGGCGGAGCGGGTTACTTCGGCGAACTGCTGGTTCGCAAGCTCCTGCAACAGGGCTGTCAGGTCCGGATATTCGATCTGAACCGTACCGACCCTCCCAACTCCGGTATCGACGACGTTCAGGGGGACATTCGAGACCCATTCGCGATTACCACCGCCTGCTCAGGGATGGATGTGGTATTCCATAACGTCGCGCAGGTGCCGCTCGCGAAGGATCGGCATCTGTTCTGGTCGGTCAATCGCGACGGTACCGAGAACCTGCTCCGCGCCTGTCTGGAGCAGCACGTAAGCAAGGTGATTTATACGTCGTCCAGCGCGGTGTACGGCGTGCCGAAGTCGAACCCCGTGACCGAGGAGACCCCGCCATCGCCGGCGGAAGACTACGGCCGCGCCAAGATGGCGGGCGAGCGGTTATGCGGGGAGTACGCGGACCGGGGATTGGATGTTTCCATCGTCAGACCGCGGACCATCATGGGTCATGGGCGCCTCGGCATTTTCCAGATTCTGTTCGAATGGATCTACCAGGGATGTAATATCCCGGTGTTTAATGGCGGAGCCAATACCTACCAGTTCGTGCATGCCGGCGACCTGGCTGAGGCGTGCATCCTGGCCAGCCGCCGCAAGGGCGCGGAGGCGTACAATTGCGGCACAGACCGTTTTGGCACGATGCGTGAGGTGCTGGAGCACCTTTGCGCCTTTGCCGGAACGGGATCCCGCGTTCGTTCGCTGCCGATGGGGCCGATGGTCCTGGGAATGAAAGTTTGCTCGCGCCTTGGCCTGTCTCCCCTGGGCGCCTATCACGCGCTGATGTACGGACGGTCAATGTACTTCGACATCTCCAAAGCTCGCACACAACTGGGCTGGCAGCCACGCTATTCAAATAACGAGATGTTCGTCGAAAGCTACCGCTGGTACGTGGACAACCGCCAGACTGTTCTGAGCAGGCCGACGGGTGTGAGCCAGCATCAATCGGCGGTCGGAGAGCGGGCACTTGCGGTCTTGCGGTGGCTGTTGTAACAGGCTCCGGCTGAACCATGGCGCGATTGCAAGATGCCCCGGTCCCGCCGGCCCTGGCGCTATCTGCGGACGTAATACACTAGATCCCCATCTTTGTGCCCTTCCCACCGGGAGGCTAAGTACGTTCTCATTTCATCGGGAGACTCCCCGTCCCACCATTGCTCATCGCAGAGAATCAACCGGACCGTCGAATTCTGGATGAGGCGAAGGAGCGGGCCGACATCCTGGGGACGCAGAGTGATACCGGAGTGGTACCAGAGCGGAACGCCTCGCAGCGGCTCGGTTTGATACACACGAGACAACAATTCGAGGCCAGGCCCCCAGTACACGGCATGGGAGCCGGCTCCGATCTGGAACTGCTTGAGAATGGCGCCGGATGTCTCAATCAGAGCGTAACTTCGACCTGACAGGCGGACGCCGTCCAGATAGCCTCCGTCTTCGATTTGCTTGTCAAAGCGCACCTCCTGAGGCCGCGCCCCGTAAAGCAGGCGCGAATGCCTGGATATGGAGAGGGAACCTGCCGCCACGAACCAAACCGCCATCAGGATCGCGGCGCCGCGCAGCAAATGGGAGGAGAATGGCGACAACCTGCCGCCAAACGCACATCGTGTCACGACCAGTCCGACCAGCAGGATGGACTCCGATAGTGAGCATATGTCCACATTGGTCACCACGAGCAAGGCTGCAAGTCCGAAATACAAAGCCAGCGACAGCCTGGCACCGCGCAAGGCAAAGCGTCCGGATTGCGGCTTCAGCAGCAGGGCAACGACGAAGAACAGCACGATCGAAAACCCCATTACCGCGTGAAACGGGTTTCGAAGGTAGTACGGGTAAACGGTACCGAGCAGGAAACTCCGTGTAAGCAACAGGCGCAGATTCGACCGTCGAGAAGCGGGCAGTATGAGAGTATTGAAGAGGTATGTGCGCAGATCCGCGCGGTTACTCGCCAACTCAAGCACAACCGTGCCACCCACAGCCGCGCACGTAATGATGACGGCCGCCGCCGCTTGCGTTCTCCATGACCGCGGGACAGCCAGCGCGAGGCAAAGGAAACAGCACAGTGCGACCGCGAGCGCCGCACCCAGGAAGTTGATCTTCGTCAGCCCGGCGCAGATCAAAGCCGCGGTCAACAGGACCATCTGAATCGGGCCCATACGCTCTCGCCGGACCGCCGCCACACACAATGCCGACACCGCAACAACCAGGAATATCCCCAGGCAGTTGTACCAGATGATGCCGTGCTGCAAGGTCGAAGCCGCGCAAACGGCCAAGCCGAGCAGAAGAGCCTCACGCCAGACGAAAGCCTGCCTGGCCAGAGTAACAGTCACTGCGAACAGGGCCGCCGTAAGGATGAGGTTCCCGTAAGCCAATGCCATGTATTTCTCCCCAAAAACCGCCTCGCAGAGACCGGCGATCTGGTACATCAGCGACGGGAGGGGGGTAACGAAATCCCGGAACGGCCTGAAACCGGCCTTCAGAAATGCCACTCCGTAGGTTGGTATGGAGTAATCGTACAATTGATCAAGCTTGTCGCAGTTGCCGCACCATAGAATGTATATCGAAGCCAGGAAGGGTATCGCCCACAAGACTTGGACGACACTGTGGGACACAATTCTGTTCTTCATCGCCGGAACCGCATCTATGGAATGACAGGCGCCCGTTCCGCTTGGCAGCGGCGGTTCTCAGGAGAGTTTCTGTATCCTCCCGGCTGATCTCCACCTTAAGCATACGCCCAACTGCCGCCCTTCGATCCTCCGAGGGGCATCTCTTGTTTTGGGAGGAGGTGCGTCCGGCTCCGCTGGCCCCCCTTGCACGCGCCCGGACCATGTGCTAGAGCTTGACTGGAAAGGTGGTTCAGACATGCGACGCATGTTGAGCGTTTCCATAGTTGTGGGCTTCATCCTGATGGCCGCCGGCTGCAACTCCGGCCCGCAGCCGCCGCAACCGGGTACGCCGGCGTTTTTGTGGTCCGCCGCCAAGACCACGTACGCGGCAGGCGATTTCCTGAAGGCCAGCGATAACCTGTCGCAGCTCGTGAAGTCCGACAGCGAGTTCACCGCCCGAGCCGAGCCGTGGTCGATGACGATCTCCGCGGGGATCGCGCAAGCCTACATGGATCTGGCCGACAACTTCGAAGAGGGCGCCCGCGCCAACCGCGCCAATCCCGCTCCATTCCGCCGCCAAGTCACGGTATACCGGAGCCAGGCCGGCACGGTGGTGATGCAGTACGCCGAAACCGTCCACAAATTCCTTGGCGAGAACAAGTCCGACAGCATTGCGCTGGAGTTCGGCTATCCCACGGGAAATGCCGCCCTGCCCGTCCAACTCGAGCGGGTGGCCAAGGGAATGATTATTCCGGATGCGGACGCCGAGTCGCTGCAAACGGCCATGATGCAGCGCGGCGTGCTCCTCAGCGCCCTCCGCGCCGTGGGCGCCGCAGACGATCCCGCGAAGGGGCTGGCGGTTTTCAAGGCCGGCGACGTGAAAGCACCGCGGCCCGTCTTTCTGACGGCGACGGCCAGGGCGCTGGTGGAAGAGACGGATCTCTTCATCCCCAGGAAACTCGATCAGCCGGCCCGCGCCACCATGCTTTGCGACGAAGCGGAAGCGGCACTGAAATCCATCCCCGAAACCAAGGAGACCAAAGAGTTGATGGGACGCATTGCCAGGATACGCAAGGCGGCAAAAACTTGAGAGAACGGAGATCTTCATGCGCTTGATAGCGTTGTTAGCGGTCGTGGCCGGCGCTCTTTCCGCGGCCCCGAGGACCTGGCCGAGCGAAGCCGGCGGCACTGCTCTCCAGGTGCAGGAGCGGTACCGTAATCCGCCTAAAGGCACCGCGGAGGCCAAGAGAGAGTTTCGCAGGAAGCTGCTGGACGACGCGCTTCGCGAGCAGCCGGACGACCTGTTTGTGCACCGGCAGTACCAGCGATTTGTAACAACGTTGGGCGATGCCGAAATCGCCGCCGCGGTCGAGAAGTACCGCAAGCTATTGGATGAACATCCGGACGATTCGCTCTACCTGTATCTCTACGGGCTCATGCTCGAGGGCCGCAACACCGGCGAGGCGGTGAAGCTGTTCAACCGCTCGCTCGAAACCGACCCGTCCAACCCCTGGCCGCACCTGGAACTTTCGGATATCTACCAGTACGGGCGGTTGGTCGACAAGCAGAAGTCCGCGGAGCAGGTGGCCAGGTTCTGGGAGACCTGTCCGGGTTCGCTCGATTCGGGGGCGCTGGATGCGGCCCTGGAACGAACCAGCCCGGAGACCGCGGGGAAGATCGCTGCCGGGGTTCGAGCGCGGCTCGCCAAGGTGGACGACCCCAGGCTGCTCGAGCGGTACTCCGAACTTTGGGAGCTGGAGCTGAAGGCCACGCCGCCCAGCCGCCTGAAGGACGCACGCGAGCGGGTCGCCGCCGACCTGGTGAAGCTGCGCGCGGTCGCACCGCCGGCGCGCGTCAGTTGGTATCAATTGCTCAAGAACGGCGCTAAGGCTGCCGGCGATACGGAGGGCGTCACGGCCGCGGAAAACGAAATCCTGAAGCGCTTTCCGAACAACAGCGCTTCGCTCGCTATTCTGAACTCCCGCTTCCGCGAGTCGCACCCCTACAAGTCCGACTTCACCCCGGCGGAAAAGCAGGAACACGCCGCCGCCAATTTGGCGTTTGCCGAAGAGATGCTGAAGAAGTGGCCCGACGATATGGGCCAGAAGGTCGCGCAGTTCGACGCAATTCTGGATCTGGACGACGCTCCGCCGGACCGGGTCCGCCAGGTGGTCGAAGCATTCCTCGATCACATGTGGACTAACCACGATGTGTCCGGTTACCCTCCATTCGAATACCGCGCGGCCGAAACCTACGTGAAGCGCGGGATCGGCCTGGAACGGGTTCCCGAGTTTGTGCAAAAGGGTCTCGGCACGATCGAGTGGCACTTAGCGGAAGATGCCAAGGACGACAGCGCCGACCCCAAGGGGCTGGAATCCGACCGCAAAGCGGTGGAGCACTACCGCGTAGAGGGCCTGCGCATCCTGGTAGACCTCTACACCAAAACGGGCGAGCCGGGAAAGGCCGCAGCGGCCCTCGAAGACGTGCGGCAGTATCCGCCCAAGGATGGATTCGACAGCGCGTTCTACCGCCAGGCGGCGCGTGTGGCCGAGTTGAACGGGCACAAGCTCGACGCCCTGGCTTACCTCGAGACCGCCGTGGACCGCTGGAAGGGGCAGGCCAAAGACAAGGCCGACGCGAGCGCCGATATCGAGCGCCTATGGAAAGAACTCGGCGGAACAGCGGAGACCCGCCAATTGTGGGCAGCGCGCAAGCCGGCGGTTGTGGAAGTTAACTCCGAGACCGAGTGGGGAAAACCCGAGGGGACGCTCACGGGCTTTGAACTGGAAGACACGGCTGGGAAACTGTGGCGGCTGAAATCGCTCGAAGGCAAGACGGTGGCGATCAACGTTTGGGCGACGTGGTGCGGCTTCTGCGTGGCGGAGCATCCCGCGTTCCAGAAGCTGTACGACAAACTGAAGGACCGGCCGGATGTGGTGCTGCTCACATTCAACGTGGATGAGTCGGTGGCGGAAATCGAGCCTTACATGAAGAAGAACGGCTACACGTTCCCGGTAATTCCGGCGCAATCACTGGTGAACACGGTGCTGCCGGAGGTGGGCATTCCGCGGAACTGGATCTTCGACGCCAAGGGCGTGTTTCGTTGGGAGCAGGTGGGGTACAACAGCTCCGATGCGGACTGGGAAAAGAAGTTCCTGGAAGTTCTCGAGAGGGCCAAGAAATAGGCCCGGCGCCTAAATGTGGAACTCCAGGATGTCTTCGTCCTGGACCACGTGGTGGCGTTCCACCATCAGGCCGTCGTGCTCTCCGGTGCGGCGAAATAGCCGCGCGAATTTGAGGTGTTCGGCGAAATCTTTGTGAACGTGGCGGGCGGCGTCCAGAACCGTCGCCCCACGCTTCAAGACATAAGGAGAAGAGAGGTCGGTTTTCCGCCCGGGTACCTTGGTATAAACGCGCACCAGCTCCAGCATGTCGAAGACCGCGCGCCTGAAGCGATCCAGGCCATGGCCCGCCGCAGCCGAGACGGCCACGCAGGTGTAGCGGTTCTGGTACAGGTCCGCGAGCGCCGCGAAGTTGCCTTCCCCGCCCGGTTGGTCGATCTTGTTGCCAATCAGCAGGCCCGGCAAGGGGAGACGCCAGTCGCGAAGGCTGGCCTCGATCAATTCTATTTCCTCCAGGGTGTCGGGATCGTTCACGTCCACCACCAGCACGCTGGCGCTGGCGTTGCGGATCACTTGCGGCAACCAGGGTTCGGTGAAGTCCGCGGAGATGGGCGGCAGATCCACAAGCTGGATCTGGACGTTCTCGAAGATCATCATGCCGGGCATGGGCAGCCGCGTGGTGAAGGGGTATTCGGCCACCTCCGGAAGCGCATGGGTGAGCGCGCGCACCAGGCTCGACTTGCCGGAGTTAGCGGGGCCGGTGAGCGCCACCTGGCCGGCGCCCTCGCGCGTCACGAAATAGAAGGGGAGCGCGTGGCTGGCGCCTTTCTTCTGCGATTCCTTGCGCGCCTGGGAAAGCCGCCGCTTGATGTCGGCCTGCATCTTCTCCGTGCCCTTGTGCTTGGGCAGAGTGGCGTACATTCTCTCCAGCGCGGCGATTTTTTCGGCGGCGGTCCCGGCTGAGCGGTATTCTTCCTCCGCCGCCAGGTATTCCGGGCTGAGGTTGGCGGGCATGGCAGTCCTGGAGCAGTAGAATATCATCCGGCAATCGGCGGCGGCGCCGCGGGATAGACAGCGCGCGCGAAAGGGCTTATAGTTGGGGCGTGAAACTCCATTACTGCTGGTTGTTGGCGGCGACCGTGCTCTTCTCCGGATGCGGCAGGGAAGAGCGGGCCGAGGCCGTCAGGTTCTCGAAGACGCTACAACAGAAGAGCGCCGATTTTGCGAAAGCCAATGCCATGGAGAAAGACTTCCTGGCGAGCGCCCGCGTCTGGTGCGAGTCCATCATGGCCAACGGCGCGGGCCGCGGGGACGAGTTGAATCAGAATGCGGCGGTGGCCAAGGACCTGGCCAAATCCGCGGCGTTTATCAGCACGCAAGTGGGCGCGGTGCGCCAGGCGATCTACGATGAGCCGGTCAAGCAGGAGTACCCGCAGAGTATCCGCGTCAACCTGATCACTCAGCTTACCAAGCGCCAGAGGCTTCTCCAGGAGGAGCGGGCGCTGCTGGACGATTCCGCCCCCGGTTTCCTGGACCTGCGGCTGAGCCGGGACTACAAGGGAGACGCCTATCCGGGCGGCATCCCCAAGCTCAATGCGATGTTGCAGACATATATGAGCCCGGAAGACTTTGTGGGAGAGGCGATCCAGGCCCTGAAGACGAAATACAACATCCAGGATAGCGATCTCGCCAAGTAGCTCAGCCATCAGCTCTCAGCGGCGCCAGTCTAGCTGAGCGCTGAAAGCTTTTTGTGTGACCTTGCAGCAGAATCCTGGGCTGGCTGAATCGGAATAAGACAGCCTTGGATTCTGACAGGGGAAGTGGGCTAAGATAGTGTTTTCTTAAGGCTCCTGCTGGGAGCAGGATTACGCCACAAGTCTACGCATATGGGAAGCACCATCGCCGTGTACCTAGGTATTGCCGATAAGATCCGCCACGAGATTGTGTCGAAGCAGCTATCGGCACACACCAGGTTGCCGTCTGAACCCGAACTGGCCCGCAAATACGGAGCCGCCCGCGCCACCGTTCGACGCGCACTCGCCAAGCTCCAAGATGAGGGCTTGGTATACTCGCGGAAGGCGGTAGGCAGTTTTGTCACCGAGCCGCGTGTGGACCAGGACCTCGATCAGCTTTTCAGCTTCAGCGAGTTCATGGTCTACCGGGGAATGAAGCCGGGAACGCGGCTCGTCCGCAGCGAGACGCAGCGCCTGGAGGACCCGGACTCTCCGATGCTCCATTATCTCGGACTCAGAAAAGGCGCCGAGGTGCTCTATATCCGCCGCCTCCGATTAGGCGGCCGCGAACCGCTGGTAATAGCCAATACATGGCTTCCGGAGGCCCGTTTCCCGGATTTCCGGAAGAACGATCTGGAGCACCAGTCCATCTACGACATCATGGGCGCCGCGGGGTACAGGCCCACCGATGCCATTCAGACTATCGAGTCCGTTTCGCTCAATGCGGAAGATGCCAAGTTGCTGACGGTACCGGCCGGATCGGCGGCGCTGCTGATTCGCCGGGTGGGGTACGCGCGCGGCGTTCCGGTGGAATATGCGATTGACTTCTACCGCGGCGATCGCACCAAGTTCCGCGTGCGCCTGGGCGTGCTGGAGAAGCGGCTTTCGGACCGGATCCGCCACGAGGAAATCACCCTCTGACCGAGAAGTGGAGGCACCGGCCGCAACCGACTGGTCTGGACAAGATGTGCCATGAGTGTGGGCCGAACGGTTTGACGGGCACCTGCCATCCGATGCTCCCAAACTCGATCCGATGGAAACGATCTAAAAATCCTTGACAGGCAACCCGCTCCATGCTACATCTGTCTAGACAGGTTTCCACGCAAGTTGGCGGACCTCGCGGCCTGATGGTCATATAATTGGGCAGACGTAGTGGGAGTGGAATGAACCGCCTCAGTAGGCTTTTCCAGCCGGCTGCGCACGTGAGCATGCTCCCCGCCGAGCAGGTTCGGCAGCTCTACCCAAAATTCCGCTGGCGAATCCTCGAATCCACCTTCATCGGCTACGCAACTTTCTACTTTGTGCGCAACAACTTGCCGGTGGTTTCCAAGGAGATGGGCCAAGCCCTGGGCTACAGCAAGGGACAGATCGGCGACATGCTGGCCATGACCGCCATCGCGTACGGCATCGGAAAGTTCGTCTTGGGGGCCTGGTCGGACCGCAGCAATCCCCGCTATTTCATGCCCGCGGGGTTGCTGTTGACCGCGCTGTGCAACTTCCTCTTCGGCGCCGCCAGCAGCTATTCCGTGCACCTCACGCTTTGGACCCTGAACGGTGCGGCGCAGGGCATGGGGTGGGCGCCTTGCGGGCGCTCCCTGGGGCATTGGTACAGCGTGCGCGAGCGCGGAACGGTATTCGCCTTCTGGAACCTCGCCGTCAACGTCGGCGGCGGCTTGACTGGCCTCATCGCCGCCTACAGCACAGCGTGGATGGGCTGGAGGTCGGCCTTTTATGTTCCCGGGATACTCGCCGTGCTGTGCGCCATATACCTGGTCGCCAGGCTCCGCGACACCCCGCAATCCGTCGGTCTGCCGCCCATCGAAGAGTACCGGAACGAGTACCCCGAACAAGGCGGGCGCGACCGCGAAGCGGAGCTAGGCACGCGCGAACTGGTGGTCACCTACATCCTCCGCAACGGTTATCTGTGGCTGTTCGCGGCCGCGAATTTCTTTGTGTACCTGACTCGTTACAGCATGCTCGATTGGGGTCCCACGTATCTCAAAGAAGTCAAGCACGCCAGCCTCGAACAGGGTGGATTCAGCACCGCCATCTATGAGTTGGGTGGCATGTTCAGCACCGTCCTGATGGGCTGGCTGTCCGATAAAGCCGGGGGACGCCGCGGCATGGTCAGCCTGCTCTGCATGGTTCCCGTTTTTCTGGCATTCGGCGGCATTCTGTATGCGCCGCCGGGAATGTTGTGGCTGGACCTGACGCTTTTCGGGATTGTCGGGTTTTTCATTTACCCCCCGGTCATGCTGCTGCCGGTCATGGGCCTGGATTTCACTTCGAAAAAGGCCATCGGCACCGCCGCGGGATTCATTGGACTGTTTGGGTATCTCGGCCGCACGGCGCAGGGCAAGGGTATCGGCACCCTGGCCGAGCGCTATGGATGGAATGCCGCATTTTATGGTATTCTGGCTTCCACGCTGATGGGGATTCTGCTGCTTTCCTGGACGTGGAAGCTGAAACCGAGGGCTGCCGGAACGAGGCGGCTCGAGGCGGCCGGAGTTGCGGCGACCCCCAAGGGAGGCGCTGCATGATCTTCACAATTTGCGGCCAACGCGCGCCGGCGCCGTTGTCACACACTGGTAACAGTGTTGTCAATACGCGCACACATTCAACTGAGACAATTTTGGATTCTTGAGAGGAGAATGAGAGGTCAGACTATGAACAAATTCTCGAAAATCACGTTGTTGATCGGATGTTTTCTGATCGCAGGTTTGCTCTACGGGCAGTTCGAGACCGCCGAGGTTCTGGGCACGGTGCGTGACCCCTCGGGGGCGGGTATTCCGAAAGCCGAGGTCACGCTCACCAACATGGACACGGGGATTCAAGCCAAGACCACCACCGACGACAATGGCAACTACGACGTCTTCAACGTCAGGGTGGGCCGTTACTCGATTGTCGTCGAGCACGAAGGCTTCTCCAAGGCCACGGCCACGGACGTAGCGGTCAATGTGGGCGCGCGCCAGCGCGTGGATCTCGCACTGGCAGTGGGTGCCGTCACCCAAACCGTCGAAGTTACGGGCGCGGCCGCCGCGCTCCAAACCGATTCCAGCGATCACGGCCAGGTGATCAGCACCGCGGCGGTCGCCGAACTTCCGCTCAACGGCCGCAACTATGCGGACCTGGCGCTCTTATCCACGAACGCCGTCAAGTCTCCGATCTCGGCCACCTTCTCGGCCACCGGCACGCCGCGGGAAGGCGCCTTCAACGTAAACGGCATGCGCAGCACGTATAACAATTTTCTGCTGGACGGCCTGGATAACAATGCCTATGGGACCAGTAACCAGGGCTATTCCGCCCAGTTAGTGCAGCCCTCGCCGGACGCGCTCGCCGAATTCAAGGTAATCACTAGCAACTACAGCGCCGAATACGGCCGCGTGGGCGGCGCGGTGGTGAACGCCGTCATGAAATCGGGAACCAATGACTTACACGGCTCGGCCTACGAATACCTGCGCAACACCGACTTGAATGCGACCGGCTTCCTGTTCAGTCCCGCCGTTTTTGTGAAGCCCACCTTGCAGCGCAACCAGTTCGGGGCCACCATCGGCGGACCCATCGTCAGGAACAAGCTGTTCTTCTTCGTGGATTATGAGGGCTTCCGCCAGTTGCAGCGTTATCTCAATTTCGACTCCATCCCCAGCATGACGGACCGCCAGGGCATCCTCCCCGTCTCGGTCGTCGACCCGCTGACCAACGTGGTTTATCCCGCCAACACGCAGATCCCGGTGGCGCAGTTGAATCCGTTCGCCGCGGCGGTATTAGCGGGGCTGCCGCCGACCAATGGCCCCGGACGCTCCAACAACGACGAGGCGCTGCTGCTCATCCGCGACTACGGCGACAAGTTCGACGCCAAACTCGACGGCCAGATCAACGATCGCATGACGGCATTCCTGCGCTTCAGCCAGCGCAAGGATTTGCAGTATTACGCGCCCGACCTCACCGGACCCTCCGGCGGGGACGGCAACGGCTACATTCACGTCATCGATCAGAACGCTTCCTTAGGCTACACCTGGACCGTCACGCCGACCTCTCTCTTCCAGGCTCGCTTGGGTTGGTCCCATATCGTTGCCGGCAAGGTGCCGCCGTATTTGGGTGGCCCAAGCATGTCCGCCATGTTCGGCGGCTTTCAAGGGCTACCGACTACTCCCAGTCTCACCGGCGGAATCAACACGCAGACCATCACCGGACTCACTGCCTTTGGCCGCCAAACCAGCAATCCGCAGTTCCAGAATCCTACTTCCTGGGATCCGGAACTCAATTATTCGAAAACCGCGGGCCGGCATTCTATCAAAATCGGTTACCAGTTTCTGCCGATCCGCACCGAGATTCTGGACACCAATCCGCTTTATGGTCAAGACACATACAGCGGGGCGTTCAGCAAGCCCACCTGTGCGCAACTGGGCCAACCTTCCACCTGCTCGATCACCAGCGACTCCACCAGCTACAGCCTCGCGGATTTCATGTTCGGCACTCCCAACCAAGTCAACCTGGGGAGCTATTCGGTCATCAATCTGCGGCAATTCGTGCACTCGATGTATTTTCAGGACGACTTTCGGGTGAGCACCAAGCTGACGCTGAACGTCGGGCTGCGGTGGGAGTTCGCGTCCCCGCTCTATGAGCGCGATAACAATTACTCGAATTTCGACCCCACCACCAACTCCATGGACAAAGCCACCAGCGGAAGCCTGTTTAACCGCGGTCTGGTCCACCCCGACTACAAAGACTTCGGGCCGCGGCTTGGCCTGGCGTACAGCATCAACCCCAAAACGGTGGCGCGCGCCGGATATGGGATCAGCTACACGTTCTTCAACCGGCCCGGAAGCGCCCAGGAGGGAATCAATGCTCCTCAGGCCCTGTTCGGTGTCTTCAGCCAGACGATTCCCCCGGGCGGCCCGGTGCCATCCACCTTCCTCACCACCCTGAATAGCTTCAGCACCAACATCGCCAGCCCCTCGGCCTTCAATCCGGCCCTTTCCAACGTCGTCTACACCCCGCCGGACAGCAAATGGCCGCGCATACAGAACTGGTTCTTCTCGGTGCAGCGGCAACTCCCCAAGGACACGATATTCGAGCTGTCCTACAACGGAAACCACAGTACGCGGCTGCCCATCATCGCCGATTACAATCAGGCAGCCCCCAACCAGCCGGGCCAAAGCTTAGGCGTTACCGCTCGCGTGCCGATACCCACTTTCGGGCCCATCACGTGGCTCTATCCAGGGGGTAACAACCACTACGATGGCCTTTCGGCGCGCGTCGAGCACCATTTCTCGAAAGGCTTGTATGTTCTGAACTCGTTCACCTGGGGGAAAGGCATGGGCGATTCCGAGCAGGCCCTCGAGTATTTCGCGGGCTACTACCAGGCCAATCCGCA
>Ga0326728_10012914_pt1 | contig 18348 bp, 15 predicted proteins | sample MB3enrmetagenome_FD_207602 | JGI IMG/M metagenome (GOLD analysis project Ga0326728, IMG submission 207602) | Lab enriched peat soil microbial communities from McLean, Ithaca, NY, United States - MB31MN | ecosystem: Environmental > Terrestrial > Soil > Wetlands > Peat | place: USA: New York... | reverse complement strand
CGGGCCGTACACTGGTTCGGGGGAAGGCTGCTCGGGTCAAACCGGCGGTTTCGGCTGTCCGGATCCGTCCACCTGGACGACCTACACGAACGCTCCCGGCGGCACGGTGTCGGTGGCGTGCACGGGTGACACCAACCACACTTCGGCGACAGCCACGGGCACGGTGGCGATCTCACAGGTGAGCCAGAGCCCGGCGCTAACGGGTTGCTATAACGGGCCGTACACTGGTTCGGGGGAAGGCTGCTCGGGTCAAACCGGCGGCTTCGGCTGTCCGGATCCGTCCACCTGGACGACCTACACGAACGCTCCCGGCGGCACGGTGTCGGTGCTCTGTAGCGGTGACACCAACCACACTTCGGCGACAGCCACGGGCACGGTGGCGATCTCACAGGTGAGCCAGAGCCCGGCGCTAATGGGTTGCTATAACGGGCCGTACACCGGTTCGGGGGAAGGCTGCTCGGGTCAAACCGGCGGTTTCGGCTGTCCGGATCCGTCCACCTGGACGACCGACACGAACGCTCCCGGCGGCACGGTGTCGGTGCTCTGTAGCGGTGACACCAACCACACTTCGGCGACAGCCACGGGCACGGTAACGATCTCACAGGTGAGCCAGAGTCCCGCGCTAACGGGTTGCTATAACGGGCCGTACACTGGTTCGGGGGAAGGCTGCTCGGGTGAAACCGGCGGCTTCGGCTGCCCGGCTCAGTCCACCTGGACGACCTACACGAACGTTCCCGGCGGCACGGTGTCGGTGTTCTGTAGCGGTGACACCAACCACACTTCAGCGACAGCCACGGGCACGGTGGCGATCTCACAGGCAAGCCAGAGCCCGGTGATCTCGAGCTGCTTTGACGGGGCCTACACCGGTTCGGCCGAGGGCTGCACCACCGTCACCGGTGGTTTCGGCTGCGCCGATCCGTCCACCTGGGCGACCTACAACAACGTACCTGGCGGCACGGTGACGGTAGCCTGCACGGGTGACCAGAACCACCTGGCGGCGAATCCTTCGCCTGCCGGGCAGGTTGTGATTTTGAAGGCGAGTCAAAGCCCACAACTTACGGGTTGTTACGTGGGGTCATACACGGGTTCGGCCGAGGGCTGCACCGGCGAGAGCGGCGGTTATGGGTGCCCGGCGGTTTCAAGTTGGACGACATATACCGAGGTTCCCGGTGGTACGGTGTCGGTGTACTGCGCGGGTGACAGCAACCACAATGGAGCAACTGCCACGGGCAATGTCGTGATCAGCCAATTTACCCCGGTGGTGATCGTGACCTGCTCCCCGAACTCCGTGACCTACACTGGCGAGGCGATTCCGACCTCGCCTGATTGCACGGCTACGGTGAAAGGCGTAAAAGGCGTGGTGCTCGCTAATCCTCCGGTGAGCCCGGCCAGCGTAACGGCCACCACCACCATTAGCGCGGCTTATCCGGGGATGAGCCCGGATTACAGCTCCAACAGCGGCTCGACCACGTGGACCGTAAACAATGCTACGATCGTCTGCTCGGTAAAGGATCCACAAGGGAATGAACTTAGCGATTTGCCGGCGGTGCCTCAGGAGCAGTACGGCACGGTGCTCAACATAACCTGTGCACAGCCGGCGATCAGCTCCTTGAAAAAACAAGTGACCGGGCCGGGCAGTTATGTTGTGACCGGAACCGATTCGGCCACGCTAGCCATGACGAATGGCAACGGGCCTGTAACCCTGAAGCTTTCGGAAACGGTGGACCATGTGACCTCGAGCTGGTCGTTCACGGTCCAAGCGGTGCCGGTACCGCTAACCTATACCATGCCGGGACTTCCCGTTTCCGCGGGCAACCCGTACTACCAGTACACTTATGGAGTCTCGGCCGGCAACCAAACCTACCCGCGGCCCACTCTGGCGAACGGTGGAATTGTGCTATCCTCGGGCGCCCTGGTGGGCCCGGACGATTTGAAGGTGAAGGTGGAGATGTACAATCCGAACACCTCTGCTGCGTTAAGCCTGAGCGGGGATCCGTTGTCGGAAGCGATTCCCGCCGGGGGCAAGCAGTATGAGTTGCTGCCGGTGGTTCCGTCGACGACGAAGTACACCATCACGTTCGCTCCGGTGCCGATGTACTACGTGGCGGACTATACGGCTGCTACGATCGTGGAGAAGAATCCGTCGAAGAACGTCTGGGGGCCGGTGCAGAACATCGCGGCCAGCATCAGCGCGCTGAGTCCGTATTCCTTCACGGTGAAGAACAAGAGCGGCGCGGACGTAGTGTGGACGGCCACGGCGTCGGACACGACGAACTTCACGCTCAGCCCGTCGCCCTGCACCACCTATCGTCTGAGCACCAGTCCGGCCACGGAGTGCACGTTCACCGTAGCCTTTGCTCCCAGCGGCGCCCCGCTGGGGCCGTACCAGGACCAAATCACCATCGTCGGGGTCGATCAGAGCACGGGGGCGGCGGTATACAACACTTTGGTTTCGCCGGCGGTGACCGACACCCTCAACGCCTATGTGTATAACGAGAACGGCCTCACGGTGAGCCCGAACCTGGGCAACTTCTCGGTAGGAGGCAGTGAAATGACCTTCACCGTGAGCAACGTCAGCGGGTATGCTGCGACCCTGGCGGCGAAATTCTCGAAGGCGGCGGAGTTCGCGGTCGATGCGAGCAATAGCAATTGCCCAACGACAGCGCCGCTGCCGGTGGGGAACAGTTGCACGCTGGCGGTGAAGTACACGCCGCCTGCGAAGCACGCGCCGGCGGCCACTCCCGGCTATGCCGCCATGACCGTTGACGGCACGATCACTCCGGTAACGGGTGGCAGGACGTACACTCTGGCCAAGGATGTGGTGGAGTTTAACCTTAATTAGCGGAGGCTCGAACCAGGCAACTGCGGTAACCAAACCGGACCCTCGAAGGCCCGGCCGCCAGGCTGAGCCCGGGAGTTTCTGCATTCTCTGCAAGGAAATCGCGTGTTCGTAATCTCCTAACGCCTGGTCTAGAACCCGTGGAAGCGTCGGGCCTTAGCCCGGCGAACCAAATGCCCTTAAAGCTTGGGCCTTTAGGCCCGGTGGCGCGGGATCCAACTCCAGCGGCCGGGAGGCCGAACTGTACGGATATTCCTCAGCCTTCGACACTAAGCCTCTCTTCACAGGATTCTCCCGGATGTATTCGGCGTGCCGCTTGTAATTGACGGCACCGTGAATACGATGGTTGGTGGGGCGGGGCTCCCCGAGCCGCTCGGAACCGCATACACCGGGCCTTTTGCTGGCACGCAGATTTCACCGGAAATTCATGGCACGTCAACCCGGCTGGACGCATACTTTTGTACCCTTGCAGCCGGCGGCCGGCCAGCCAAAAATGGAAGCTGGGCCGCGTGCAGGAGTATCCTAATTAGTAGGTCTCGTGATGATGAATTGGCTGAAATCCAACCTTGATTACGGCAAGAGCCTGGTAGATTCCGGGGTGGAAGGAGCGCGTTCCGCCGGGACCACCATGTTGAACGGCGAATGCCTGGGTTCCGTTCTTTCCCATTCGGCTCATAAGTCGTGGCCGTCGGCCGTGGTGGGCGCGGGGCTCGGAATCCTCTGCGGATTGGCTGGCCGGCGCAAAACAAGCGCCGTGTTCGCCTGTGGCCTGCTCGGAGGCGCCGCCGGATTCGGCGCCGGATTGGCGTGGGAGACCCGCCGGCTAACCGAAAGCATGGCGCGCGGAGCGATGAAACAGATGAACGGAGTGCGCGACGCGCACTGGCTGGAGAGAAATCCCATCGACTACGCCTAAGCGGGCGCTGCCGCTACCCCACTTTCTGCCACTTATTCCCGGGGCGCAGCCGTACCGGGTTGCCGCTCCAATTGCTCCAGCAAACGGCGGGCGCGCTGCGATTCCGGGTCGAGGGCCAGTTCCGCTTTAAGTTGCTCGCGAGCCTCCGCCAATTTTCCTTCCTCCATCAGCAACGCGGCGAATTGCCCGTGCAGGTGCGGCGGAACCGGCGCCCGATCAAGGGCGCGCCGGTACGAAGCCTCGGCGCCCGCCAGGTTGCCGGCACTATGCTGTGCGCCGGCTAAGGTGGAGTAGGTGCAAGCGTCGCCGGCGAGTTCCGCGGCCTGGCTCAGGTAATCCTCGGCCGCGTCCCATTGTTTGAAGACGGAGTACACCGTTCCCAGGGAGCTATAAGCCTCGGGATTCAGCGGATCGTCGGCGATTGCCCTCCGGAAATACTGCAAGGCCGCCTGGGTCCAGGTTGCGCCGTCTTCAACGCCGGGGCTGGTGCCCCGATTGAAGAGTTCCTGGCCCAGAAAGGCGTTGGCGTCGGCGCTATCCGGGGCGACGACCACGGCCCGGGTGTACAAAGCCAGGTTGCTGGACCAATACCGGCTGTAAGAAAAGCTCGTAAGCCCGAATGCGCCGGTGACCGCAAGAAGCACCAGGAGTTGCGCCAGCGGCACTTCCCTCCGCTCCCGCTTCCCGAGGCGCAACCGGCGCGCGCCCAGCGCGCACAACATGGCGAACCCCATCAGCGGCACGTAGAGGTAGCGGTCGTGCACCAATTGATCGCGCTGGAAGCGCAGGGTGCCCACGATCACCGGCAATAACGGCAGAAACAGCCAGGCGCAAGGCACGGCAGCCCGCGACTCCCGCCGGCACCACGCCCAGAGGCCAACCCCGGCCGCCACCATCACCGCTGACGGCAGCAGCAGGCTGCCCAGCGCGCGATGCTCGATCAAGTGCAGGCCATAGCACGGACCCAGCGGCCAGGGATAGACCAGCTTCTTCAGATAGAAACAGACCACCGCCGGCCAGGTGGAAATTACCGTCCACGCCGAAGCATGGTTGTAAAATGCCGGCGCCATCCCCTGCAACGCGAAGGCGCGCGCCGCCAGATAAGCTACGCCCACGGCCGCATACGGCGCCAAGGCCGCGGCGGCGGCGCGAATTCTTTTTCCGCGCGGGGCTTCGGGCCGCGATCTCCATTCATAAACCAGCACCAGCAACGGCAGAACCGCGGCCGTTTCCTTGGCCAGCAACGCCAGCGCGAACAGCACCAACGCGAGCGTCTTCCAGGCGGCGCTGCGCGCCTCCCGCCCCCGCAGATAACAGAGGAGCGAGCCCAGAAACAGCAGACCCAGCAGCGCCTCCGTGGCGCCGGAGATAAAGACCACGCTTTCGACCGTTACCGGATGGACGGCAAAGATGAGCGCCGCCACCCCCGCCGCCACCGGGTCTTTCAGTTCCCGCCGCGCCAGCACAAAGACGAGGCCGGTCACCACCGCATGCAGCAGCAACACCGCGGCGTGCCAGCCCAAAGCATGAGGACCGAACAGGCGGTAGTTCAGCAACAGCCAAACCAGAAAGACCGGGCGGTAGTAATTGCTGCCGCAGCCGCCCCAGTGGCTCCAGACATCGGAGACGAAGTAGTGCGGCAGAAAATGCCATGCCTGGACGCTGGGATTCATCAGGATTTGCGGCTTGTCGTCGTCAACGAAGCCGAACTTCAGCGCCGTGGCGTGCACCAGCACCGCCAAGATCAGCGCCAGGCCCAAGAGCATCCAGGGCAGCCGGCTTGGCGCCGCCGAGGCGGAAGCCGGCGCCGGCGCTTGCTTGACTTGCCTCTTGATTTGCTTCTGCCGGGTATTCACGCGCACGTTCCTGCCGGGAAGCTAGGCTCGCCGATCAGAGCCCGCAGCTTGGAAACGATGCTTCATGGTAGCACCTCCAATCTTCCCGCAGAAGGTCTTCGCCGGCGCCGGTCAAGCCCGGCCCCGAAACTGGATGATCCTGCGGCGGTCGCGTTTCGATGGCTTGGTTGGCGGGGCCGGGGTGAAAGTCCTCAGCGCCTTGCGCTCGGCCGCCATCTTCAGCCGCAATTCCCGGCTCGCCTCCGTTTCCCGGTAGAGCTTCTGAGCCTCCGCGGCCGGACCGCGATTCTCGCTGAGCAGCAAAACCTCCACGTGAAAGTCGCCGCCTTCGGTCGCAATCTGCAGGAGTTCGCCGAGCCGCACGGGGCGGGCGGGCTTCACGGGCTGGTGATTGCACCGCACCCTGCCCAGCTCACAGGCGCGCGCCGCCAAAGCCCGCGTCTTGAAGAAGCGCGCTGCCCAAAGCCACTTGTCCAGGCGCACGTTGCCCGGCCGTGCGCGTTCCGGACCGTAATCGGGAAATTGCTGCATTGCGCATCCGCCTAAAACAGGGTAGCAGAAGGCGTGGTTGGTCGTTGGTCCCGCCTTGCGGGATCTTCGACCGGAGGTTGAGCGCCGAATGACTGCCGCCTCCCGTCTCCCGTCCCCCGCGCCCACCGGCCCCTAGCTACTAACTACTAACTACTAGCTACTAACTACTAGCTACTAACTACCAGCTACTGCTCTCGGCCCCTAGCTACCAGCTACCGCCTTCGGCCCCTAGCTACCAGCTACTAACTACCAGCTACTAGCTACCAGCTACTGCCTTCGGCCCCTAACTACTAACTACTAGCTACTAGCTACTAACTACCAGCTACTGCCTTCGGCCCCTAACTACTAGCTACTAACTACTAACTACTAGCTACCAGCTACCAGCTACTGCCTGTGGCCCCTTGCCCTGCCAGGAGGGTGGCCGGGATTGGGCTATCTTCCTGGTTCTTAAGGTTTGAGAGCGTGACGTCCTGGCCCGGAAGCTGCCAATACCACAATCCATCGGCCCCGTTATGGCGCGATTCGATTCCCATGAGGAACTTGGCGCGCCTCAGGGTCACCTGGGCGATTCCCGCTTTGCCGGCCGCGCTGAGAATGGCGGCGGCTTGGAGCGGGCGCTCCGCCAAGGTCTGGCGCAGAAAGGCAACGGCCTCGCCGAGGGCGCCTTGCTCTTCCGGCGGAATATCGGGCGCGACCAGAGAGTGCACGGCCAGAAGGCTCTTGCCGGTCCAGTGGAAGGCGCCCTCCGTGGTGATGGAGTAGCTGAGGGCCGGGCCGAGCGGGCCGACGTTGGACTTGACGTGCGCCATGGCGCGCTGCTGCGGATCGTGGGAAGAAATGCCGGCGAGAAGCTCGCTGCGCACGGTGCCGGTGAGGTCGAGGGGGCCAAGAGCGCGGGCGGCGGCACGTCCGGTGCGCCCTTTGGTCAGGTGGCGGACGAGCAGAGTGCAGCAGCCGTGCTTTTCCGAGAGGCGGCAGAGTCCGGCGAGCCAGGACCAGGGGTGCTGGATGGGTCCGGTCGGCGCCGCGTCGAGATAAGACTGCACCGGATCGACGATGAGGAGCCGGGGCGAGGTTTGCAGCAGGGCCTGGTTGAGCAGTTTGAGGTCGGAGAGGCTGACGGGCGCGTACCGCGTCTCTTCGCCGGCGCCGGTGACGGAGGCGCGCAACAGGTGAAAGCGCTGCGGGTTCCCGCCGAGAGCGTCGAAGCGGGTGCGCACCACGCGTTCGGGACTGTTTTCCGCGCTGAGATAGAGGACTCGGGCCTTGCGGGTGAGGGCGGCGGCGATGGCCAAGGCCAGATAAGTGGTGCCGGAGCCGGGATCGCCGCTGAGCATAGCCAGCATGCCGGCGGGCAGGTAAGGTTCCCAGAGCCAGTCCTGGGGAGCGGGTTTGACTTCGGCCAAGGTAAGCAGGTCAGGGCGGGGTTCAGCCCGGGCTTCGAAGGAGCGCCTTTGAAGGGTTGTCCTGGCGAGGAGCATGCGGCGGCGCTCCGCTTCCATTTGCCTAAAGGCGGTTTGAACGGTGTTGTTTTCCGGCATGGCGCCTCCCGGGGCAACGGCCCCTGGCTGCTGCTATGTAACGTTATATAACGATACAATTACGTTGTCAAGAGGAAAGCAAGATTTTTTTTGGCAGGGGACACGGCAGAATTGAGAATTCAGGAGTTAGGAGCGGGGACCGCGAACTTGCTTGAAGCGAAAACGGAGTCACACCGGAATGGTGATCGACCTTGCATGGAAAAAGGCTCGAATTTGTAATCCGAATTGGACGCCGATGTAATCCGAACTGGACGCTGCTGGAATCCGGACCGGACGGAGCGCTATGCGGGCAGACAAGGATCGGGCGGTTTTCGGCGCCATGGCGGAGACCTTTGTCTTCGCGGAAGTGCTGAAACACATCTCCTGCTCGGGTGAGAACTACGCGCTGTACCACTACCGGGACAAGGACCAGGACGAAGTTGATCTGGTGATTGAAAACGGCCGCGGAGCGTTGATTGGGCTGGAAGTGAAGGCCGGCGCGGCGGTGCAGGCGGGCGATTTCAAGGGGTTGCGGAAGTTGGCGGGCGCCTGTGGCGATGATTTCCGGCAAGGCCTGGTGCTTTATGACGGAAAGATGGTGCTGTCCTTTGGCGGCCGGCTGTTTGCGGCTCCGATATCGTGTTTGTGGACATGAGTTGCACCCAGTGGGGGAACGAGGGGCAGGGAAATGCGCGCCCTTCCGGCGAAGGCGCCGGGAACGTCACTCGCGCGGCCGCGAATGGCAGGTAACGAAGTGAGAACAAATCACTGCGTTCAGGCAGTCGCTCAGGTCCGGGATTTCCGACCACGTTTGGAGCGTGGATGAGATGGTTGCGTTGCCAAATCAGCATGCGCTAACATCCCCTGCGTGATCGCGATCTTAAGGAAGAACGTCGAAGCGGCGCTCAACGAAATTGACCATGACGGCATCCCCAGGTTCAAGAGGTCCACGATTTACTGCCTTATTGCTAGGGGTCGTCATTACCCGCCAAAGTGCGTGCTCCATCTTGCATATTTCCACCAAACGGGAAAACGGCTGAAGAACCTCCACGGTGGCCCACAGACAAACACCCCTTTACAAAAGGCAGACCGCCGCATTCAGATTGTTGATTGTCGTTGCAGAAACACCTGTAACATTTCAAACTGACCCGCTACCGGAAAATTGGTAGTGGGTCGGTTTAGATTTTAGCCCTCTCGCATCTGCTGGAAATCCGTGGCATCATGTATTCATGCCTAGACGCTCAAGCAGAGATCACGACTTCGCCACAATCGCCCGCTCTGTGGTTGAAAAGGCCATCGGCGAACATCTGGACGGAACTCCCCTGGAGGACCCGAACGTGGGCAAAAATCCGGCTGCGGTAGCGCTGGGGAAGCTTGGCGGTGCCAAAGGCGGAAAGGCGAGAGCCGCGAAGCTCTCGCCTGCTAAACGCAAAGCAATTGCCAAGAAAGCTGCTCGAAAACGTTGGGGACTTGGCTAAACGTCGTCGTCGTCCTCTTCGTCTTCCAAGGTTGGGCCTTCGGGATATTCTGTTGGCAAGCCTTCCTCTTCGATGTCCTTGTTGAAATTGAAATCGAGAGGTTCAAGAGTTGCTGCGAAGACATTGTTGTCGTTGTACGACTCGAAGTCGATGTGAATCTGGTAAACGTCCCTGAATGCGCCCCTTCTCCGTAGCTGACCAGCAGCCCTCATTTTTTCGGGCGGCATGTCAAATATCCTGTACCAGCGAGAGCGCCATCTTGGGCCTTCCGGCGTCATCACTTCGAGCATTTCGGGATGGTGGGCACGAACTTCTCTCCCTTGAGGGTCTTCTGTGTAATCGTCACGCAAAGCACGCCGGATCGCAGCCCTCAGCAACTGCCTTGGGTCAAGCGGTTTTGGCCTGTAATGACGTTCCTGTAATGCCCAGAGTGCCACTTCGTCTGGGTCGATTGGGTCTACTACATCGGGATGCGCAACCCTATACTGCTCGACAAGGTAGAGCATCCTACGGTTACCGTGCCTATGAGCCCGAGTCGTCTTTGGTGGCGTCGCCATTGTTTCCTCACAGAACTGAGGGCGCAACTGATTGATTCCATCCGTCAGTGAGCGCCGTTAAGATTACCACGTCGCGAACTTTCACGAGTTGATCGCGAACCGCGAAGTAACCGATTTCTTTGCGATATTGCAGTTGGCCGACGATAATTCCGGGATGAATTTTGACTTTATGGGCAAATTGAATAATTCGAGTTTTTGGGTACAGCGGGCCGACTCTGCGAATAAAAGAGTCAAGTTCCTCTGGCGGAATGAGCGATGCCGCCGCCGCCTCGTTTGCTAGTCTCTCAGCCTCGTCTTCTATGAGGGTTAGCATAATTCCATTCACCCCGTCCACCATGTCAGCGTCCACTGATAAGGCATCTCCATTACGGATGTGGGCGAATTCATGCATAAGGGTGAACCAGAAGCCGTCTATCCGGTCGTGACGGAGGGACATCGCGATGACTGGCTCTGTATCCAGCCAAAACGCTGCGCCGTCAATTCGAACGCCGGCAATCGGCTCTACGATAACGAACCTTATGCCGTAATCCGCAAGAACCCGTGGAACACGACCGCTCTCTTTGCGGTAGGCGGCAAGTTGACGCAGCTTTTTTTCCGCCATGTCGAGCCTCTTCGGATTAAACGACGTAATGATTGGGATAGCCGCAGCCAACTGGCGCGCTCGGAAGCACCAAGCTTTTTCATTAATCGTAAGCCTAGGAAGAGCATCGGTTCGGCGCAGTGCAACCGGAAACGGAACGTCGCCTTCCAGTTCGGCGTTGCAAAAAAAGTTCTTGAGTTCAGATTCCAGTTCAGCAACGTTCTGGGAGAAGGAAATCCAGCCACGTTTCTGCATCTCCCGAATTGGGGCAATCTGATATAAGCGAGCCATCCGCTCAATGTCAGATACTTCAGTTTCGGTTTGGGATAATCGAAAAAGGCCATCCCACTTGAGCCATTCCGTCGCAGAATTGCCGAATGCAGCAGCGAGCTTCTTCGCCGTATCAGCTCCAATGTTGGTCTTGCACGCTATGAGGGAATACACCATTGAGGTGCTGAGGCCGGTGATCTTCGCCAGCTCTTCAGTGCTCCACCCCACTTCCTCCATCTTCTGTCGCAGAATCTTACCGGGATGAACGGGATTCATATCGAAAAGAGTATCGCCAGCCATAGAAAGTACTGTACACGAATATTTTACAGTTGTACAGTACTATTGTAAAAACTCTTGACAAAGCTAAAGCGATCAAGCATAATGGTCAGTATGAACAGGCTAGACAGCGCGGAGCGCTCTCAAGTGGTCGAGTGCCTTTGTGATGGCAACAGCATCCGGGCGACGGTTCGGATTACTGGGGTTGCCAAGAATACCATCACAAAACTGCTGGTCGAATTGGGACCGGCTTGTGTTGCCTACCATGATGAGCACGTGCGCGGGGTCCGCGTGCGCTGCTTGCAGGCCGATGAGATTTGGAGCTTTGTCGGAGCGAAGCAAAAGAACGCATCCAAGGAACAGAAACAGGCAGGTTGGGGCGATGCGTGGACGTGGACAGGAATCGACGCGGACACGAAACTCTGCGTTTCGTATCTGGTCGGCCTGCGGGACAAGGGCTGCGCTTACGAGTTTATTCAGGATTTGGCAGATCGCATCCTCGGACGGCCACAGATCACAACGGATGCCTTGAAAGCGTATCCAGACGCGATTGAAGCGGCTTTTGGCGCGGATTGCGATTACGCGCAATTGCATAAAATATTCGGCGCGTCGAACGAACCGGAAACGCGGTACAGCCCGGCGACGTGCATCGGAGCAGACATGAAAGTCGTTAGCGGAAATCCCGATCCCAAGCTCGTAACCACATCGTTTGTGGAGCGGCAAAACCTCACCATGCGGATGTCGATGCGCCGGTTCACCCGACTAACGAACGGCTTCAGTAAAAAGCTGGAGAACCACGCCGCTGCCGTGGCGCTGTATTTCATGTACTACAACTTCTGCCGGGTGCATCAAACCTTGCGTGTGACGCCCGCGATGGAAGCGGGAATTGCGGAGCACGTCTGGTCGATTGAAGAAATTGTCGGGCTGCTAAGAGGATAGCTTTATTTTGGAGGAATCTTTAGGACTCGGGTATGCACTAGGAGTTCCCCTGTCTCGTCAACATGCCGTTCATCTACAAGCGCATCTCCGCCTTTGAAGCACCGCTTATATCCATTTTCGTAATCTACGTGATGCGTCCCGATGACGTGATTCATTAGGCCACCGCCTTTGCCGCAGTCCCGACCACAAATGAGACATCTTATGCCATGACGAACCGCCCCTTTTTTCTTTTTGGGCATTTTAAGCTCCTCCCGCCAGCCATTATTGCGCTCGCATCGACTTTTTTCAAACTGACCCACTACCGGAAAATTTGGTGGTTGGCAATTGGACAAACTAAGGACTATTCTAATCGGCAACATCTGATCCCCAGGGAAATTCGTCGGCGAGGCAGCTCGATGCCGCAGGCCACAGGTTCGATTCAGTTTGCAGTTGGGGGGCGTACTCTGCCCCCGCTAGACATCTGGATCAAGATTACGGAGCGCTTTCGCGGCCGCACGGTTCGGATACTTTGTGAGAGGTTGACGGGGCGTGCGGGCGCTACCTACAGGGATTTGGCGCCGGGGCAGCGGGGGGAGATATCCAACATTACGGGCAAAGACGAGCAAGGGCAGGTTCGGAAGGGGCATACGCATGCTCATTTCCTGCTGTGGCCGGATGAGCACGGGTTCCCGGCTCGTCTGATGGCGTGGAGCCCGTCAAGGCCGTTTGGGGAGCAAGAGGCCGAAGCTCTGCTGGCGGCTTCCGTGCAGCCTATTTTCTGGAGCGACGACGCGGAGTTTCCGCTCTACCTTGTACCGCTTCCTCTGGAATGTCCTCTGCCGAGCAGCTTGACGAGGCTTTCGCGGTACTGGCACAGCGTGACCCCTTTTGTGGTTCCTCCTGCCCGGCATCGCTTCCGCTCCCAGGGACGTCCCCGGCCGGGGGAGGCGCCAGAGCAGGTGGCGCGTAAGCTGCTGGTGGCTTCTGGACTTCCTGGGCCGCGCAATATCAGCGTTCTGCCGAGCGGCGGCCCCTGTGAGGTGCGCGTTCACGAGACGCGGCAAAGCCGGTTGGCTCGAAAGGGAGAGCAGGGCTCAAGGGTGTTTTCCGGGTTTCGCATGCTAATAGAGTTCGATGATCCGGTGCCGGGGCCCATCGCCATCGGCGACTCATGTCATTTTGGCCTGGGGCTCTTTCAGGCTGGTGGGGGCGAGGCATGAGCGGGGAGCTTCATATAGCCGGGGATTTTTCCGGGATTCAGGCCTATGTCCTGAATGTGTCGGCGGCGGGCGGGGGCCAGGCGCGGCGGCTTCGCGCTCGGTCCTTTTTTGTGGAGCTGGCAGGCGAGGTCACGGTCTGGAAGTTGCTGCAAGCGTTTGGTTGCGGCTGGGACGCTGTGGTCGCATCGGGCGGGGGTAACTTCCTGGTCCGTGTTCCCTCGAGGCCGGATGGGGAGGAGACCCTTTCGCGCCTAAGGACGGAATTGGAGTCACAACTTTTTGAGGATACCGGGGGTGAGCTAGGGCTCTCGTTGGCTTGGGGCGGCAACGCTGATGAGGCGCTTCAGAAGCGCGAGGGCGAGAAGGGCCGCTTGTGGGCACGGACGATGAACGAGCCCGGAGGTTGGACGGCGGCTCGTCTTTCGCTGGAGGGTTTGCGGGATTTGTGCGAGATTTGCCGGCGGCGGTCGGCAACAGCTACACGTGAGGATGACGGCGAAAGGATTCATGTGTGTTCGCGGTGCGACGGCGATACGGAGGTTGGAAGGCGCCTGCCCCACGCGGAGTTCGTCAGGCTGCGGGAAGGTGCAAAGGATTTCGTGGTCCTGGGCCAGGGGGTCGAGCTTCAACCGGTAAGGGAAGGTGCGGGCTTGATCCCGCGCTCAATGAAGAGGCACATCCCTCTTGGACCGTCCGGCCTGCCACTCACCTTTGAGGAGATTGCGGCGCTGGCAACGGGAGACAATTTGCTGGGCGTACTTAAAGCTGATGTGGACAACATGGGGGCAAGGGTTAGCCAGGCGATCAGGACCGATTCGAGCCTGGGTTTGCTGAGGCAGCTCAGCCGCGACCTGGACGCATTTTTTAGGCAGGAGGTACAGAGGAAGCTAGCACAGCCGGAGTGGTCTTCGATCTACACGATCTACTCAGGGGGGGACGACCTCCTTTTGGTTGGTCCCTGGGACACGATCCTGGATTTCAGCGGGGTGGTACGGGACGCTTTTGGGGCGGGTCCGGGGAAGACTTATGGACTGACGCTGAGCGCCGGAATTGCTCTCACTTCGTATCGTCTCCCGATACGCCACGGCGTAGATAGCGCCGAGGAGTGCCTGGAGAGATCGAAGCAAGGAGCGAAGGACCAGTGCTCCGCCTTGGGCGCAACATGGAAGTGGACCCGGCACCAGAGCATCCTGGAGCAGGCCAAGAGGATTGTGAGCTGGATCAACTCGGATATATGCGGGCGGGCGCTCATCCATCGTTTGCTGGTTCTCAGCGAGAGCAGTGAGCCAAGGAGGGCCGCGCTTTGGGCATACGAGGTGGGCAGGAATTTCCCGCGACGGGATGACCGCGATCCCGAGCGCAGGGAGTTTCGCTCCTGGGGTGAGGCCGAGCTTGCGGGATTACACTTGGCGGCCGGGTCGTTGCAGGAGCTGTGTATCGAGCTCCGGTACGCCCTAACGGCCACGAGAGCAAGGAGGGTTGATTGATGACGGATATGCGGGAGGTCATGAAATCCGCCGGTCTGATTAGGGCCGCGGGGGCGGCGGGATACTTCGATGACCAGGGGAATCTTAAGGTTGAATTCGTCTCCAAACCCTGCATGGAGCCGAAGGCGGAGCGATTTGCCAAGGAGAATCTCACCATGAGCCAGTTAAGGGGATTCTTCAACCACTGCCGGGAAATTGAGCGACGGCTGCGCAGTAAGCAGAGTACATGGGGGGAGGAGAGGGCGAACGTTGCCAGGGTTTCGGTTTTTGCGGCGGACGCGGCCGGCAAGAAGCCTGCGAAAATCCCGCGGTCTTTCCGCGAATTTCTGGACGCCAACTTGGCGACGGTTCACTGCGAGAAGGACTTTGTCGATGGCTTTATGAAGCATTTTGAGGCTCTGGTCGGCTTCGCCGCGCTTTATATGAGAAAAGAGGAGAGGGATAGATGATACGGAAATCGATTCACACCATCGAGGGCAAATTGGAGTGCGTCAGCGGGCTGCGCATTGGCGGGTCCCAGGAAAGCTTGCAAATCGGCGGGACGGATTTGCCGGTAATAAAGCACCCCGTAACCCACGCGCCCTACGTGCCCGGCTCGTCGCTCAAGGGGAAAATGCGCTCGGAGTTGGAAAAGCGATTGGGGAAGTTCGGCGGACGCGGGGAGAAACAAGGCACTGAGCCTTGTGACTGCGCCGGGCGGGACTGCCCGATATGCCGCGTGTTCGGGCCTCACAAGAAGCCAGAGAGTCAGCTTGGGCCAACCCGGATCATCGTTCGGGATGGCCGGCTGCTCGAGGGCGGGGATATTGAGATCAAGACCGAGAATGTAATCAATCGCAAGACCGGGGCGGCAGAGCATCCCCGGAAGTTGGAGCGTGTTGCGGCAGATTCTAAGTTTGATCTGCAGGTGAGGGTGCAGGTCTACGATCTCGATGACGCCTTCCAATTCGATGGAAAACATGGAGGGGAGGCTATCCTTGCTGTGGTGCGACAGGCCCTCGGCTTCGTCGAACAGACGGGCTTGGGCGCCGGGGTCAGCCGTGGCTCCGGCCAAGTGCGATTGCTTGATCTGAAGCTGGACGGGGCTCCATGGCAATGAGGCTTGTGTCGGTGAAGCTGGCTTCCGTCAGCGGGTGGGCCACGCCTTGGCAGGCTGATACGGTGCTCGGCATGATGGCGGTGGTTTATGGCCGCGCTCATGGTTCGGGGCGGCTTGCGGAGAACCTGCTTAATCCCTGGCGACAGGGAGATCCGCCGTTTGTCATATCCGACGGTTTCCCGGGCGACCTTTTACCCGCGCCGCGGTGCCTTCCGTTTTGGCCCTGGCCGGACACCGAGCGGAAGCGGGTGAAGCGCATAGAGTGGCTTACGCGGTCGCAGTTCTTGGCCCTGCAGCGGGGAGAGAGGCCTGACCTTTCGGAATCTTTGGAGCCGCCGTTTCGGCGGTCGGTGCGAGTTCGCAACACCCTGGACCGGACATCGGATGCGACCGGGGGCCGTGGGACACTCTACGAAGTGCCGGAGGAGACGCTGGCGCAGGCCCACGACTATCTGCGGCTTTATGCGAGGGTGGGCGCGGGCAAAGAGGGCTTCTTGGAGGAGACGCTGTCACTCCTGGCGGAGCGGGGATTCGGGGCGGACGCTTCGGTTGGATTTGGGCAGTTCCAACTCGCTGGGGGCCTCGAGGACGCCGGTTGGCTCTCTTCGGTGGGGGACAGCAACGCATGGGTATCCCTTTCGAGTTTCCAGCCCGGTGCGCAGGATCCAACCGAAGGGTACTGGCGATCGTTCGTAAAGTACGGGAAGCTGGGTCCGGAAATGGGCGTTCCGAGTGTATTCAAGAGGCCCCAGTGGATGCTGCGCAGCGGCTCCTGTTTTTACCAGGGAGGCGCTCCCCGTGACTGGTATGGACGGGTAATTGATTCGGACGCCCTGCTTCCTTCCAGCGTTGTGAACGAGCTGGCTTCGGGGGGCGTTCGCCCGGTGCAGCCGGCGTTTGCTCTTGCTGTGCCGATGAGATGGGCGAGGGAATATCGCATATGAACTATTCCGGTGCAGTGATAAGCGTAGGCGGAGCGCCGGAGCCGATCGTCTTTACTCTTAGGCAGGCGAGGCCGCGCTTTGTGCTTTTTGTGGTGTCTGACCTGTCACGGCGGGAACTCGAAGAAAGGGTCCTGCCAAGCTTGGAGGTAGTTCCGCAATACAACATACTTACGCTGGCTGACGTCAGCGATCTGGCGGACTGCTATGAGAGGGTACGTAAGGCAATACCCGCTTGGCTGGAGGAGCGGCAGGTCGACTCGCGCGAGGTTTACGTTGATATCACCGGGGGGACGAAGCCAATGAGCGCTGCCTTGGCGATGGCTGGCGCGGAGCACTTTGGCCGGTTCACCTACGTCAGTGGCGCCAATCGGGGGAGGGACGGATTGGGAACCGTCGTTACCGGCACTGAGGAGTTGGTGCCGACCGTCAACCCTTGGGAGAAACTGGCGGTCAGAGAGAGGGAGCGCGCAGCTTGGCTGTTCCGGGAGGGCTATGCGGAGCAGGCAGCCGAAGTGCTGCATGGCGCTGCGGAGAGATGCGGGCCCGAACTGCAACAGGAGCTTCAGACTTTGGCCCAGTTGGCGGCTTGTTTCGGGGAAATTGACCGGTTCCACTTTTCGGGCGTGGGCCATGATTACGGCAGGATTCGGGACAAACTGAACCTGATATTCAGTCATCGCGGCGAGTTGGGCGTGTTTCGGAGGGTCTGTGAAGCCTCGGATCACTGGCGGAGGCTCGAGGAGGGGTGTAAAAGCAGAGGGACGCAGGTTCGCGCCACCTTGCTCGAGCTTTTGGCCAATGCGAAGCGGCGGGCGGGGCAGCGCCGCTACGACGACGCGATAGCGCGGCTGTACCGGGCGGTGGAGTTGTTCCTGCAAGGCCAGCTCTCGGAGGCGTTCCGGGCCGTGCTAGGCAAGGTGAAGCTGGAATGCGTTCCCGCGGAGCATAGAGTCCGGTGGGAGGAGGAATTCGGCTCAAGGGAGGACGGGGAGTATGAGCTAGGGGTGCGCGATGGCTTCAGCGCGCTGCGTTTCAGCGCCGGTCCCAAACATCACGCGGTTGCTGGGGGATATGGATCGATCTGCAATCACTTACAGAAGCGAAACAATTCTATCCTGGCGCACGGGCTCGACCCGTGCGGGGAGGAAGCTTTCAGGAACTTTTGGGGGGCCCTTCTGCCGGTGGTTCAAGTTCAACCGGAGGAGGTTCCCGAGTGGCCGGACATTGCTTTCTGATGTGGGCCGGCCCTGGCTAAAGCTGGGCCGGTCTCACGGCCGAAGGATGGCTTGAGGCAAAAGGGGCCAACATGATCGCCATGTTGGTGGGAAAGGAAGCCGCGGCTGCGAGCGGTGAGGTGAGCGGCGGTCTTCAGGGGCCGCTCGTGATGGAGAAACTGTTGCGATATTTAGACTTACATCGCATAATCGTTTGGGTGCGGTTGTCTGGGTGCTTGGCGCGGACAGTTGCTCGCACGAGGATTTGTAGCTCCTTGAAAATTCGATAGATATCACAGACGCTATTTCCGCGATCAATTGATCGCGGCCCCATTGAAGCTAGTATGTGCCGCCCGCCAAGCTGAACTGCGGTAGGATTTCCGCGATCAATTGATCGCGGCCCCATTGAAGCGCCGCCATTAGATTCTGGACCCACGTCCAGATCAGAATTTCCGCGATCAATTGATCGCGGCCCCATTGAAGCGCCGTCATCAAAGCCTGAATGTAAGCCCAAGTTGCCATTTCCGCGATCAATTGATCGCGGCCCCATTGAAGCCAGCTCGCCGAGGCCAGGGTGTTGGCACCCGGCCCCATTGAAGCCTGGAGTCGGCCGTTGCCCCAGTCAACGATCAAGCATTTCCGC
>Ga0326728_10012913_pt1 | contig 18348 bp, 7 predicted proteins | sample MB3enrmetagenome_FD_207602 | JGI IMG/M metagenome (GOLD analysis project Ga0326728, IMG submission 207602) | Lab enriched peat soil microbial communities from McLean, Ithaca, NY, United States - MB31MN | ecosystem: Environmental > Terrestrial > Soil > Wetlands > Peat | place: USA: New York... | reverse complement strand
TACGGTGGACCTGGCCAACTGGCAGTTCACTGCCGGCGTCAGTTTCACCTTCCCGTCGGGCGCGGTCCTGGCCCCGGGGGGCTACCTGGTGGTGGCAGCCAACCTGACCAATCTCCTGGCCAAGTATTCCAACCTCAACACCAGCAACACCGTGGGCAATTTCGGCGGCAGACTCTCGCACAAGGGCGAACGGGTTGCCCTGGCCATGCCGCAATTCGCCACCATCGCCACGGAGCAGGGCGCCACGACCAACCTCATTTACGTGGTTCAGGACGAGGTGAGCTACCAGACGGGCGGGCGTTGGGGCCAGTGGGCCCACGGCGGCGGCAGCAGCCTCGAATTGATCAATCCCAATTCCAATCACCGGTTGGCCTACAACTGGGCCGACAGCGACGAGACCATGAAGTCGGCCTGGACGAACCTCCAGTACACCGGCGTGCTGGATAACGGCGCCAACTATGGCAATGCTATCGATTACGTCCAACTGGGCATCCTGGACGTTGGAGAATGCCTGGTGGACAACGTCGTAGTGCGGCCCGGCGGGACCAAGGGCCCCAACATTGTCGCCAACAGCACTTTCGAGACGGGCCTGGGCGGGTGGACGCTGGAAGGCGATCACGAGCGCTCGAGCCTCGAAACGGCCGCCGGCTTGGGGGGCTATCAGAGTTCCCAATCCCTCCATCTGCGCTCGAGCGACAGGGTGTGGACCCTGCCGGATTACGCCCAGGGCGCCCTCATCGGGAACACGCTGACGAACGGCCAGACGGCGACCTTGGGCCTGGAGGCCCGCTGGCTGCACGGTGACCCGGAGGTCCTGCTCCGCTTGCGCGGGAACTGGCTGGAGGTGACCGGCAGGATGCCCGTGCCGGCCAACCTGGGCACTCCGGGCGGGCGCAACAGCCGCTACGTCACGAACGCCGGGCCGGCCATCTACGAAGTTAAACACTCCCCGCCCCTGCCGGCCACCAATCAGCCAGTGGTGGTTTCCGCCCGGTTCCATGATGTGAACCCGCTGCAGCCAACCCTCCTCTACCGCATCGACACCGTGACCAACCCAACTCCCGCCTACATCTCGGTTCCGATGAACGACAGGGGCACCAATGGCGATGCTGTGGCCGGCGACGGCATCTTCAGCGCCACCATCCCCGGGCAATCCGCAGGCACGGTTGTCGCCTTCCTGGTTTCGGCCCGGGACAGCCTGGGGGGAACGAACCTCTTTCCCGCGGACATCAAGAGCAACGCCGGCGTGCCGCGCGAGTGCGTTGTCGGCTTCGGCGATGCCACGCCCGCCGGCAGCTTCAAGCACCACCATATCTTCATCACTCAGAACTGGGCCAATCGTTGGGCCCAGGGCGCCCCGGGGGTTTCGCACGAGATGCACGATGGGACCTGGGTCGATGGCGGCGGACGCATCATCTATGATTGGGTGGGGCGCTATGCCGGCAGCCCTTATCACCAATACTTGGGTTCGCCCATTTACAACGTCGCCGGCCAGCATTGGGAGGTCCCTCGCGACGACCTGCTCTATGGCGTCAGCGCCCTGGACAAAGAGCATGTGCCCGGCAACGGAGCCCTGGATGACGACACCCTCCAACGCGAGCAAGCCTGCTACTGGATGGCCCATCAAGTCGGCATCAACGGACAGAACCAGAACCGCCGCTACTACGTCTTATTTATCGACGGCAACCGCCTCTCGCCGCTCATGGAAGATGCCGAAACCCCCGATGCAGACGTGGTCGCGGAGTACTTCCCTACCGACACTGACGGCTACCTTTACAAGAACCATGGCTGGTTCGAAGGCGATGTCGAGCCGCAGCTAGGCGGATTCATAAACTATAACAATATGTCGTGGTGTGTTCTGGGCCGCTTCACCACCACGATCAATGGCCTGACCAACCAATACAAACTCGCCCGCTACCGCTGGAATTATTGGGCGCGCGAATACCCGGGGTCCGCCAACGATTACAGCGCGATCTTCGACCTCATTGATGCCGCCAACATCCCCACCAACAACCCGGACTATTATGTCCAGATGGAGGCCCAGGTGGACACCGAAGAATGGCTCCGCTTGTCCGCCATGGAGCATGCCAGCGGGGATTGGGACAGTTTCTTCACCCAAAACCAGTGGAACATGTACATCTACAAGCCCACCCACGGCAAGTGGACCGCCCTGAAATGGGACTGGAACATCGCCCTGAACCTTGGCGGGACCACATCGTGGGGCCCTGATGGAGGCAACCTCTTCAACTACGGCTCCGTCGACCCGGTCATGGCCGCTTTCCACGATTACCCGGCGCACCAACGCGCCTATCTCCGCGCCTTCCAGGACATCGCCAACTACGCGATGAACAACTCCGCGATCAACCCGATGCTCGAGGCCAAGTACGCCGCCTTCGTGGCCAATGGCCTGACCGCGACCACTTGGTACTACGGCACAGTGACGGTGACCGACCCCAAGGTCGCGCTCGAGGGCTGGATCGGCACCATGCACAACTCCCTCCTGGCCGCATTGGCCAGCCACGGGGTAACCAACATCCCCTTTGCCGTCAATTCTGTGACCGTCAATAACAACCTGGCCACCATCTCCGGCACCGCGCCCCTGGCGGTCAAGACCCTCTGGTTCAATGGCGTTGCCTACCCGCTCACCTGGCCCACGGTCACGGGATGGACTGCAACGATCCCCCTCCAGCCGGGCGCCAATCTCCTGTCCGTCCAGGGGGTTGACCTCCAAGGCCGGCCGGTTTCAGGCGCATCGGCCACCGTCACCGCGACCTTCACCGGGGCGGTGCCTTCGCCGTCCGGCCTGGTGGTCATCAATGAGATCATGTATAATCCGGCGGTTCCCAATGCCCAGTATATTGAGTTGTACAACCGCTCGCCCAATGTCACCTTCGATCTCTCGGGCTGGCTTCTGCAAGGCGTTGGTTACACTTTCCCCGCCGGGTCGATGATCGGGCCGAATTCTTTTCTCATTCTGGCCGCCAACCGCCAGGCCTTTGCCAGCGCTTATGGACCGACCAACCTGGTCTTTGACACTTTCCCCGGCAACTTGCCCGCCTCAGGGGAATTGCTCTCGCTCATCCAGCCCGGCCTGACCCCCACCAGCAATCTTACTGTCGCCCAGGTGCTCTATGCCGACACCGCGCCCTGGTCGACGGTGGGCGGCAGCCTCGGTTCATCGCTCCAGTTGATCGATGCCCGCCAGGACAATTGGCGCGCCGGCAATTGGGCCGCCGTTCCAACCAATGCCACCGCCGCTCCTCACTGGGTCAATGTCTCCACGGTCATCCCTGCCACCTCTTCCACCTTCCTTCTCTATCTGGAGTCCGCCGGAGATATTTATCTGGACGACATCGAGCTCCTGGATGCCAATGGCATCAACCAACTGGCTGACGGCGGTTTCGAGTCTCCCTTGGACGGCGTCTGGAATCTGACGGCCAACTTCGCTCAATCCACGGTCAGCACCGCCGCCGCCCATTCCGGCAACTCAAGCCTGCACCTGGTTGCCACCGCTGCCGGCACCGGCAGTGGAAACGCCATCTACCAAAATATCAATCCGCCTCTCTCTCTCGGCCAGTACTACACCCTGAGCCTCTGGTATCTCCAGAGCACCAACGGGGGTCCGCTGGTCGCCGAGTTGGCCTCCTCCACTACTCCGGTCGTCGTCGCCCCATCTCCTCCGCTCACCAAGCTGGCCCGGGCCACGCCCGACGCGTTCAATAGCGTGGCAGATACACTGACCCCTTTCCCGCCGCTCTGGCTCAATGAATTGCAGGCCGACAACCTGACCGGCATCACCAACGCCGCCGGCCAGCGCGTGCCCTGGCTCGAGCTTTACAACCCCAGCCCGAACGTCGTTTCCCTCAGCGGCCTTTGCCTTGCCAACAACTACACCAACCTCACCCAGTGGACCTTCCCTGCCTCTGCCAGCATCAACCCCGGCGAATTCAAAGTCATCTTCGCCGACGGCCAAACCAACCTCTCGACCTTGACCGAACTGCACACCAGCTTCGTTCTGCCCAGTCCGAGCGGTTCGCTCGCCCTGAGCCGTCTTTTCAATGGGCGGCCCCAAGTCCTGGATTACATGGACTACACCAACCTGCCCCCCGGCTATTCTTATGGCTCATCCCCGGACGGACAGGCCTTCGCGCGCCAGCAGTTCTTCTATGCCACCCCCGGCGCCTCCAATAACGCTTCCCCCTCGGTTTCTTTCATCCCTTACACCGCCGCCGGCTCGGTTTACACTCAGAACTTTGATTCGCTCCCCAACCCGGGATCGGTCTCGGTCAACAGCGCCAACCCGGTGACCATCGACGGCATTGCCTATTCGCTGCCCGACCCGTTTGACTTCGCCGCCGCCCCGGCCGCCAGCGGCCAGAACGGCGGCCTGGGCCTGCCCGCCATGGCCGGCTGGTTCGGCCTGGCCTCGTCGAGTTCCGGCGCGCGCTTCGGGGCGTCTTACGGCGATCAAACCACCGGCGGTGTAATCAGCTTCGGCCCCGCCAACAGCGCCAATCGCGCCCTGGGCTTGCTGGCCACCTCCACCACCGGCCCCACCGCCTTCGGCGCCAAATTCATCAATCAAACCTCCAACACCTTCAACCTCATCAACCTCCAATTCACCGGCCAACTCTGGCGCCAGTCCGACAAGTCCAAGACGCTCCAGTTCTATTACCTGGTTGATCCCACGGCCGCCCTGCCTTTCTCGACCGACTTTTCCGCCCCCGTCCCGGGCCTCAACGTGAGCTTTCCCACGCTTGCCGGTGCTGCCGGGGGCCTGGCGGTGGACGGCACGCTGGCCGCCAACCAAACCAACCTGAGCATCGTCAACCAGACGATAACCAACTGGCCCCCCGGGGCGGCGCTGTGGCTGCTTTGGGTCATGGCCGACTCGACAGGCAAGGCCCAGGGCCTGGCCATCGATGACCTCAGTTTCTCGGCATTGGACACCACTGCGGTCCCTGCTCCGGAACTGGGCGTCGTTAGTCTCACCGGCAGCACTCTCACGCTGGCCTGGCCCAGCGTGCCCGGCGCACTCTACCGCGTGCAGTACAAGGACGACCTGGCCACTCCAGCCTGGGCCACCCTCGGCAATGATATCCCAGGCACCGGCGCCCCTGTCTCACTCGACCTGGACGTCTCGACAGCTCCACAACGTTTCTATCGAGTCATGGTCGTCAACGTGCCCTGAGGGCGCAGACAACCGGCCACTGATGGCGGGCGGGTCGAGCCAAAGCAGGCGGGGCGCGCCTGCACCGAGGGATTACGCCCATTTGTCGTTTTTCAATGGCCCAAAGGGCGTCAGTAGTCTATATGCCTTAACCATGACGATCCGACTTTCGACAACCAGCCTTTCGCTCGCTATGTCCGTGCTTGCGGCCGCCTCAATGGCAGGGTCCGCCCCGAGGGTCTTGCCCGAAGCCAGGCAGCCCGACGACGTCCGCCTGCAGCCGCTCAAGGACCTGGACGGCTACTTCCCTTTCAAGCCGCCGGCGTCCAGGGCCGAGTGGGAAAAGCGCGCCCAACGGGTGCGGCAACAGGTCCTGGTCTCGCAGGGACTCTGGCCGATGCCGACCCGGACGCCGCTGCACGCGGTCATCCACGGGCGAATCGACCGCGGTGACTTCACGGTCGAGAAGGTCTATTTCGAGAGCGCGCCGGGCTTCTTCGTCACGGGCAATCTGTATCGTCCGAAAAACGTCTCGGGCAAAGTTCCCGGGGTCTTGTTCGCCCACGGGCATTGGAGCAACGCGCGCCTCTCGCTCTCGACTCCGGCCGAGCTACGGCATGAGATCGCCGAAGGGGAGGAGCGATTCGAGGAAGGGGGCCAAAGCCGCTTTCAGTCCTTATGTGTTCAGGTTGCCCGCATGGGCTGCGTGGTCTGGCAGTGGGACATGCTGGGCAACTCGGACTCCCAGCAGCTTTCGATGCAACTGGTCCACGGGTTCGCCCAACAGCGGCCCGAGATGAACACCCTCGAGAACTGGGGCCTGTTCACTCCCCAGGCCGAGGCGCATTTGCAGAGCGCCATGGGCCTCCAGACGTGGAACTCGATCCGCTCTGTGGACTTCCTGCTGAGCCTGCCGGAAGTCGATCCGGACCGCATCGCGGTGACCGGCGCCAGCGGTGGCGGCACCCAGACCCTGATCCTCGCCGCCATTGAACCGCGCCTTGCCCTCTCCTTCCCCGCCGTCATGGTCAGCACCGCTATGCAAGGCGGCTGCACCTGCGAAAACGCCTCACTCCTCCGCCTCGACACCGGCAACGTCGAGTTGGCCGCCCTCTTCGCCCCCAAACCCCAAGGCATGACCTGCGCCGACGACTGGACCAAAGAGATGTCCGCGAAAGGCTTTCCGGAACTGAAGCAGCTCTACACCCTGATGGGCGCCCCCGACAATGTAATGCTCAAGCGAGGCGAGCACTTCCCGCACAACTACAATGCCGTTTCCCGCTCCGCCTTCTATACGTGGCTCAACCGCCACTTCAAACTCGGCTTCCAGGAGCCGGTCATCGAACGCGATTACTCGGTCCTCAAACCCGAGCAACTTACCGTCTGGGATGATGGGCATCCCGCTCCGAAAGCCGCCGGCCCCGGCTTCGAACGCCAGTTGCTGCGCTGGTTCCATGAGGATGCCCAGACACAGCTCGCCGCCCAACAGGCCACCCCCGAGCGCTTCCGCGCCTCCTGCCTCGGCGGCTGGGACATTGTCCTCGGCCCCCGCTGGCCCCAAGCCGGGAACGTCGAGTGCCAAACCATTGGCCAATCCGACTGCGGCTCCTGGACCCAGACCGCCGCCTTGCTCCGAAACCAGACCTGGCACGAGGAACTCCCGGCCATCTTCTGCACTCCCAAGCAAGGAAACGGCCAGACTGTGCTCTGGCTGGGCGCCGAAGGGAAATCCGCCCTCTTCACGCCCGGCGGCTCGCTCGACCCGGGCGTGGACAAACTCGTAAAATCCGGCGCTACGGTCGTTGGCGTGGACCTCCTTTACCAGGGCGAATTCCTCGCTGACGGCAAGCCTTTGACGCACACTCCGAGCGTGAAAAACCCGCGCCAAGCCGCCGCTTACACTTTCGGCTACAACTATTCCGTCTTCGCCCACCGCGTGCATGACGTGCTCTCGGCGGTCAGCTTCCTCAAGAATCGTCGGCCCTCCTCGCGGCTGAGCGTCGTCGGCCTGGCCGGCGCCGGGCCGTGGGTGGCCGCCGCGCGCGCGCAATGCGGCAACGCCATCGACCAGGCGGTCGTGGACACCGCCGGCTTCCGTTTCGGCAGCGTCCTCGACCTGCACGACCCGAACTTCCTGCCCGGCGGCGCCAAATACGGCGACTTGCCGGCCCTGCTCGCCCTGGGCGCCCCGGGCCGGACCTGGGTGGCGGGAGAAACCGATCAGTCCCTCGCCCTGGCCCAATCCCAGTACCAGGCGGCGAAGGCCGAAAAGAACCTCACCCGCATCACTGCCCAAACCCAGGAAGGAATCTGCTCGGCGGCCGTCGAATGCCTGCTGAATGAGGCAGGCAAGTAATCTCCATAGACTACCCGAACCGCCTTACGTCGAGTGGAGGGCGGCTAGGTGGAGTCACAGGTCTTCCGGGGACTGTTCAATGGCCAATTTTCAGTTTTCGGTTTTCAATTCTCAATCGACCCGCAGGAACCACCGCCTCAAGCGGCAGAAAAACTTCTTTTTGAGCTTTATGCGCTGTAGATTGTCCAAGCTGTCTTATGCGTAGAGAACCTCTTGCATTCCAGAGCCCAGGCGAGACCTGTGCGGTCCCTGACCGCAATGCCTTTCGGGAATTGCCCGGCTTCAAGGCGGGCTGTTTGTTCCTGGCCATTGTCGCCCTGTGCAGCGGGTCGCGCGCTGACGAGGGCATGTGGCTTTACAACCACCCGCCCCGCCAGGCGATCCGCGAAAAGTACGGCTTCGAGATGACGGAGGACTGGCTCAAGCATCTCCAGCTCTCCTCGGTGCGTTTCGGGGGCGCCTCGGGGGCGTTTGTCTCGGAGGAGGGCCTGATTTTGTCCAATCACCACGTCGGCTCGGGGGCCTTGCAGCGACTCAGCACCAAGGAGCACAACTATCTCCGGGACGGTTTCTATGCCCGAACCCGCGCGGAGGAGCAGCCCGCGCCAGGGCTGGAGGTCAGCGTGCTGGAGGAGATGCAAGAGGTTACGGCGCGGGTCAATGCGGCGGTCAAGCCGGGCATGACCGATGACCAGGCCTTCGCGGCCCGCCGGGCCGTCATCGCCGCCATCGAAAAGGAGTCGCAGGACCGGACCGGCCTGCGCAGCGAGGTGGTCACCCTCTACCAGGGCGCTGAATACCACCTCTACCGCTACAAGAGATACACGGACATCCGCTTGGTCTTTGCCCCGGAGGAGCAGGCCGCCTTCTATGGAGGCGACCCGGACAATTTCGAGTACCCGCGCTTCGATTCGGACATCTGCCTGTTCCGCGCTTACGAGCAAGGACACCCGGCCAAGATCGAGCACTGCCTGAGCTGGAGCCAGGCCGGACCCGCCGACCACGAACTGGTGTTCGTATCCGGGCATCCGGGCCGCACCGACCGTTTGCGCACCGTCGCCGAAATGGAATACCTCCGCGACCAGGAGTACCCCCGGACCTTGCAGCGGCTCTATCGCCTGGAGGTCCTGCTTGATGCTTACAGCGCGCGCAGCGCCGAGAACGCGCGCCGCGCCCGCAACGACCTGTTCGGCGTCCGCAACTCCCGCAAGGCGCGTGATGGCGCATTGGCCGGGATGCTCGACCCCAAATTCATGGACGCCAGGAAAGGGTCCGAAGAAAAGCTCCGCTCCTCGGTCCGGACGCTCTTGGAACACGAAAACCTCGGGGCCGGCTCCACGCCGGCGCAAGTGGAGCAGGCCTGGGACCGCATCGCCCGCGCCCAGCAAGCCATCGCCCAGCGCGCGCTCGAATATGAACTGCTCGAGCGAGGCGCCGGGTTCAACAGCGCGTTGTTCAGGTACGCCCGCAACTTGCTGCGGGCCGCCGTCGAGCGGGCCAAGCCCGACGGCCAGCGGCTCGAGGAATACCAGGAGGCCGGCCGCGCCTCCTTCGAGCACGAACTCTTTGCGCAAAACCCTGTCTATGAGGACCTCGAGGTTCTCAAGCTCACCGACTCTCTGACCGCCCTGGTCGAGGGCCTGGGCTGGAACCATCCCGTCGTCCGCAAAGCCCTGGACGGCCAGTCGCCGCACCAACTGGCCGCCGCAGCGGTTGACGGCTCCAAACTGGCATTACCCGCCACCCGCCGCCAGTTGTACGAAGGCGGCCTCCAGGCCCTCGACCAGGCTCAGGACCCCATGATCGAGTTGGCGCGCCGGATCGACACCGAGGCTCGAGTGGTGCGCAAGGAGGTCGAGGCGCGGCGGGAGGCGATTCGCCAGGCCCATGCCCAGATCGGCAAGGCCCGCTACGCCCTCGACGGAGCCACCCGGTATCCCGACGCCACCGGCACCCTGCGCCTGTCCTACGGCGTCGTGGCCGGTTATGAAGAAGACGGCAGGCATGTCCCGTTTCAAACCACCTTCGCCGGACTCTATCGACGCGCCGCCGACCAGAATAACCGGCCGCCTTTCGACCTGCCGCAACGCTGGCTTGCCAACGAAAACAAGTTGAACCCGGCTACCCCGTTTGATTTCGTCTGCACGGCCGATATTATCGGCGGCAACTCCGGCTCCCCGGCCGTCAACCGCAAGGGCGAATTCGTCGGCATCATCTTCGACGGCAACATCCAGTCCCTGGCGGCCGATTTCCTCTACACGGAAGACCAGGCGCGCGCGGTGTGCGTCCACTCCTCAGCCATCCTCGAGGCCCTTCAAAACCTCTACGACGCCCGGCCCCTGGCCGAGGAGTTGCTGGGCCGGCGGAAGTGAGCGGTGAGGCCAAAGCTATCAAGCCGGGTAACCGACGCTCTGGGCAAAGAGCACTCGCTGCTCGGCGCGCAATTTAAACTCCCTGGCCGTGGCATCCTTGTTGCAGTTGTGGAACCAGGCGGCCAACCCCTGTGAAGCCGCGAACAGATACACGTTCCCCGCGATGAGACCCGTATCGGTGTAATAGTACGACTTCTGGACCTCCGGGTTGCCGATATTTCGGTCCGGTTGCCCGGGCCCGGTATCGTATCGCGCGAGGTCAACGACGTAAAAGAGGTTCACTGGGGCCGATGCGGCCGCCCCGCGTCCGGCACGCCCGCGCAAGTCCCCGGCCACAACCGGTGTCAGCCGGTGAGGAACCGCCTCGTACAAATAGACGCCCTCGGCCAGGGCGACGTAGAGGTCGATTTCCTGCGAGTTGCTGGCCGAGGCGGCGGTGCGGCCGGGCTTGCCGAAGGCTCCCGTCTGGCGGTTCACTCCGAAGGCGGCCCAAAGCAGGTTGGAGAGGACCTGCGGAGGGAGCTCCTTGGCGCTGATGTTGCGGGTTGTCTTGCGCTCTCTGAGGGCTGCCAGGACGGACTTCCCACCGTCCGGCTCCGGCTTGGGGAACGGGATGGGTTTCAAGTCCCGGCCGGGGGTTGGCGCCTGCCGGGCAAGGCCGGTCGCGGTCCCGGCCAACAGGGTGAGAGCGGGTAAAGTCTTCACGAACGTTCTGCGGTTCATCGAATTGTCCCTTTTGGTTGAGTATTCATTGCTGTGCGCGTCGCGGAGCATGGTTCCCATTCAGGAACCCCGGAACGGCCCCAGTTAATCTTAGGATTCATGCAAAAACAAGGTTTGGATCCGGTCGTCGCCGTTGCCGGCAAACCCGCCCGACTCCCGGGCTGCGGCTAATCGGGCGCGAAAAGAGCACAAACCTGACCCGGACGACGCGGCCGGGCGATCTTAATCCTGCCCCCGACATTTTATCTTGAAAACCCATCGGATGTGCCCTAGAGGTTGGTTCATGCGCGCACACCTTTGCCAAGCCAGGCTTTTTTGGAGCCTCTTCTTGAGTTGTCTCCTCGTTCCCTCCACCGCCAATTTCGCCCAGGACAAACCTTCGGACGCCGCCAAACCGGACGCCGCCAAGGAAGGCGAAAAGAAGCCCGACGAGACCGCGCCCAAGAAGCCCAAGATCAAGAAATACGACGAAGTCATCACCAAGGACGCCGTCACCAAGGCCGGCCTCTTCCGGGTGCATCGAGTCGAAGAGAGCCTCTACTACGAAATCCCGGTCGAGGCCCTGGACACCGACCTGCTCTGGGTCGTCCAGATTTCTGAAACCACCGCCGGCAATTCCTACGCCGGCATGCCGGTGGGGGATCGGGTCGTGCGCTGGGAACTGCATGGCGAGCAGGTGCTCCTGCGCGATGTCCGTTACGGGATCCGCGCCGAGACCGCCGATCCGATCGCCCAGGCGGTGAAGGCTTCCAACCTCGCGCCCATCATCCGCGCCTTCGAGGTCAAGGCCTATGGCAAGGACAAGGCGCCGGTCATCGAGGTGACGGACCTGTTCAAGAAGGACGTGCCGGAGTTCAGCGCCCGCGCCGCCCTGAACGCCGGCGCGATGGACAGCGCCCGTTCCTTCATCGAAGAGTTCAAGGCCTTCCCCAGGAACATCAACGTGCGCGTGCTTGCCAGCTTTGCCCTGGAAAAGCGGGGCGGCGGCCCCTCGGACGACGGCCCTCGCTCCAGCGGCATCACCGCCGTGTTGTGCCACAGCATGGTAAAACTGCCCGAAACCCAGATGAAACCGCGCCGGTTCGATTCGCGCGTCGGCTTCTTCACCGAATCGTTCACCGACTACTCGGACCGCAACGACCACGAGGCCGAACCCGTCCAGTACATCCTCCGCTGGCGCCTGGAGAAGAAGAACCCGGACGCCGCCATTTCCGAGCCGGTCAAACCCATCGTCTTCTACGTGTCCCGCGAAGTGCCGGAGAAACTGAAAAGTTACGTCAAGGCCGGCATCGAAGACTGGGCCCCCGCCTTCGAGGGCGCCGGTTTCACCAACGCCATCATCGGCAAATACGCCCCCGACCCCCGCGAGGACCCGGACTGGGACGTCGAGGATGCGCGCATCTCCAGCATTCGCTGGCTGCCCTCGGACATCGAAAACGCCTTCGGCCCCGAGGTCCACGACCCGCGCAGCGGCGAGATTCTCAGCGCCGACGTGCGCATGTTTCACAACGTCCAAAAACTCGTGCGCGACTGGTACTTTGTCCAGGCCTCCCCATGCGACCCCAAGGCCCAGACCCTCCCCTTGCCCGACGAGCTGGAGGGCGAGCTGGTCCGCTTCGTCGTCGCGCACGAAGTGGGTCATTCCCTTGGGTTCCCCCACAACATGAAGGCATCCTCCAGCTACACCATCGAGCAACTCCGCAACCCCGAATGGACGAAAAAGAACGGCACCGCCCCTTCCATCATGGACTACGCCCGTTACAACTACGTCGCCCAGCCCGGCGACGGCGCCGCGTTGATGCCCAAGGTCGGGCCTTATGATCGCTTCGCCGTCAACTGGGGTTACCGCCAGTTCCCAAAGGAGGCGGATGAAAAGGCCGAACTCGAAAAGCTCGTCAAGGTCCAGATCGATCAGCCCATGTTCCGCTTCGGTGGTCCCAACCCGGCCGTGGACTCGACCCAGCAGACCGAAGACCTCGGCTCGAACGCCGTTGAAGCCACGAAGCTGGGCCTGCGCAATCTCGAGCGCGTCGCCGCTTACCTGGTCAAGGCCACCAGCAAGCCGGGCAAGGACTACGACTTGCTCTCCATCGAATACGGCGCCCTCCTGGCCCAGTGGAGCCGCGAGATGGGCCACGTCGCCAACGTCGTGGGCGGCGTCCAGGAAATCAACCTCTACTATGGCGACGCCAGCCGGCGCTTCTTCCCCAATCCCGCCGACTACCAGCAACAGGCGGTTTCCTTTCTCCTGGAACACGCCTTGAGCACGCCCGCCCATTTTATCGGCGAAGACATCGTTTCCCGGCTCACGGCCGAAGGGACCGCTCAACGAGTCCTCGCCGCGCAAAACATCGTGCTCAGAAACCTCATCGCCAGCCGGCGCATCGACCGGCTGGCCGAGATCGAGCAAACCTCCACCAACGCCGTCTATTCCCCCGCAAAACTCTTCACCGATCTCCGCGACGGCCTCTTCCGCGAACTGGCCGGCCAACCCGCGGACATCGATCTCTACCGCCGCAACCTGCAACGCTCCTACATCGACCTCCTCTCGGCCAACCTCAAAAACCCCGCGACAACCTCCGACCTGCCCGCCTATTCCCGCGCCGAACTGGCGGCCATCCGTGAACTGATCCGCAAAACCGACGTCTCCCGGACCAAGCCCGTGGTCCAGATGCACTTGAAAGACCTGACTGCCCGCATCACCCGTGCCCTGGACCCCCATCCCCCCGCCGACTAGCAAAACCATAGCCGTCACGTGAGAGGACTCTTCGGCCACGGATTATGAAGCGGGTGAACCGGAAAGCACTGGCCGCGGGGACGCTCACCTTCGCCATGGTGGCAAGCCTCCTGGCGGACTATGTGCCGGACCCCCAATGCCCTCCCGTCACCGCTCCGCCTGCCTCCTTCTTTCAACTCGTCCGCGAACGCGACCGCGAGGCCGCCCGTCAGTTCTACAAGAAACACCTCGACATCAAAGGCATGCCGGTGGCTGCCTCGGCGGAAGTGGCGGACCAGGCGCTGCAGCGCGCCTACGAGATTGTCACCCATATTCTGGCCGGGCGCCCGGATGTCTTTCAGGCCATGGTGAGCAATGGCATGTACTTAATCATCATCGGCAAGGACCAGGTCTATACCGACATGCCGGAATACCGGAACCATCCAAACCCCGCCTACCAGAACGAGCGGGTGCGCGGCACGGGCGGCAAGCCGACCAGCTTCGGCGAGGAGAACCTGCTTTGCCTGCCGATCGACCGCTATGACGACGAGAGCATCGGCGTCCACGAATTCTGCCACACCATCGACTCAGCCATGAGATCGGTCGACCCGGCCTGGAGCGAGCGCCGGAACACCGCCTACCGGCATGCCCTCGCCAAAGGTCTGTGGAAGAACACCTACGCCGGGTCCAACCCGGGCGAATACTGGGCCGAAGTTTGCCAGGTCTATTTCGATTGCGATCGCGCCAACAACTGGAACCACGGCCCCATCGCCCGGCGCGAGCAGTTGAAAGTCTATGACCCCGAGACCTACGAACTGGTCCGGACGGCCTTTAACCTGGGCGCCGAGCAGGACTGGCGCTACCTATGGCTGCGAGAGCTGCCCAACGTCATTGCCCCGCCGCCCCAGCTTCACGTCCCTGCCTATTATACCAAGTTCACCTGGGCGCGCGAGTTCACCGTGCTGGGCCGGCAGGCCAGCAACCAGGCCCTGCTCAAAGCCAACGACACCATCCGCAAGATGTTCGCTTACCGCCATGACATCCTCAAGGCGCTCATCGCCGAGGGTGTGAAGCTGGTCGTCCTCGCTCCTCAGGAGAGGCTGGCGGACCTGCCGGAATGTCAAACGCTCAAGGCGGCCAAGGACTTCGACCCGGGGTCTCGCTTCCTGGACTACACGCCGGAAACGAAGCTTCTGGTAGTGGGCCAGGAAAACGTGCTGGGCGACCCGCAGGAGGCAATGGTGGGCGATTGCCTGGTCATCCGTGAATTGGCCAAGGCGCTTTACTACGTCACAGGCAGGCGCCCCGTCGACCCCAACTGGGACAATCGCGGCCAGGCCGTCCAGCAATATGAACTGCGGGTCAACCGCCTCGATGTCCGGTTCGACCAAAAACTCCAGGACGCTTACGCGGCGGCCCTAAACGCCGGCAAATGGAAGGGCACTGCCGCCGCTTACGACCGGGTCCAGTACTGGGCCGAGGCGGTGCTGGCCTATTTCGACGCCGCCGGCCAGGATGCCGCCCCCAGTGACGCTCCGCACCCCATAACCACGCGGGAAGCGCTCCAAGCCTACGACCCGGCCCTCTTCGCCCTGGTGAACGAAATCATGGCCTACGATGGCCATGCCGACTGGCGCTACCGCGGCGGACCCAGGCATTAGGCCCGATGCCGGGTGCGGCGCTCCGTTAACTCCCTTTCACGTCGAAGCAATACAGATTGCTGTCATAGCGCAGATAAAGCCGCCCGCCGATCACCACCGGGTGCGCCCAACTGGGCCCGCTGCCTTCGACCTTCACGCGCCCTTTTATCACCAGTCCGTCGGGGGAACAGGTCGCCAGGGCCGCCTGCCCGCTGTTTTCGCTGAACAGGTAAAGCATCCCATCGGCCCAGCACAGAGACCCCTTGCCCGGACCCTGGTTTTGCCATTTCTTGATGCCCGACTTGAGCTCCAGGCAGGTCCATCCGCCGCCGTTGTTGCCGTAAATGTACCCATGCTCCACAATGTAGCCGCCGTGGTGGCAGTCCATATCATGGGTTGTCCAGGCCGGCTCGGCTCCCCCGTCGGCGGTCAGCCTCATGCAAATGCCCCCCTTGCCGTACCCGTTTGCCCAGAACACCAAACCATCGCTGAACACCGGCGTGGGACAGTTGGCCGTGTTGTCAGCCGAAAAACCATTGCTCCACCGCACCCGGCCGTCGGAGGCGCGCACGCAAACCAACCCTTTGCTCGTGCCGGTCACTATGAAGGCGTCGCCGCCTGACGTGAACCGCAGGCACGAGCCATATTCCGGCCCGGCCGTATAGCCCTTGCTCTGCCACACGGTCGCTCCCGACGTTTTGTCCAGGGCCGCCAGGCAGTTCTGCCCGCCGGGCTTGAACACCACCCGGTCTCCATAGACCAGGACCGATTCCGCGTAACCCCACCCGCCGGGGCTGCCTCCAAACTCCCGGCTCTCCCGCGCCCACACAGCCTCGCCCGTCGCCGCGTCGAGGCAACTCAGACGCCCGTTGCCGGACAACAGGTAGAGCTTGCCGCTGTCAATCGTCGGCGTGCCGCGGGCCCCAGTCGGGTCGTTCTTACATGCGCTCCCGGCCTGCTGCTTCCACTGCAATGTCCCATCCAGGTCATAGGCAAATACCACCAGGTCATTGCCCGGCTCTCCGGTGATATAGACCTTTCCTCCGCTCACGGCCACGCTGGAAAAGCCCTTGCCAATCCCCTCCGCTTTCCACACCAGCCTCGGCCCTCCCGCCGGCCACTCCTTGAGCAAACCTCGGTCCGGGGATTTGCCATCTCGAGCCGGCCCGCGAAACCCGGGCCAATCGGCTCCGGCGGAGGCTAGGCTGGGAGCGGCCGTCAACACAACCGCCACCCCTGCCAGAACAGGACCGATGCGCTTCATTCTCATTCGGAAACTCATGTCGCACCAAGCCTATTCAACCACTGCTCCCCCGTCAACTCGCGCCCACCATTGTAGGAGACGACGTGAGGAGTCTCTCAGACGATTGCAGGAGACGACGTGAGGAGTCTCTCAGACGATTGTAGGAGACGACGTAAGGAGTCTCTCAGACGATTGTAGGAGACGACGTGAGGAGTCTCTCAGACGATTGTAGGAGACGACGTGAGGAGTCTCTCAGACGATTGTAGGAGACGACGTAAGGAGTCTCTCAGACGATTGTAGGAGACGACGTAAGGAGTCTCTCAGACGATTGTAGGAGACGACGTAAGGAGTCTCTCAGACGATTGTAGGAGACGACGTAAGGAGTCTCTCTGGCTGCCTCTTGGGCAGCCGCTCCTAATCCCTACCCTAATCCTCATCCTCCATGCCAATCGTGCCCCCGCCGTGGCGGGCTTGACATTTCGCCCGCATCTCAGATGTTCCTTATGGGCGCTTATGGACACCAAAGACTCGATACCCCCGCCGTGCAGGGAGCCGATTGAATATCGCCAGTGGGGCGAGGGGCTCGAACACGAGGCGGTCATGCAGATGGACAGGGCCTGCCTCCTGCCGGTTGCGCTGGCAGGCGCGCTGATGCCCGATGCCCATGTCGGCTACGGCCTGCCCATCGGCGGCGTGCTGGCTGCCGACAACGCCGTCATCCCTTATGCCGTCGGCGTGGACATCGCCTGCCGCATGAAGATGACGGTGCTTGATATTCCGGCGCAGGAATTGCAGCGGCACAAGGAGAGACTCACGCGCGCGATTGAGGCCGAGACGCGTTTCGGGGTTGGCGCCTCATTCAAAAACCGCCGTCAGCACGAGGTGCTGGATGCCGACTGGAACGTCAGCCCGATAACCTCACAGAACAAAGACCGGGCATGGTCTCAACTTGGGACCAGCGGCAGCGGAAACCACTTCGTCGAATTCGGGTTGTTTACGGCCCGGGAGAAGATTCGGTGTCTTGAGCCGGGGACTTACCTTGCCTTGCTCAGCCACAGCGGCAGCCGCGGGACGGGCGCCGCCGTCTGCAACTACTACAGCAAGATGGCCCTCAGCCGGTCTCCCGATTTGCCCGGCGAGTTCAAGCGCCTGGCCTGGCTGTCGCTGGATTCTCAGGAAGGCCGGGAGTACTGGGCCGCGATGGAGTTGATGGGGCGTTATGCCGCCGCCAACCATGCCCTGATCCATAAACACGTGGCTGCCAACCTCGGCGCTGAAGTGCTCCTGGATTTGGAGAATCACCACAATTTTGCCTGGAAAGAACGGCACGTTATCGGCGGAGTCGAGCGCCAGGTGGTTGTCCACCGCAAGGGCGCTACGCCCGCCGGCCAGGGCGTGTTGGGGATCATTCCCGGTTCGATGGCCTCGCCGGGCTTCGTCGTGGCCGGCAAAGGCAACGCCCAATCGCTGAACTCGGCCGCGCACGGCGCCGGCCGCCTGATGAGCCGCACGCAAGCGGCCAGGACGTTCAACTGGGGCAAAGTCAATGCGTTTCTGCGCCAGCAGGGAGTGACCCTCCTCTCCGCCGGCTTGGATGAAGTGCCGATGGCCTACAAGAACATCCGCCAGGTCATGGACGCCCAAAGCGATCTCGTCACCATCCTCGGCCAGTTCGATCCCAAGCTCGTGAAGATGGCCCCCGCCGGCGAACGCCCCGAAGACTGATGCCCCGGAACAGGTATGAGCACCAACAAAAACTCGAGCGCCTCCCCGCTCCGAAAGGCATCGCTCTCGAACGCCGGCCTCCTTTGCCGCCCGCGGCGGCCCGGCTGGTTTGAAATGTCCGCCCCCCTATGCCGCCGGCGGCGCCCGGCAACTCGGGCGCATCGAATTGTCCCCGGAATTCCGCTCGGGGCCCTGGTGCTGGCGATGGCCGCATCGAGCGGGGCCGCCGCCGCCGCACCCGAGCCCCTCTACGGCTTTTCGGCCGGCGGCTCGGAGGCGCAACGCAAGCTGGAGGCCGCCGGCACCCCAGGGCCGAAGGCCCGCAATGCGACAGCCTGGGCCGTAGCGAGTCTGACGAGCGAAGGCCCAGGTCAACCGCCCCCGCAACAAATGTCCCAAGCCC
>Ga0326728_10012912_pt1 | contig 18351 bp, 20 predicted proteins | sample MB3enrmetagenome_FD_207602 | JGI IMG/M metagenome (GOLD analysis project Ga0326728, IMG submission 207602) | Lab enriched peat soil microbial communities from McLean, Ithaca, NY, United States - MB31MN | ecosystem: Environmental > Terrestrial > Soil > Wetlands > Peat | place: USA: New York... | reverse complement strand
GGCGAGGTCCAACAGTTCCTGCCGGAAGCGGTCCAGCAAAGGGTCTGAAAAGGGCAGCGCCGCAAGCACTTCGCCCTGGCGCAAGGCAAGCGCGGGATCGGCGAGCAAGAGCCGGGCGAGCTCGGCCTCTTTGAGCTTGCGCGCGCCGCCGGCACGGGCAAGCAGGCTGTTCTTCATGGCGGCCGAGATGGCTTCCGGCTCAAGGCGCGGCGGACGCCTGCCGCGATCGGGCGCGCGCGTCACATCGCGCGGGACGCCGCGGCGTTTGAACGCCGCGAAAACGCGCTCCTCGAAGGCTCGCCGGTAGTAGTCGGCGATCTTGCCGTCGGCGATCAGCGACACGATGTCCGCCAAGGCCCGCTCCAGCCCGGCGCGCCGCTCGGGGGTGGAGAAATCCTTGCCTTCGGTCTCGCCCCGCCACAGCACGCGCTCCAACGGCTCGGCGCCGTCGAGCACCCCCTTCATCGCCGCCGGCCCGGCCGAGCGGATCAGGCTGTCGGGATCCTCACCCGGCGGCAGGAAGGCAAAACGCAGCGAATGGCCGGGCTTGAGCGCGGGCAAGGCCAGACGCGCGGCCCGGTGGGCGGCCCTAAGCCCGGCTTCGTCGCCGTCGAAGGCCATCACCGGCTCTGGCGCCACCCGCCAAAGCAGCTGCAGCTGATCCTCGGTCAAGGCCGTGCCGAGCGGCGCCACGGCTTCCGCGTAGCCCGCGCGCGCCAGCGCGATCACGTCGATATAGCCTTCGGCGACGATGAGGTTCTGCGCCTTGAGCGCCGCAGGGCGGGCGCTGGCGAAATTGTAAAGCAGCCGGCCCTTGGAAAAGAGCGCGGTTTCGCCCGTGTTGATGTATTTGGGCTTGGCGTCCGCCGTCAGCCCGCGCCCGCCGAAAGCCACCATGCGGCCGCGCGTGTCGCTGATGGGAAACATCAGCCGGTCGAAGAAGAAATCGCGCAAGCCCCGTTCCGCGTCGGCCGGACGCGCCAGTCCCGCCGCGATCACGTCGTCGGTTGTGACGTTCTTGGTCTTCAGATGCTCGATCAGCGCGTTGCCTTGCGGGGCGTAACCGAGGCGGAATTGGCGCCTTGCCGCCTCGTCAAGCCCGCGCGAGGCCAGATAGTCGCGCGCGCGCGCGCCCGCCGGGCCGCGCAATTGCGCCTCGTAAAAGGCCGCCGCGGCCTCGATCACCTCGTAGAGCGATTTCTTCTTTTCCTCGCGCGCTTCGTCTTCCGCCGTCCATTTGGGAAGCTCGACCCCCGCCTCGCCGGCCAGCCGCTCGACCGCCTCCGGGAAGCTGAGCCCCTCCGTCTCCATCAGCCAGCGGAAGGCGTCGCCGCCCTTGCTGCAGCCGAAGCATTTGTAGGTTCGCCGGCCGTTTTCGACTTTGAACGAGGGCGATTTCTCCTTGTGGAAGGGGCAACAGCCCCAAAAGGCCTGGCCGCGCCTGGTCAGCTTAACCCGCCGGCCGACCAGCTGGACGATGTCGGTCCGGCGCAGGATTTCGTCGAGCAGGTTGGGGCCGTAGCGCATGGATTCAATGTAGGCCTTGCGGCAAGGGACGTCGCGCCCTGCGACGAATTGATCTGTGGGTCGCCGCTTGGAATGAGATGGTGCGTTCTATCCTTAGAATAATAGTAGATATTTCTACGTACAGTTGCAACTGTGAGGATGCCAAGCGGATGTTGCGCTTCACCCTACCCACGCCAGATAGCAATGCCTTGCGATGGCCAGCTATTACGGCCGGCCTTCGCCGTCAGATGTCGCGTCAGACGATGTGGCGCCGGAAGTCAAAGGCTTGGGAGCATCGCCGTAAGCGAGCCAAATCAGCGTCTTCGCGCCCGCGATCAAGATAAGGCCCACAAGCAGATAAAACAGAGCAGTGGCCAAGTCTTCCCGCGCGGTGATGTTGGGATTGCCCAAGTATGTCGAAGACGATTTTAGAATCGCCCAATAGCCCCAATAGGCGGCTTGCGTCCAAAACCAAAGGCCCAATAGACGAACAGCCACTCCGAACAAATCTCGCGGCCTCATAGATCGCCTCCGTGATCGGTCGTCCGCCTCGCGCGGGGTGCGATAGTCCCTTATCCCGATATGGATTTCAACCTCTCGGCGAATCGTCGATTCGGGAGATAGAACTGCGTCGCAAGAGTCATGGGACGTTATTTTCCGCCGAGCAAAGCCTTCACCATGGCACCCGCTTTGCCGATATCCATTTTTCCCGCAAAGCGCTCCTTGAGCGCGGCCATCACCTTGCCCATGTCCTTCATCGAGGAAGCGCCGAGCTCGGCGACCACCGCGGCGACGGCGGCCTTGGCTTCGGCCTCGTCCAACTGGCGCGGCATGAACTCGCGGATGACGGCGATTTCGTCGCGTTCGGCCTGGGCGAGTTCGGGACGGTGGCCCTGCTCGTACAGCGCGATCGAATCCTCGCGGCTTTTGATCATCTTGGCGAGAAGCGCGAGGATGTCGTCGTCCGAGATGCCTTCGCGGCTGGTCTCGGTGCGCGCGGCGATGTCGCGATCCTTGAGGCCGGCGAGAATCAGCCGCACCGTCGCCAGCCGCTTCTGGTCCCTGGCCTTCATCGCCGCTTTCATCGCCGTGTTGAATTGTTCGCGCAGGCCCATGATCGCTTCTCCGGACGGGAAAGCGGGAATCTAGGCCAAGCGCCGCGAATTCCCAACAGAATCGCCGCCGCAGCCGGGTTGACCCAACCGCGGGCGCTCCCTATTTTCCGGCAAATTCGAGGCTTCCCATGAGCGATGCAATCTCCGCCACCGCCGCAAAGCCGGCGGCGTCTTTTCCGCGCGCGGCGCTGGTCTTGGCCGACGGCACCGTGTTCGAAGGTCACGGCTTCGGCGCCGCGGGCCAAGCGGTGGGCGAGGTCTGCTTCAACACTGCGATGACCGGCTATCAGGAGATCCTCAGCGATCCCTCTTATGCCGGGCAGATCATCTGCTTCACCTTTCCCCATATCGGCATCGTCGGCGCCAACGACGAGGACATCGAAGCGCTGACGCCGCATGTGCGCGGGCTGATCGTGCGCGCCGACGCGCATTGCCCCTCGAACTACCGCGCGCTGCTGACGCTCGACGCCTGGCTCAAGCGCCACGCCATCCCGGCGCTCGCCGGCATCGACACGCGCGCGCTCGCCGCCCGCATCCGCGAGAAAGGCATGCCGCACGGCGCCTTGGGGCAAGGCGACAAGGGTGCGCTGCTCAAGGCGGCGCGCGAATTTCCGGGGCTGGAAGGCCTCGACCTCGCCAAAGAAGTCTCGTCGCGCCAGACCAGTAAATGGGCCGAGACGCCGTGGCTGTGGAACAAAGGCTATGGCGAGGCTCGCGCGCCGACGTTCCGCGCGGTGGTGATCGATTACGGCGTCAAGCGGAACATCCTGCGCATGTTGGCCGGGATTGGCGCGGACGTAACGTTGTTGCCCGCCGAAGCGACCTTCGAAGACGTGATGGCGCATCGGCCGCACGGCGTCGTGCTGTCGAACGGGCCCGGCGATCCGGCGGCCACCGGCGTCTACGCCATTCCCACGATCAAGGCGCTGATCGAGGCCAGCGTGCCGGTGTTCGGCATCTGCCTCGGCCATCAGATGCTCGGCCTGGCGGTCGGCGGGCGGACCAAGAAGATGACGCAAGGCCATCACGGCGCCAATCATCCGGTAAAGGATTTGGAAACCGGCAAGGTCGAGATCGTGTCGATGAACCACGGTTTCACGGTGGACGCGGCGAGCCTTCCCGCGGGCGTGAAGGAGACGCACGTCTCGCTGTTCGACGGCAGCAATTGCGGGCTGCGCTTGGAAGGCCGCAAGGTCTTCAGCGTGCAATACCACCCCGAAGCCTCGCCCGGCCCGATGGATTCGCACTACCTGTTTGAGCGGTTTGCCGAGGCGGCGAAGAGGCGAGCTTAAAACGCGCTTGTCATCCCCGGCCGAACGCCGCACAGCGGCGTGAGGGGAAGGGGATCCAGGTATCAGAAGTCGGAATTCAGAAATCAGAAGTCAGAAGTCAGAATGGCCCCATAAGTTCAGCCCCTCTGATTTCTGGCACCTGGGTCCCCTTCCCTCGCGTCGTGCGCGTTGCGCTCGACGCTCGCCGGGGATGACAGCGAGGATAAAACGAGCAGCTACCGCTTCAGCTCGATCACGTCGAAACGCGATTCCTGGAGCGGATAAGGCAGCTCCAGCCGCGCGCGGCCGTCGGCCAAAAGCGACAGCACGCCGATCTGATCGTCGGGCGTGGCCGGCGCGCCCGCCTCGGCGCCGCTGCCCGAATAGGCGCGCGGCTTCTCGCCGGTGACGTAAGAGGCGCCGAGATACACATACCCGCCGCTTTCGGGATAAAGCCAGCCGGAGGTGCGCTGGCTGCCGCTCAATTTCTCGAAGAACAGGTGACCGTCGCGATCGGAAATGCGGCAGCGGAACCAGGCGTAGATCACGTCCGGCGTCATGCCGCCGAGCTTGATGGTGCGGCAGCGCCAATTGCCGGCGAACGCTTCGGGCGCACCGGTGATGCCTTGCGGATCGAGCACAGAATGGATGACCGCCAGATCGGCCGGCGGCGCACCTTGTTCGGCTTCCGCCAAGCCTTGGGCGCGCGAGTCCTGAAGATGGGCGAGACGATTGATGTCAAAACGCGAAGCCTGGTCTTGCCAGCCCGCTTGGGCCGCAGTGGCGAACAACGCGAAGCTCAACGCGACAATCACGCCATCAATCTTGCGCATCGGATTTGTCTCCGTTGCCGTTGGCGGTCCAGCTCTTGAGCACGGCGATCGGCGGTACGCCCACCACATTATAGCCGGCATCGACGAAATGGACCTCGCCGGTAACCCCGCTCGACAGATCGCTGAGTAGATAAAGCGCCGCCCCGCCGACCTGCTCCAGCTCGATGGTCTTGCGCAACGGCGCCAGCGCCTTGTTCCATTTGAACATCACGCGCGAATCGCTGACCACCGAGCCGGCCAGGGTGCGCATCGGGCCGGCGCTGATCGCGTTGACGCGGATGCCGTCGGGCCCCAGATCGGCGGCCAAATAACGCACCGAAGCCTCGAGCGCCGCCTTGGCCACGCCCATCACATTGTAATTCGGCATGACGCGGTCCGAGCCCAGATAGCTGAGCGTCAGCATGGCGCCGCCTTCGTCCATCAGCGCATGGGCGCGCCGCGCCACCGCGGTGAAGGAATAGCAAGAGATCGACAGCGAGCGCACGAAATTCTCGCGCGTGGTGTCGCAATAGCGGCCTTTGAGCTCGTTGCGGTCGGAATGAGCGATGGCATGGACCAGGAAATCGAGCTTGCCCCAGGCGCGTTTCAGCGCGGCAAAGGCGGCGTCGAGTTCATCGTCCTTCTCCACATCGCCGGGCAGCACGAGCGTGGAGCCGATCTCCGCCGCCAGCGGCTTTAGCCGTTTGAGTTGCGCCTCACCCTGATAGGTGAAGGCGACTTCGGCCCCGTGCGCGGCTAGCGTCTTGGCAATGCCCCAAGCGATGGAATGGTCGTTGGCGACCCCCATCACTAGGCCCTTGCGGCCTTTCATCAGCGGGCCGGTCATGAATCCCCTGTCTCAATCCGGGACGAACGAAAAACCGATGCAAGACTCATGCATCGAAACGCTGGAAGACCAGCGTCGCGTTCGTGCCACCGAAGCCGAAGCTGTTGGACAGCACCCGCTCCAGCCTGGCGTTGTCGACGCGTGAACGCACGATCGGCGCGTCGGCGATCTCGGGATCGAGCTCCTCGATGTTGGCGCTTTCGGCGATGAAGCCGCCGCGCATCTGCAAGATGGAATAGATCGCCTCTTGCGCCCCGGTGGCGCCCAGCGAATGGCCGGTGAGCGACTTGGTCGAGTTGACCAGCGGAAGGCGCGCGCCGAACACTTCGCGCAGCGCCTTGATCTCGGTCACGTCGCCGACCGGCGTCGAGGTGCCGTGGGCGTTGATGTAATCAATGGAGCCGCTGACGGTCGCCAGCGCACGGCGCATGCAGCGTACCGCGCCTTCGCCCGAGGGCGCCACCATGTCGTAACCGTCCGAGGTGGCGCCATAGCCGACCAGCTCGGCGTAGATTTTCGCGCCGCGCGCGCGGGCGTGTTCCAGCTCTTCCAGCACCACGACGCCGCCGCCGCCCGCGATCACGAACCCGTCGCGGTTCTTGTCGAAGGCGCGCGAGGCCTTTTCGGGCGTCGCGTTGTACTTCGACGACATGGCGCCCATGGCGTCGAACAGCACCGACAGCGTCCAATCGAGCTCCTCGGCGCCGCCGGCGAACATCACGTCCTGCTTGCCCCATTGAATCAGTTCAGCGGAATTACCGATGCAATGGGCACTCGTCGCGCAAGCCGAGCTGATCGAATAATTCACGCCCTTGATCTTGAACCAGGTCGACAGCACCGCCGAACAGGTCGACGACATCGCTTTCGGCACGGCGAAAGGCCCGACGCGCTTGGGACCGGCCGAGCGCGCGGTGTCAAAAGCGGTCAGCAGCGATTTGGTGGAAGGCCCACCCGAGCCCACGATCAGCCCGGTCTTCTCGTTGACGACGTCCTTTTCTTCGAGGCCCGAATCGCGCAGCGCCTGTTCCATCGCCAGATGCGCATAAGCGGCCGTGTCGCCCATGAAACGGCGGGCACGCCGGTCGATCATGGCATCGATGTCGAGCTTGACGGAGCCTTCCACTTGGCTGCGGAAGCCCATGTCGCGATAGACGGGCGCGGCGACGATGCCCGATTTGGTCTCGCGCAGCGACGCCACCACTTCCTGCGTGTTGTTGCCGATGGAAGAGACGATGCCCATCCCAGTGACGACGACGCGTCTCATGGCGGATGTCCTTTGCCGAAGGCAGCTAGACCGTCGCGTCGCTGAACAGGCCGACGCGCAGATCCTTGGCTTCGTAGATGACGCGGCCGTCAACCCTCATCACGCCGTCGGCGATGCCCACCACGAGCCTGCGCATGATCACGCGCTTGAAATCGATGTAATAGCTGACCAGCTTGTCGGTCGGCAGCACCATGCCGGAGAACTTCACCTCTCCCACGCCGAGCGCGCGACCCTTACCGAGCCCGCCAAGCCAGCCGAGGAAAAACCCTACCATCTGCCACATCGCGTCGAGGCCGAGACAACCGGGCATCACCGGATCGTTCTGGAAATGGCATTTGAAGAACCACAGATCGGGACGCACATCGAGCTCGGCCGAAATCTCGCCTTTGTCGTGGCTGCCGCCACGGTCGGCGATCTTGGTGATTCGGTCGAACATCAGCAGAGGCGGCATCGGCAGCCGTGCATTGCCGGGCCCAAACAGCTCGCCGCGGGCGCAAGCAAGCAGGGTCGCAAGGTCGAAACTGGATTTGCGTATCGGCTGATGTGTGTTCACTTTCTCGTGTTCCTTCAGTACCTTAACCCATACCCTTTGAATCGTTATGGGAATGCGTCGATTAGTAGCTTAGAAGCATTCTAACGACTATGTTACCATCTTACCAAAGATGGGCCTTAAGTGTCATGGCTTCAAGGATGTACAGAGCCTATTGCTTGAGAACAACCCGTCCAAACGTGCGTACCCACCCATCTAAAAAAGAGCGAGCGCTATGCGTAGGAAAACAGAGAACATTGCCGAAGAAATGGCCGTGTCGCATCTCCGCCAGGCAGGATTGAGGCCGACACGTCAACGCGGCGCGTTGGCAAAGTTGCTGTTCGCCGAAGGCCATCGTCATCTGACCGCCGAAGCCTTGCACGCCGAGGCCGTCAGCGCGGGCATCAAAGTCTCGCTGGCGACGGTCTACAACACGCTGCATCAGTTCACCGAAGCGGGGCTGTTGCGCCAAGTGGTGGTGGACGCCACGCGCAGTTACTTCGACACCAACACCGGCGATCATCAGCACTTCTACTGCGAGGACGATGCGCGGCTGATCGACATTCCCCCGTCCGATCTGTCGGTCGCGGGCGTGCCTCATCCGCCGACGGGCATGCACGTGTCGCGGGTCGATGTGGTGGTGCGGGTGCGGCGGGCTGCCGCGCGTCATTCTTAATTAGAATAATTCTAAACTATTGACATGGGCGTCGCCTCGACGCATTCTCCGTGCCTGTTCCACAGCGCTCCAAGCGCTCAACCAGGACGCTAGGCGCCCAAGCAGGAGGACCCGTATGGCGACTTTGAAAGGCAGCAAGACCGCCGAAAATCTGAAATACGCATTCGCCGGCGAAAGCCAGGCCAATCGCCGTTATCTCTATTTCGCGCAAAAGGCCGACGTGGAAGGCTACAACGACGTCTCCACCGTGTTCCGTTCCACCGCGGAAGGTGAGACCGGCCACGCCCATGGCCATCTCGAATTCCTCGAAGCGGTCGGCGATCCGGCCACCGGCGAGCCGATCGGCGACACCGCGCTCAACCTCAAGGCCTCGATCGTCGGCGAGACTCACGAATACACCGACATGTATCCGGGCATGGCCAGGACGGCGCGCGAAGAAGGCTTCGACGAAATCGCCGACTGGTTCGAGACCCTCGCCAAGGCTGAAAAAAGCCACGCCGGCCGGTTCCAGAAAGCGCTTGATACGCTGGGGAAGTAACGCAGCTGTCATCCCCGGCGAGCATCGCAGGCAACGCCTGCGATGCGAGGGAAGGGGACCCAGGTGGCGATGACGGCGCTATTTTGGGAAGGTTTGCACGCCCCTGTGCTAACCTTCTAAATCTCAGTTTTGTATAGACCTGGGTCCCCTTCCCCTCGCGTTGCTTGCGCAACGCTCGGCCGGGGATGACAAGGATTGCAAAATGAGCTCCCGCGAAGGTTCGCTCGAGGCCCCCGTCCGTCATCCCATCGCTTGGCGCTCGGAAGCGTTCTACGACGCCGACAAGCTCGACGCTGAAATGCGCCGCGTGTTCGACATCTGTCACGGCTGCCGGCGCTGCTTCAATCTGTGCGAATCCTTTCCGCGGCTGTTCGACCTGGTCGATGCGAGCCCCGACGAAGTGCACGGGGTGAAGTCGGAAGATTTCGCCTCGGTCGTACAAGCCTGCACGCTGTGCGACATGTGCTTCATGACCAAGTGTCCTTATGTGCCGCCGCATGCCTTCGATCTCGATTTCCCCCATCTGATGCTGCGTTATCGCGCGGTGGAAGCGAAGAAGGGCAAAAAGGACCTCGTGGCGCGGCAATTGGGCGAGATGGATCGCAACGCCGCTTTCGCCATGCCGGTGGCTCCGTTGGTGAATTGGGGCGCGGCGAAGGGCAACGCGCTGACGCGGCCGCTCATGGAAAAGGCGCTCGGCATCGACCGCGAGGCCAATCTGCCCCAGTTCGCCTGCAAGACGTTCATGGCCGCCGACAAAGCCGATCCCATCGCGCCCAATCGCGCGGCGCCCGCTTTCGGCAAGCGCAGGTGTGCGCTCTACGCCACCTGCTTCGTCAATTACAACAAGCCTGCGACGGGCTTGGCGGCGCGCGCGGTGTTGAACCATCTGGGCATCGAGACGCGCGCGGCTTATCCGGGCTGTTGCGGCATGCCGTTCTTGGAGCAGGCCGATTTGCAGCGCGTGGCCGGCAATGCGGCGAAAGTCGCCAAGGAACTCTGCAAGCTGCTCGACGAGGGCTACGACATCGTCACGCTGACGGCCTCTTGCGGACTGATGCTGAAATTCGAATGGCCTCTCGTGCTGCCCGAGAACGAAGACGTCAAGCGGCTGTCTAAAACGGTGTTCGACATCGACGAATATGTCGTCGACATCGCCAAGAAAGAGGGCTTGCCGCAAGGCCTCAAACCGCTCTCCGAAGGCATCAGCGTGCATCTGGCCTGTCACGCGCGGGCGCAGAACATGGGCCCCAAGGCGGCGGAGATGTTGAAGCTGATTCCGGACACGCCGATCGACACGATCGAGCGCTGCTCGGGCCATGGCGGTACCTTCGGCGTGCTGAAGAAGACGCACGGCTGCGCCGTGAAAGTCGGCCGGCCGGTGTTTCGCGCGGCGGAAAACCAAGCGCGCGGCCATATCGTCTCGGATTGCCCCTTGGCCGCGAACCATATCGTCGATCAGGTCGAGAAGCTGACCGCCAAGGACGGCAAGGCGGCGCCCGCGCGCCGTGCCGAGCATCCCATCGAAATCCTGGCGCGGGCGTATGGTTTGCTGGAGGCTTGAATGAGCGCAGCCGAACGAAAGATCACCCGGGCCGACATCCCATCGCTCGCCGATTACGAAGCCAAGCGGGATGCGTTGCGCAAAGCGGTCATGGCCGCCAAGCAAAACCGGCGCGTCGAAGTTGGCCCCTTCGCCACCTTCACTTTCGAGAATTACGACACGATGTGGCTGCAGGTGATGGAGATGCTGCGTATCGAAAAAGGCGGTGAGGCGCAGATCGCGGGCGAACTGGAAACCTACAATCCGCTGATCCCGCAAGGGCGCGAACTGATCGCCACTTTGATGCTGGAGATCGAGGATGCCGTCCGCCGCGAGCGCGTCCTGAAGACGCTGGGCGGCATTGAAGAGACGGTGTTCCTCGACATCGGCGCGCGCCGCCTCAAGGCGCGGCCGACCGAATACGAAGACCGCACCACGCCCGACGGCAAGACCTCGTCGGTGCATTGGCTGCGCTTCACCTTCTCGTCCGCGGACATCGCTGATTTCGTGCACGGCATGGCTGCGGTGACGCTCGGCATCGCCCATCCGAATTACGGGCACATGGCGGCGGTGAGCGCGGCGGTGCGCGCCGAGCTGGCGAAGGATTTCGCTTAGTCCAGGCTTTTGCCGCCCACCTTGGCCTTGAGGTAGGTGGCGCCGAGGATCGTTGCGGGCGGGCCGGCCGGCGAGGCCAGCGCCGCGGCGAAGCTCTCGCCGTAGAGATAGTCGAGCCGCGGCGATCGGTATTCGATGACGAAGCGCAAGGGTTCGCCATGGGCCAGGATCAGGTCGAAATCGGCCTTGGTGGCCGCATAATGTTCGGCGGGGATATGCTCGTCGAGGAATCGATTGGTGCCTTCCCCCGTCATCGCCACGAGGGCGGAGCCGTAGAAACGATAGCGATAACGCCCCGCCGCAGTGCGCTCGAGGATGGCGACATGGCGCAGGAACGGCGCCAAATCGCGCAAACCGAACTCGGTACGCGCCGGCAGGCCGCCTTTGGCTTTCTCCCGCCACAGCGCGCAAATCGCATTGAGCTCGGACCGCTCGAAGGTGCCGTCGGGATTGAGGAAGACCTCGTGGCCGGCCACTCTCAGCCGCGCGATGCGCTGAGCCAGGTCTTCGGGTTGGGCCACTATGGACATCGCCTCAACCATAGGGCGAAGGCACTGCGTCTTTCAAGCCGACGTACGTCGCCTCCAACACCATGCGCACAAGGCCGTCTTCGTCGGCCAAAGGCGCCGCAAAGATTTCGCCTCTGAGATAATCCTGCGTTGGAAGGCGGTAGTAATTGATGAAGCGGAAAGGCCGCTCATGCTCCAGCACGCAATCGGTAAACGCCAGCCAATTGGGCAGCAGGGCCGGCGTCACCATTTCGTCCAGAAAGCGGCCGGTGTGCTCGCCGAACAGGAGCGCCAGCGAGGAGCCGAACAGGCGGAAACGATAGCGTCGGCGCGCGCCTTCGCCGCAGCGTTCCAAGATGGTGAGATGGCTCGCATAAGGCCTGAGTGAGCGCAGGTCGAGCGCGGCGCGCGTGGGCACGCCGTCCTTGGCGCGCTCGAACCACAATTTGCACAGCTGGGCGAGTTCGCCCCGTTCGAAGGCCAAATCGCCGTCGCAGCGCATCGGCCAGCCCTCGGCTTCGGCGCGCTGGTTGAGGCGAACGTCGACCGCAGCGCTTTGCATACCGCGATTCTGCACGCATATCCTAAAGAAAGACTAATGCGCAGGCTTGCCAGACATTCATCATTAAGAATTTCTCAAAGCTTGGCGCGGCCGGCGGCGATGTCGGCAAAGACCGCGCGGGTCAACGGCGCATAGCAGCCCTTGGCGGAATCGTACCAATAAAGCGGATCGTCGACCTTGTCGGGATCGAAACCTTCGCGTACCAGATCGGCCTTCTTGAGTTTGAACGTTCCGGTGATCTCCAATTCGGGGCGCAGCCTGAGGAACACCGGCCGCGCGTAAGAAGCGAGCTGGCCGCCCAGCTTTTCAGCGAGCGCCTGCGGATCAAAGCCGCGTTCGGCCACCAGCGCCGCCATGCCGGCGCGGCCTTCGGCGCCGGGAACCGCAACGCCGTAGACATTGACCTCGAGAATGCCCGGCACCACGCCCAGCGCCTCGCTGACTTCGCCGGTGGAGACGTTCTCGCCCTTCCAGCGAAAGGTGTCGCCGATGCGGTCGACGAAGTAGAAGTAATCGTGCGCGTCGCGGCGCAAGAGATCGCCGGTGCGAAACCAGGCGTCGCCTTCTTTGAAGACGTCACGCAGGATTTTCTTCTCGGTGTCGGCGGCGCGCGTGTAGCCCTCGAATTGGCGCCCGGGCCGCGCCAGGATTTCGCCGATCGCCTCGCCCGCTTCGCCCGGCGCGCATTCGATGCAGCGCCCGTCGGCGCCGCGCACGGGCGCTTCCGCGACGATGTCGAAGCGCACCAGGCGGAAGGGAAAGAGCCTGCGCACGTAGCGCGGCACGCGCCCGACGGCGCCCAGCTGGCCGTCGTAACTCAGCATCGAGACATTGCCTTCGGTGGAGCCGTAGAACTCCACGATGCGCGGAATGGCGAAGCGCTCTTGAAAGCGCGCCCAGATCTCGGGGCGCAGTCCGTTACCGGAGATGGTGCGGATGGTGTGCTCGCGTTCGCGCAGCTCGGGTGGGGCGTTGAGCAGATAACGGCACATCTCGCCGATGTATTGGAAGATGGTGGCTTCGAACCGCCGGCAATCCTCCCAGAAATCGCGGGTGGAGAATTTGCGCTTGACGATGACGGCCCCGCCCGCGGTCAGCGCCATGCCGACCGCACAGATGCCGCCGGTGGCATGATAGAGCGGCAACGCGCAATAGATGCGGTCGGACGGCCCCGTGTTCAGCGCGCCGGCAAAGCCGTACATCATAAAAAGCATGCGCAGATGGCTGAAGTTGGCGGCCTTGGGCAGGCCCGTGGTGCCCGAGGTGTAGATGAAGAACGCATTGTCCTTACAGGTGATGCCTTGGCGCAGGCTGGCGGCGAGCGGAGCGGGCGATTGGGCGGCGAGCGCTTCATCCAGATTGCGCAAACCTTCGATCGTCCCGCCGCTGGCCCAGGCTTCGGGTTTGGCATCGAGTCCGGGAGCGGCTTCGCGATAAGCCTCGCCGAGTTCGCTGCCGACGATCGCCAGCTTGGCCTTGGCGATGGCGATGGAATGAACCAGCGCGGCCCCTTTCAGGTTGGCGTTGATCAGTGCCGCCACCGCGCCCACCTTCAACAGCCCGAGCCAAGTGGCGATGTATTCGGCGCGGTTCTCCATGAACAGCACGACCGCTTCGCCGCGCCCCACCCCTTGCGCCAGCGCCCAGCGCGCGATGCGGTTGGCCGCTTGATCGAGCCCGCGATAGGAATAGCTCTTCTCGTGCGAGACGATAGCGGGCGCCTCGGGCGTCTTCTTCGCAAACTCCGCGATGATGTCGACGATGGTGCGGGGGCTGTCCGGCTTCAAACGGCGCATGCGGAGCAGCGTTCGCACCAAGCAGCTCAAATAGATATATTCGCGTGCCAAGCCCTCGAACAAACCCGTCGCCTATTCGGATCATCCCTGCCAGGCGAGGATAGGAGCGCGACGTTGAGCGTCAAGCCGGAGCGAACGCTCGATCTGAAAGGCCTTAAATGTCCGCTGCCGGCGCTGTTCGCCAAGCGCGCGATGGCAAGCGCGGCGCCGGGAAGCGTGCTCGAAATCCTCTGCGACGATCCGCTCTGTCACCTGGACGTGCCGCACATGTGCCGGTACGAAAACTTCGAGCTGTTGAGCCTCGAACGCGACGGCGACATCGCGCGGATCGTGCTGCGCAAGCCTTAAGGCTTCGGCGCGGGGTTCAAATGCGCGAGCACGTCTTCCGCTTGGAGCGCGCGCGGCTCGGCCTTGGCCTGCTCGTCGGTCAACAGCACGATCTCCGCATAGGCTTCAAAGCGCGTCACCGGATAGACCGCGTAAGGCCCCGGAGGACCGAAGGCCCAGCTATGCCAGTACCAGCCATAGCCGCGCCAGCCCGGCCAGCCGGCGAACTCGTTGTAATAGGTGGTCTTGGACTTGGTGTCGCGCGTGTCGAAGACGAACCAATGATAGCCCGCCTTGAGCGCCACTTCGGCGGCGCGGCGCAACAGGAAGTCCTCGACCACCTCGCGGCCGGTGGAGGAATTGCCGGTGTACGTCACCCGATAGCGGTTCGCGGCCAACTGGCTGTCGGAATAGCCCACCCCGCCCGGGGACTGCTGGGGCTGATAGACCGGCGCCGTCGCGCAAGCGGCGAGCGCGGCCACGGCCAGGCAGGCGAAAGCAAGATGGATCGGACGCATCGCATGTCTCCTTTCCCTCGTTCTAACGATTATGACGGGCATTCCTGCCGTTTTTGGCCACGCCAGGATGAAATTTTTTCGTGCCGCTATTGATAACTGACTGGTCAGTTAGTAATATACGGACATGAGCCAATCGTTGCACGTCAAAAGTTGGACCCGCCGCAAAGCGGCCCGCCCGGGCGAAATCCTGGACGCGGCTATGACGGTGTTCGCCGAAAAAGGCTTTGCCGCCGCCCGTATGGCGGACATTGCCGCCCGCGCCGGGGTTACCAAAGGCACGATCTATCTCTACTTCCCGAGCAAGGAAGAGGTCTTCAAGAAGCTGGTGCGCGAGCACATCGGCACCACCTTGACCGACGTGGCGCAAAAGGCCGCCGCTTATCCCGGCACGGTACGCGATTTCCTCGCCCTGTTCTTCGCCATGGTCGGGGAAATCATCCGCCGCGGAGAGCGCACCGTGCTGCCCAAGATCATCATCTCAGAGAGCGGCAATTTTCCTGAACTCGCCCGCTTCTACCGCGAGGAAGTGATCAATCGCGGGACTGCCATGATGTCGGGCATAATCGCGCGCGGCATGGAGCGGGGCGAATTGCGCCCGCTGCCCGTCGCCGACGTCACGCGCCTGGTCATCGCGCCGCTGGTGTTCAGCATCATCTGGCGCATGACCTTCGCGTCCTTCGATCCCGAGCCTTTCGATTACCAACGCTTCTTCGCCACCCATCTCGAAATTCTGTTCAACGGCCTCAAGCCGGAAGGAAAATCGTCATGAAAAGGCTCGGCCTAATCCTTGCTCTCGCCCTTGCCGGCTGCGGCCAAAGCGACAACAACCATTGGCTCGGCTACGCCGAAGGCGATTACGCCTATATCTCGGCGCCGCAAGCGGGATGGGTGGTCCAGGTCGCGGTCAAGCGCGGCGATTTTGTGTCGAAGGGCCAAGTGCTCTTCACGCTGGACGACACCAGCCAAGTGGCGGCGCGCGACACGGCAACAGCTCAGATCGCGCAAGCCGAAGGCCAGCTGGTGCAGGCCAAGGCCACGCTCGATCTGGCGCAAAAGGAACTGGTGCGCCAAACCGGGCTGCTGCAATCCCATGCCACCAGCCAACAGAACTATGACCAGGCCAAATCGACCGAGGAAACCGCCGCCGCGCAAGTGGCGCAGATCATCGCCAGCGAAAACCAGGCGCGCGCGTCTTTGACCAACGCCACCTATCAATTGACCCAGCGCCAGGTGATCTCGCAGACTGCGGGCCGCGTCGAGGACGTCTATTTCCGCCAAGGCGAATACGCGCCGGCAATGACGCCGGTGATCGAGGTCTTGCCGCCCGAGAACGTCTATGTCCGCTTCTTCGTGCCCGAGAGCGATCTTTCCCGATTGCGTCTCAACGAAGCGGTGCTGATCGATTGCGACGGCTGCAAGCCGATCGAGGCCAAGGTCGCTTTCATCGCCTCGCAGGAAGAGTTCACCCCGCCGGTGATCTTCTCGATCTCGAGCCGCGACAAGCTGGTGTTCAAGGCCGAAGCGCGCCTGCCCGGCGGCCTCAAGCTCAATCCCGGCCAGCCGGTCGATGTCAGGCCCGTGGGTGCGCCGTGACGGAAAGCTTCTTTGACCGGCCGGCCGTCAGCCGCCACGCCAACCCTAACGGCGGGCCGGCGCTCGCCATCGACGTAAAAGGCCTGACCAAGCGTTTCGGCAAGAAGGTCGCGGTCAACGCCATCGACATCGCCGTGCCCGAAGGCCAGGTGTGGGGATTTCTGGGCCCTAACGGCTCGGGCAAGACCACCACCATCCGCATGTTGTGCGGCCTGCTCAACGCCGATGCGGGCGAGGGCACTTGCTTGGGCCTCGATTTCCGCACTGAATCGGAAACCATCAAGCGGCAGACCGGTTACATGACCCAGAAGTTCAGCTTCTGGGAGGATCTGTCGATCCGCGAGAATCTCGACTTCGTGGCGCATGTTTATCAATTGAAAAACCGCCGCCGCGTGGTGGACGAGACGCTGGAAAAACTCCGGCTGGCGCAGCGCCAGAACCAGCTCGCCGGCGCGCTGTCAGGCGGCTGGAAACAGCGCCTCGCCTTGGCCGCTTGCACCCTGCACCAACCGCGGCTGCTGTTGCTCGACGAGCCAACCGCCGGGGTCGATCCCAAGGCGCGGCGCGATTTCTGGGATGAAATCCACGCGCTGTCAGCCGGCGGCATCACCGTGCTCGTTTCCACCCACTACATGGACGAGGCCGAGCGCTGCGACCGCATCGTCTATATCAGCTTCGGCGACATCGTGGCGCGCGGTACCGTTGCCGAGATCATCGCCCAATCAGGCCTCATCACCTTCACGGTGGAAGGCGAAGGTGCGCGCGCTTTGGCGTCGCGGCTGCGCGGCCTTCCCGGCGTCGTCTACGTCTCGTTCTTCGGCGCGGTGCTTCACGTGTCGGGCTACGACCGCGCGCTGCTGGAGAAGGCGCTGGCGCCTTACCGCGGCGATCCCGAACTCGACATCCGCGAGACCGCGCCAAGCCTGGAAGACGTCTTCATCCAACTGCAAGATCACGGAGGAGCGCCTTGAGCGCCCGTTTTTCCTTCGCGCGCATCGGCGCCATGCTGGGCAAGGAATTCCTCCAGATGCGCCGCGACCGGCTGACGCTCGGCATGTTGATCGGCATTCCGCTGATGCAGCTGTTCCTCTTCGGCTATGCCATCAACATGGTGCCCAAGCATCTGGCGACGGTGGTGTCGATCTCCGATCCGGGCGTGTTCTCCGATTCGATCGTAGCCGCTATCGCCAATTCCGGCTATTTCGACGTGGTCGCCGCCACCAATTCGCCCCAGAAGGCGCGGCGCATGCTGGCGGAGGGCGATGCCACTTTCGCCGTCGAGATTCCCGCCAATTTCTCGCGCGATCTGGTGAAGGGCCAAAATCCCTCCTTGCTGGTGGAAGCCGACGCCACCGATCCGGCGGCGGGCTCCTACGCGATTGCCGCGTTGCCCGATCTCGTCAACAACGCCTTGCGCGACGATCTGGTCGGACCGCTGGCCGCCCGCGCCGCGTCGACGCCCGCCTTCAACGTCGTGATCCACCAGCTCTACAATCCGGAGAACATCACCCAGTACAACATCGTGCCGGGGCTGCTTGGCGTCATCCTCACCATGACCATGGTGATGGCGACCTCGATCGCGCTGACCCGCGAGCGCGAGCGCGGCACCTACGAGAACCTGCTCGCCATGCCGACGCGGCCGCTCGAGATCATGATCGGCAAGGTGACGCCCAACATCTTCGTCGGCGCCTTCCAGTGCGCCCTGATCCTGATCGTGGCGCGAGCGGTGTTCGACGTGCCGATGATCGGCTCGCTGGGGCTCTTGGCGGTGGCCTCCACCGTCTACATCACCGCCCTGCTCGCCGTGGGCTACACGATCTCGACCGTCGCCCGCAACCAGATGCAGGCGATGCAGATGACGTTCTTCTTCTTTTTGCCCTCACTCATGCTGTCGGGCTTCATCTTCCCGTTCCGCGGCATGCCGGATTGGGCCCAATGGCTGGGCGAGATCATGCCCATCACCCATTATTTGCGCATCGTGCGCGGCATCCTGCTGAAAGGGAACGGATGGGGCGAGATTTGGCCCGACATCTGGCCGATGATTCTCTTTTTGTTCGCGGCCGGCTATGTCGCCATGCGCCGATTCAGAAGGACTCTGGACTGACGGGACATCTCGCCGCAGCGCCTTTCCCCTCCGGCAGGCGCTGCCGCGAAAAAGTCAAGCTCTTGCGAAAGATTTCCGGCCGGCCCAAATTCACCCCATCCTGAGGATAGGGTAAAAGTCGCCTTGGGTTTCCGCCTCTCCGGCGGCTTCGTAAACATAAGGGAATGGGGGCCGTGCGGTTCGGATGGCTGGGTTGATCTTGCAATATGCGCTGGCGGCCATCCTG
>Ga0326728_10012909_pt1 | contig 18353 bp, 19 predicted proteins | sample MB3enrmetagenome_FD_207602 | JGI IMG/M metagenome (GOLD analysis project Ga0326728, IMG submission 207602) | Lab enriched peat soil microbial communities from McLean, Ithaca, NY, United States - MB31MN | ecosystem: Environmental > Terrestrial > Soil > Wetlands > Peat | place: USA: New York... | reverse complement strand
ACTGCTTTTCATGGTCTAAGGTGTCATCCGCTGACCTGCATATTGTTGAAAATACGTTTGATTGATGATTCGAGTCCTACCTGAGGAGCCAATAAATCAATAATTTACAGCATCCTCCCTTCAACATTTGGTCCAACATGTTCCAGTTGTTGCGCCATCCCAAAACCAATCTTCTTGCCTTCGGAATCCTGTGGGCCTGAGCCGGCACCTTTGATCCTGCTTGAATCCGGGACCGCGCGACCCGAAGACCCCACTTTATCTCCAGAACCAGAAAAACTGCCCAAAGCAGCGGGGCCAACTCTGCGCTCGCGTTCCAGCCGGCCCTCCCATGTGCCGAACACCAAGCCATTTTGATACTGTTGACCCATGCCCGAAGTTGTCCCTGAAACCAATTTGGCCGATCCCGACCTTGAGACGCTGGCTGCCGATGTGGTGGCGATGGCCATGAAAGCCGGTGCCAGCGACGCCGAGGCGGTGGTGCGCGAGGGCGACGAATTCAGCGTGAATGTGCGCATGGGCCAGGTGGAGACGCTCAAGGAGTCGGGCTCGCGGGGCCTGGGGCTGCGCGTCTTCTTGGGCACGCGGTCGGCGTCGGCCTCCACGAGTGACCTGACCGCCGAGGGCATTCGCCAGCTTGTCGACAGCGCGATGGCGCTGGCCAAGGTCACCGAGGAAGACCCCTTCACCGGTCTGCCGGAGACGGCCGAGTTTGGCTTCGTCTCCGGCGATCTGCACCTCTACTACGACGATGTATACTCGCTCTCCGGCGCGGAGCGCATCGAGTGGGCGCGGCGCGCCGAGGCCGCGGCTCTGGCCGCCGATCCGCGCATCACCAACTCCGACGGAGGCAGCTTCGACGCGGCTACCGGGCGCAAGGTGCTGGCCAACTCGCGCGGTTTTGTGGGTAGTTATCGCTCCAGCTACGCCGGGGTCTCGGTGGCTCCGCTGGCCATGGATGCCAATGGCGCCATGCAGCGCGATGGCTGGTGGTCCAGCGCCCGGTGCTTCTCGCACCTCGAAGCTCCCGAGGCTGTGGGCCGGGAGGCAGCGCGGCGCACTCTGCGCCGGCTGGGCGCTCGGCGAGTGCAAACGCAGCGTGTGCCCATCGTCTTTGCGCCGGAGGTGGCCCGCTCGCTGCTCGGTTCGGTCTTTGAGGCGGCCTCGGGCGACGCCGTCTGGCGCGGCGCGTCGTTTTTGGCCGGCCGGCTGGGCGAGCCGATCGCCGCGCCCAGCCTGACCATCGTTGACGACAACACCATGCTGCTGCCCAGCGGCGCGGGCGGCTTTGGCAGCTCGCCCTTTGACGGCGAAGGGCTGCCCTCCAGGCGCACAGTGGTGGTAGAAGCGGGTGTGCTGCGTGCTTACCTGCTGAACACCTACAGCGCGCGCAAGCTGGGGCTCAAGTCCACCCACAACGCCTCGCGCGGACTGGCCGGCACGCCGGGCATAGGCTGTGGCAACCTCTATCTGGAGCCAGGAACGCAGACGCCGGAGGAGATTCTGGCCGCGATTCCGGCGGGGCTTTACGTGACCGGCCTGATGGGATTCGGCGTGAACGTGGTCACCGGCGATTATTCGCGTGGCGCAACCGGGCTATGGATCGAGAATGGCCAACTGACCCACGCCGTCGAAGAGGTGACCGTCGCCGGCAACCTCGCTGAGATGCTCAAGAACGTGACCGCCATCGGAAGCGATCTGGAGTTCCGCGGCGCAGTGGCCTCGCCCACCCTGCGCATCGACGGCATGACCATTGCGGGAGCTTGAGGGGAATGACCTCGCCAATTGAGATGCAGCTTTTCCCTTTCGACCCGGCCGACGCCGGGGCCGCGCTGGCGCAACTGCCCATCAGCTCGGCGGTATTTGCCCTTTACAGCGCCGAAGCCCACTCCGAACCCTATATCGGCCGCACGCCCAACCTGCGTGGGCGTCTTGCCCGGCTGCTGCAGCCCTCGCCACGGCATCCGCGCCGCTTTCAGCTAGCTGGCCGTGTGCGCCGCATCGAATGGCGGCTGACCGGCTCGGAGTTTGAGTCGCTCTTCCTGCAGTTTGAACTCCTTCAAAGCGAGTACGGCACGAAGTCCCTGGAGCGGATGCACCTGCGGGCGCCGGCCTTTGTGCGTTTCCTGGGCGGCAATCCCTATCCGCGCATCGTGGTGACCCACCGGCCCAGCCAGCGCGAGGTGGACTGGGCGTATGGGCCGTTCCAGTCGCGGGCGGCGGCGGAGCGCTTTGCCGAGGAGGCGCTCAAGCTGTTTCTGCTGCGCCGCTGCACGGACGACCTGAACCCCGACCCCAGCCACCCCGGCTGCGTCTACTCCGAGATGAAGATGTGCCTCGCGCCCTGCTACCGGGGCTGCACGGATGAGCGTTACGCCGAAGAGGCCGCGGCGGTCGAGCAGTTCCTCTCCACCCGCGGCGATAGCAGATTGGTTACGCTGCGCAGTGAGCGCGAGCAGGCCTCCGCGGACCTCGAATTTGAATCCGCCGCGACGATTCACGCCCAGGTGCAGCGGGTGGAAGCGGTGCGCTCGCTGGCTCCCGAGCTGGTTCGCCCGCTCAGCCGGCTTCGGGCGGTGATCCTGCAAGTTTCGGCAAATCCGGACGAGGTCTCCGTCTTTCTCTTCGAGAATGGCCGGTTGCGCGGGCCAGCTTCGTTCTCGACGGCGGGAATGAGGATCCAGAATGAGCAGCCGGGGGTGAGTTCGCTCATTGCCGATCGGGCCGTGATCGCGCCCGTCTCAGAGGCCCCGCTCCAAGAAGCCTTGTCTCTGGATGCCGCCCTGCCCGAGGCCGCGCCCGAAGCCGGAATCGCCGCGCCGGCAAAGCTTCCTCGCGGCCTGCTCGAAGCCCGCATGGAGGCTGCGCTGGCCTCGCTGGCAGAGCCGAAGCAGGCTCTATCGCCGACCATCCGCCAGGGTCATCTTGCGCTGCTCAAGCGCTGGTACTACCGGCCCGAGGCCCGCCGCGCCGGCGAAATCTTCTTCCCCGCCGCTGAAGGCCGCTGGCCCGTCAAGGCCTTGCTGCGCGGCGTGGGCCGGGTGGCGGCGAAGATGCCGGCAACAGACGGCCACACCGGTGAGGCTGATCGGTCAAAAGAAGCGCCCGAATCCTGAGAACTTCCCGTGCTGGACCCAGCATCCGGCTTAGTCAGCCGCGCGCTCAAGCAGGCAAACAAAGAAGCCGTCGGTGGCTAGCGCGCCGGGCAGCAGGCGGAGCACGCCTTCGGGCGTCAGCGCGGCTTTCAGACGCTCCGCGCCGGAAGGCGTGAGGATGCCTTGGCCGAGCAGGGTCCGGATGCAAGGTTCCAGCGAAATCTGGCGGACGCCTGGGGTTCCAGCAAGAACCGCGGCGACGACCTGCTCATTCTCCTCCGGCTCCAGCGAGCAGGTTGAGTAGACGACGCGGCCGCCGTTCCGGACGGCGCGAAGAGCGGCCAGGAGAATCGCGTGCTGGCGCTCGGCCTGGCTGGCGAGATCTTCGAGCCGGAGCCGGTGGCGAATCTCGGGGTTGCGGCCGAGCGTGCCGGTGCCGCTGCACGGCGCGTCGACTAGAGCCAGATCGAAGACGGAGTCTTCGGCAAGCGCGGCCGAGTCGATGAGCTGGCACTCGACCCGGTCGCCCAGCGGTGCAAGCCGCTGGCGCAACTGCTCGAACCGTTGCGGACTGGACTCGCAGGCGACGATGCGGGCCGTGGGGTTGCGCTCGGCCAGGATGAGAGTCTTGTTGCCGGGAGCGGCGCAGGCGTCGAGGATTCTTTTTCCAGCTTGGCCGGGATTCGCGCCGCCACAGCAGGCCAGTTCGGCGATCAACTGCGAACCCTCGTCCTGGAGGCGCAGGCGGCCCTCGCGAAATGCCGCGGAGGCGGTCACATCGCCGGAGGCCACCGTCCGCGCGGCGGCAAGTAGTTCGCCGGGCTGGAGATGAATGCCGGAGGCGGCAAGCTCCTCCTCTGTGGCCGCGTCAACGATGCGCAGGGTGAGCACAGGCTGGTTCTGGCCATGACGGCAGAGAGCACGGGCTGCTTCAAGGCCATAGAACCTGGCCCAGCGCTCGACCATCCAGGCGGGGTGGGAGTAAGCCAGCGCCAGATCGACGGGGGATTGTCCTGGAAGACCCTCCTCAGGGGCTAAAGCCCGCACTGATTCTACTGTACTTGCGGCACGACTGAAGTCGTGCCCTGATACAAAACCGGGTTTTTCCGCAGCTTGTAGAGCCCGCCTTAATTCTGCGCCGTTGACGTACGGGCCAAAGCTCGTACCCTTCAAAACTTCAGGGTTTCCAGCAGCCTGCGTAGCCCCGAGCTTGCGCAGCACGGCGTTGACCATGCCGGAGGCAAACCGGTGCCCGGCCTGCTTGGCCAGCTCCACGCTCTCGTCGATGGCGGCGCGGGCGGGAATGCGGTCCATGTGCAGAATCTGGAAGACGCCCAGCCGCAGGGCGATCCGAATCTCCGGATCGAGCTTGCCGTTGGGCCGCTTGAGCAGCGCCTGCAACTGGTGGTCGAGCTGAATCTGCCAGCGCAGCACGCCGAGAACCAGCGCCGTGGCCAGGTTGCGATCGGACGCGGAAAGCGAATTGACCGCCTTGCCGTGAAGCAAATCGTCGGAATGCGATTGGCCACGCTCCACGGCCATGAGCACGTTGAAGGCCGCCTTGCGAGCCGGCGAAATCCCCGCTTCGCGGTTCTTCGGCGCGGCCTTCGCGGCGCCGGATTGCCGGGCAGCGCTCACTGCCTAGCCGCCCCGAGCCGCGTGCCGGCAGCGAGCGGGTTTCCGCGCAGGAATTCGGCAGCCGGAAGGCGCTTCTTGCCTTCGAGCTGCACTTCGAGGAGATCGATCCAGGTGCCTTCGGCACAGCGAACCAGGAGGCGATGGTTCTCAATGCGAATCTGGCCGGGTTCCGCTGGGCCTGACGTGGTGAGATCTGGCGCACCGGCCACTTCCAGCCGGTGAACGATCAGCTTCTTGCCGTCGAGCGTAGTGAAAGCTCCCGGCCAGGGTTGAAAGCCGCGCCAGCGGTTCTTGAGCTCGTGGGCGGTGCGGGCGGCAAAGTCCATGCGGCCATCTTCGCGGTCGAGAAGCGGGGCGAAGGTAGCAAAACTGTGGTTCTGAGGTGTGGGGCGGATGGTCCCGGTGGCCAGGCCGGCCAGGGTCTCGACCACCAGCGGCGCGCCCGCCTTGGCGAGCACCTCGAACAGCTCAACGGCGGTTTGCTCTGGAGCAATCTCGACCGTCTGCTGGAGAAGAATGGGACCGGTGTCCAGGCCTTCTTCCAGCAGCATGGTGGTATTGCCGGTGAAGGCGTCGCCATTGGCCACGGCCCATTGGATGGGCGCCGCGCCGCGGTACTTGGGGAGAAGAGAGCCGTGCAGGTTGATGCAGCCGAGCCGCGGAAGCGCCAGCATCCAGGGCGGAAGGATGCGCCCGTAAGCGACGACAACGATAGCTTTAGGGGCGATGGCTTCGAGCTGTGCGCGAAACTCGGGATTGTTGCGGATCTTCTCCGGCTGGGCAACGGCCAGCCCGGCGGCCAGGGCGGCCTGCTTGACCGGCGGAGCGGTGAGATGCTGGCTGCGGCCCACGGGCCGGTCGGGCTGCGCCACTGCCAGCGCAATCTCATGGCCCGCCGCAAGCAAAGCTTCAAGCGTGGGAACCGCGAAACCGGGCGTGCCGCAGAAGACGACCTTCACGGCCTTACCACTTGCCTTCGCGCTGCAATTTGCGGATCTTGCGCAGATTCAGTTCGCGCTTCAGGGCGCTCATCCTGAAGATGAACAACATGCCGTCTACGTGGTCGATCTCGTGCTGGAAGCAGCGCGCCAGCAGGTCGTCGCCTTCCATCTCGAACCACTTGCCGTCCTGGTCCTGGGCGCGAATGCGCACCTTCGCCGCACGGACGACCTTCTCGCGAATTTCAGGGAAGCTCAAACAGCCTTCCTCCTCGTAAAGCTTGCCCTCGTTGAAGATAATCTCCGGATTGGCCAGGACCAGCCTGTCTTTGGGATCTTTGCCCATGCTGAGGTCGATCACGGTTAAGCGCTTCGACACGCCCACCTGCGGGGCGGCCAGGCCAATGCCCTTCGAGGCGTAAGTGGTCTCGAACATATCCGCGGCCAGCTTGCGCAGTTTATCGTCGAATTCGCTGACCGGCTCGCCGGGCCGCGAGAGTATCGGATCGGGATACTTGAGAATCTTGAGAATCATTTCTGTGCTTCAATAGCTCCGTATCTGTTCGATGTATCCGTCGAAGTTTCGTTTCAATTCCAGCGCCGAATCCCCGCCGAACTTCCGCTGGGCCAGGTCGGCGATGGTCAAGGCTACCATTGCCTCGGCGGCTACGCCGGCGGCCGGCACCACGCAAATGTCGCTGCGCTCATAGCTGGCAGTGGTTGCCTCGCGGGTGTCAAAGCGCACCGATTCCAGCGGCCTGCGCAGCGTCGAGATGGGCTTCAGGTAGCCGCGAACCACAATATCCTCGCCGTTCGATACGCCGCCCTCGATGCCGCCGGCGTTGTTCCGCGGGCGGGTGAAGCGGGTGGGGCTTTCGGTCGGCTGCGCGGCGTAGTGGATGGGGTCGTGGACAACGGAGCCAAAGGATTCGGCAGCCGTCACTCCGCGGCCGATTTCGACGGCTTTGACAGCCTGCAAGCTCATCACCGACCAGGCAAGCAGCCCGTCGAGGCGCTCGTCCCAGTTGGCGTAGGTGCCCAGGCCGGCGGGAACGCCGTGCGCCACCACCTCAAAGACGCCGCCTACGGTGTCTCCGGTGCGCGACACCTCCTCGACCTCTTCCTTCATGCGGGCCTCGGTGGCGGCATCGACGCAGCTGAGCACAATCTCGGCCTTGGCGGCGACGGCGGCGATCTTATCCCACGCGGCTGCGCGGTCGAGCTCGACGCGGCCTATCCGGATGACGTGGCTGGCGATCTCGATGCCCAACGTCCGCAGCATCAGCTTGGCAAAGGCTCCGGCGGCCACGCGGGCGGTGGACTCGCGGGCCGAGGCGCGCTCCAGCACGTAACGGGCTTCGGGAAAGTTGTACTTGAGTGCGCCGGCTAGGTCGGCGTGGCCGGGGCGCGGCGAGGCGACCGCCTGGTGCCTGGCGGGGTCGCCGGCTTCCACGGGCAGCTTCTCTTCCCAGTTCTTCCAGTCGCGGTTGGCGATCTCGATGGCGATGGGCGAGCCGATGGTCTTGCCGTGGCGCACGCCGGAGAGGATGTGGGCCTTGTCGGACTCGATCTTCATGCGCCCGCCGCGCCCGTAGCCCTGCTGGCGCCGCCACAGCTCGCGGTTCACGAAGTCGAGATCGACGGACACGCCGGCGGGGAGACCGGAGACGAGGGCGACGAGAGCCTCTCCGTGGGATTCGCCGGCGGTGGAGAAACGAATCATGTTGACTTGATTGTAACGGAACAGAGAACAGGGGTCAGAGATCAGGGGCTACGCCGAGGTGTGTGGTCTCCCACCCTTGCGACAAGAACAAGAACGTCGCAAGGATGGGGCACCCAGCCTGCTTCCTACCCCTCGCTCCCTATTTCCTATTCCCTGACCCCTGTTCCCTGCCTCACCGCGCATCGATCAGCTGGATCGTCTCCAGAAACACATCGCCGTCGATCGTCAGGCTGCGGGCGCTGATCTTGTCCATGGTGTCCTGGGCGGTGTGGTGGTAGCTGTTGTTGGGGCCGTAGTCCAGGTCGATCACGTCGATCGAGGGCACGCCGCGCTGGACAAAGGGCAGGTGATCGTCTTCGACCTGCTCCTCAGTCTGAAAGAAATGGTGGCCGTAACCGAACTTGTTCGCGGCCTTCGTCATCAGCGCGACCAGCCAGTCGGCGGAGCGGCTTTCGCGCTGGATGTCGAGATCCTTGTCGCCGATCATGTCGGCCAGGATGAAAGCCTTGATCTTGCCCAGGGTGCCGTCTCGACCCCATTTTGCCGCCAGGTGGCGAGTGCCGTAGAGGGAGTCGGAGGTGGTCCAGGTGGGCTGAATCGACTCCTCGCCGTCGTCGAAGACCAGCCAGACCGAATAACCGTCCAGCTTCTTTCCGCCTGCGACCTGGGGGCGCAGCACGTCGGCAATGGCCAGCAGCAGGCCGGTAGTCGAGCCGCCGTCGTTGGCGCCCACGAAGTTGATCTTCCTGAGCCAGTAGTTGGTCTCGTAGTGCGTGGCCAGCACAATGACGCCGTCCTTCTTGCCAGGGAAGCGAACGATGAAGTTGCGCATGGCCACAGGCCCGATGGGCGTATCGGCCGTGAAGGCATCTTCTTCAAGCTGGTCGCGCTTGAACTGGCTGCGCAGGAACTCCTCGGCCTTGGCGTGCCCAGGGCTGGTGGGCCAGCGCGGGCCGATAGCCACAATCTGGCGGGCGTACTCCAGGGCGCGGTCGCCGCTGAAGTGCGGCTGGGCGGGGGCGGCCAGAGGGGCAAAAAAAAGCAGTCCAGCCAAAGCGCCCTGAACGAACGGAATCCTGGTCGAGAGTTGTGGATTCCCACCCGGCATTCTCCAAGGTCTTAATGACGAGACCTGGGACACCCTGCAAAATGAGGAAGAAGAAAGGATCACTTTGCGGCCTCCTTGGCCTTTTTTGCCCTGCGCCGCGATGGATGAACCCACCATGCCACGCCGATGCCAATCAGATAGAGCGCCAGCATGGGAAGGGCATAGATGCACATGGTCCAGGGATCGGGGCTGGGGCAGATGACGGCCGCCACCAGGAAAACCGCCAGAATCGCGTAGCGGATGTTCTTCCACAGGAACTTTGGGCTGACAATGCCGAACATGGCCAGGAAGAAGATCAGCACCGGCATCTCAAAGCTGATGCCCAGGCCCAGAATGATCGAGAGGAAGAAGCCGCTGTACTCCTCGATGGTGACCATGGGGGTGAAGTTATGGCCGAAGTCCACGATCAGGATTTTTAGCGCACCAGGCAGCACCCAGAAATAGCCGAAGGCGGCGCCGGCCAGAAAAAGCCCCACCGTGGCCGCCATGAAGGGGACCACAAACCGCCGCTCCTTCTGGTAGAGCCCCGGCGCAATGAATAGCCACACCTGGTAGAGAATGAACGGCGAGGCCAGAATCGCTCCCCCGATCAGCGATACCTGCATGTAGATGTTCAGGGGGTCCATGGGGTGGGTGAAGACCAGCGTCTTGTTGATATGGGTGAGCGGAGCCTGTACCAGGGCAAAGAGCCGGGCATGGAATATCCAGGCCACGAAAAAGCCCACTATGAGGTAGATGGCCGAGTGAACGATGCGGCGCCGCAGCTCCTCCAGATGCTCCATCAGGCTCATGCCGGGGAGTTCCGCGCGCTGGGTCACCGCCGCCCGCGCCTTGCCGATTGCCTCAGCGGGATCAACCATGGCTGGCTTGCTCCGTGGCTGCAGCGGTCCGTTCTGCTGCCGGGGCTTCTCCCGCCTGTTCCTCTGCCACGGCAGTCGCTGAGCGGTCATCCAGGCTGGTCCCTAGATCAATCCCCGCTCCGGAAACCTTCGCAAGCTCCTCCTCCAGCCTCCATGGCTTCGCCGCAGGCACCGGCTTGCCCGTCGAAGGCGGCTGAATTCGTGGATAGCTCTCTTCCACCTGAGCTTCGGCGGCAGGCGCTATCGCCGATCGGTAGGCGGCCTCTTCAGGGTAGGGGCTTTCGGTTGCTGCCGGCGCCGTTTGCACATCCTCATCGGTTGACGAAGCGGGTGCTCCAGGTCTCGCTTCTGAGACCCGGGAGTCTAACGCCGGCTGCACTGACGCGGCCGGCGCCAGCGCCCGCAGCCGTTCCTCTTCCTTCTTGCGCCGGTCGGCCTCTTCGGCCGAGCGCAACTCCTCTTCCATCTGATACTTGAAATCGTTCGAGGCCTTGCGAAACTCGTACATCAGCTTGCCAATCTGACGGCCGATCTGCGGAAGCCGCCGCGGCCCGAAGACCACCAGCGCCAGCACCATCAGGATCAGCGAGTCTGCCCATCCCATCGTGGCGAGTTCGATTGTCGACCGTGTAACCATGAAGGTTCATGATACCTGCCCGCGCGAGCCGCTCACAAACCGCCGGCTCCGGCCCGCCCGCATTGGGATGTCTTCGCCGGCTGCAGATTCATTCGAGTAAATTGAACCGTGAGCATCTTCGCTTCGACATAAATAACGAATGCACATGAATGGCGGAAATCGAATCCGGTATGAATGGCTCGCGCTTCGCTGCCAGAGTGGCGAAGAGGGAGCATTCGAGGACCTGATTGCGGTGATGGAACGGCCTTTGCTCTATTACGCAACCAGTCTGACGGGCAATCCGGACGCTGCGCTCGACGTTCTTCAGGAAGTGTGGATCAAAGCCTTCCGTGGCATCCGCAAGCTGAAGGATCCGGGCTCGCTGCACTCGTGGCTCTACTCCATCACGCATGGAATCGCGGTCGATCGCATCCGCAAGAACTATGCGCGAGAGCAGGCCGAGAAGGTCCAGTTCGAGGACTTCGAGGAAGCCGGGGAACCGTCGTTTGCCGAAGAAGATGCCGCCGCCATTCATCGGGCATTGAGTCAAATCGGTCTCAGGCATCGCGAGGTTCTGGTCCTGCATTTTCTTGAGGACTTGTCCCTGGCGGAGATCGCAGCGGTTGTGGGATGCACCGAAGGCACCGTCAAATCCCGCATCCATTACGCAAAACGAGCCATGAAGGAAACTCTAAGTGGAGGTGGTTATGGAACAGGGAAGTAGGAGTATGCGCGACCGTTTGCTGGCGAGCTTGCCTCAGCCGGAGGATCTTGCGGCCTACCGGGAGAGAGTGGCCTCCGGGCTGGAGAAGAACGAGAAAGCGCTTCGCCGCGAGAGGTGGATTTCCGTTGCCCTCTGGATCTACGCGGTTGCTTTTATAACGATCCCGCTCACCATGGGCTGGCTGCGCCTGGATACGCGCGGCGGTTCCGCGTTTGGGTGCGGGGCATTCTTCTTGCTTGTTGTTGCCGCTGTCCAACTGGTAAATCACGTTACTAGCGCGAGCCGGACGCAGATTCTGAAAGAAGTCAAGCAGGTCCAGTTGCAGGTGCTCGAACTCCAAGCCTCACTCCAAAAAGGTGCGGGCCAATGAACAATTCCGCTGCATCCCCGGCTTCGTCTTTGAAGCCCAGGGTGCAGCGGAAGCCTGATCCACGCCGGTCGCCGCTGAAAATCTGGAAGACAGCAGTTCTAAATCGAGGGAGTAGCGGGGAATACAGCGCAGTTCCTCCCGGAGGGAGGAAGCGAAAATAGCCCATGGTAAAACCCTGGAAGAGCATTCGCCCGATAGATCACCGCCCTGTAGAGGCGATGTGAAGCCCTTGCGACGGATCGCTGAATTCAGCGATCCGCCGAGAGAGCATTCGCCCCGCCCCTCCGGGGCGGATGACTCTCCTTTTGCCTGTTTCCCAAGGCTGCGCTACGCTTACCCTGGGCTATTTTCGACGGCTCCCTCCGGGAGCAGACCGACGGGCTGCTCATCGGATGGTCGACGGCGAGGGCAATTCAGGATTGCTGGCCGGAAGAGTGTACTTGCCAGCCGGGGATCTTCGCTGTACTATCGAAATAGCCTATCAAGCGGCTGACGCGAGCCACCCGAAACGGGCAGAGCGCGCTCGCCGCTGTGCAAGGAAGTTTTGCCGCGCTGTTCCTATGTCATTCAGCACTCGCGGCGAAAGCTCCCATAGGAAGGGCATTACCTGAAGAAGGTGCTAGCCGCGCCGTTTCAATTCCGACAGAAGGGCCAGCATTGGGCCCGGCAAAGGGTCTGACAAGCGGAGGGATTTCTTCGAGGCTCTTGGCGAAGAAGGCGGCGAGGTGGCAAGGCTTGTGGAGATACCTGGATTGCGCTCGGGGCGTGGCTCCGGGTCAATCTGCTCAATTTCCTCAAGTGACTGGACCGGCGGCAGGCAAAGTAAGCTCAGCGACGGCTAGAGAATGGCTGAAGCCAAAAACTCAATGCATCAAATAGCACAGTGTCAGGAAGTACACGCATGACGACAGAATCGACCCAGCCCCAGTCTGAACTGGAGCCAGCACCGGCCAGTGGCCAAGTGCAGTCGCAAGGGCATCGGCGCCGCCGGCGCCGCCGCAAGAACAAATCCAGCCAAGCGAGCGTTTCCCCGGTACAACAGGCGCAAGCTCCGCCGCAACCACCTCAGCCGCCCCCTCAGCCCAAACCGGTCGCGGTCAGCCAGAGTCGTCAGGCGCACCCCAGCCAGGGACAGGGACGAAAGAAGAAGAAGTTCTTCCAGAAGGGTTCCGCCACGCCTGCCCAGCCCGGCAACAGCACCTCCGCACCGTCGCAGGGCAAGCGCAGGAGCAAACAGAAGGGGCCGCGGGAGTTTGTCGGTCCCATGGACCACAGCTATCGCATTGTCAACGGCAACGTGGCCGACGGTCCGCCCTCGACGATTCAAGTGGGAAACAACGGCCACGGCGGCCATTACCAGGACGCCTACGAGGCGCCTGCGGCAACTCCAATCCGCGAGGATGCGCCCACCCGCATCTTCTGCTTCATTGAGGATCTCTTCTTCCAGGCCAAGATCCAGGAAAACTCGCGCCGCCTGGGCGTGAAGGTTGAGTTCCTCAAGGGCGACAAGGAGTCAGTGGCCAGGCTTACCGATCTGCCCGAGGCCGAGCGGCCCACGCTGTTGGTCTTTGACCTGAACAACCTGAGCGCCAAGCCGATGACGCTGATCCCCAAATTCAAGTCCAAGCTGAAGAAGGCAACTTCGATCATCGGCTTTCTTAATCATCTGCAGGGCGACCTGAAGATGAAGGCTCTGGAGGCAGGATGCGACTCGGTGATGCCGCGCTCCGCCTTCTCGCAGACCCTGCCCAACCTCCTCCGCCGCTATGGGATGGAAGAGGAAGAAGAATACGCCCAGCAGCCGATGTGAGCTGGAGACGGCAAAAGCTCAAAGAAAGAGGAATCTCCCAGTATGGGAGATCCCTCTTTCTTTGAGCGGAGGGTCTATCCCGGGGGCCAGGTAAGCGGGCGGCCGCCGAGCAGGTGCAGGTGGAGATGGTCAACGGTCTGGCCGCCGTCCTGCCCGGTATTCACGACGATGCGGTAGCCGCCATCCAACTGCTTGCTGCGGGCGATCTCTGCCGCCGCCGAAAGCAGGTGGCCGAGCAGCGCGGAGTCGTTCCTGTCGGTATCGTCGAGCGAGCTGATGTGCTCGCGCGGCACAATCAGCACATGCACCGGCGCCTGGGGGTTGATATCCGCGAAGGCGTAGCCAAGATCGTCCTGAAAAACAGCCGCCGATGGAATGCTTCCCTCGATGATCTTGCAGAAAAGACAGCTCATAACGACCCCAGTGTATACGCGCTGCTTGCCACTGGGGAGTAGCATCCTTGGTACGCGGGCCGGCACCGTTCACGGCTTTGCGCGCAGCTTCAAAATGGCAAGTGGGGAAAGCAGTCCTGCGTTGCGCGTTTCTTTGCTTCGGAATTGCCCTGCTCAAGCCGGCTCCGGCGGATCGAGCCGAGTCAGGCCGATTCGAGAATCATGTTTGCATATTGAATCGTGTCCGCGGTGCGAATCAGGCCGATGGCTCCGGGCACGCGCTTTTTAAACTCGATGTGCGGCTCATAGGCAAGTGGAATACCGCTCAAAGCCGCTTCGAATTCACGGCAGGTCTCAGCGCTGTTTGCGGCGCGGAACTCCTCGGCCATGAAGGCATTGCCGATGCTGAAGTTGGCGCGAATCGCCCTGAGCACGTCGAGTACGCGCGGTAGATCGTCGATGAGCGAAATATCGACGGTTTCAACATCGGGCCAAAACGGGAAGCCCCGGTCGGCAATGACCAGCGTATTGGTGTGGCGCACGCGGCTGAGCAGAGAATTGATGCCCGGATTCAGGATGCCTGACTTCAACATGCTATCGGAGCTCCTTGCCGGATTGGTCGATTCGCGCCTGGCCGGTTCTCGCGTCCAGGCCAATCCTTTGCCCCAGTCTATGCATCGAGCCTATGAGCGTACAAATGAGGAAGGTCGCAAGGCGCCACACAAAAGTCATGGAAGCTCAAGCTGAATGTCGATCTGACCGGCGGCCTGGTCTTGATGGGCCGTGACCTGATCCGGCATGTTTGCGGGATGGTTCAGGAACGGCGCATTCGCGGCAAGCCATTTTGCAAGAAGTTGCGGGTTGTACGGCTTGCCCTGAAGGCTCGTCCAGGCAGCAAGCAGCGCCTTCGCCGTGCCCACGCGCGGCTCTACCCCATCCAGGATCAGGCGTCCGAAGTCATAGCGGTTGCCTTCATCGACATCGATCGTCAGATCGATAACGCGGCGCACTTCGTCGATCCGCGGCAGAGGCATAGCTCCGAAGTTGACATATCCCTTTTCCAGGTACAGATCTCTTAGCGCTTCGAGTCCCTTGCCGACGCGGGTGGCATTGAAGAGGCTGCCTGCTTCGATCGGAAACTGCCGGCGAAGTTGATCCGGCGGGAAGACCGTTGCCCCTTGAAAGGCGATCTGTCCAAGACGGTATTGCGCGCCGGGCTTAACCTGGATGGAAACGTCGGCGGAGCGCGGCAGAGGGGCCTCACTGATTGAGGCAAGCTGCGGGGATTCGGCGTGAGCGGAGTAGTAGCCTAGGTCGCGCAGATTCTGACGGACGCGTTCGGAAAGCTCCTCCAAAGAGTAGGTTTCGCCTTGCAGCGAATCCTCGATGCGCTGGCGATCGGCTTCGGGCAGATCGCTGGCAACGATGGTCAGTGCGCGCACCTGGACTGCCGGCTCCGGCGCTTGAGGGGAGTCCTGCGCCAGTCCGAAACTGGCGAATACCCATAGAAAAAGGGAGCAGATCACGATTCGCATCTTGCGGTCTCCTTGCCAGCTCCGAGGGTGGGTGAGCGGCTGAACGGGCAGCAATTGGGCGAGAACCTTCGCGAGAACTTGGACGGATGAGCCGGCAAAAAGTGTTTGCCGCGCGTGGGGAATGCGCAGCGGGTCATGCAACCCCGGTTATTGCACCGTCAGGGCCAGCGTTGTGGAGTTCGTGATGGCGGTTACGCCGTTGCTGGATTGCCCGGTAACGGTCACCGTGTACGTGCCGGCAGGAGTGGCGGGATTGATGGGCGGGCCGTGGTTGTAATAGTCGTAGCGCGCGTTGCAGGCGGTTGCGCCCAGAACGGCGACAAAGGCCACCAGGGCCAGCAGCGACAGGCGGTTGAGCCACGCGCGGCGACGCGCTCCCCAGGCCAGACCGCCCAGCCCAAGCGCACCGGGAAGCAGAAACGCCCAGTTCACGCCGGCGGCGCCTGGACGAGCAGCCGAGGCGGAAGAAGCCACCTGGGTGACAATGACCATCGCGCTGGTAACGGCGGCGGTGGCATTGGGAAGAATCTCGACGTTTTCCGGTGTAAATGTGCAGGCAGCCTGATCGGGAAGGCCGGAGCAGGAGAGCGTAACGAACATCGGCACCGACAACGCGGAGCTGTTCTGAGGCGTAATGGAGGCGGTCAGGGTTCCCGACTGGCCGGGGGTCAGTGTCATTGTTGCCGGTGAAACGGTGACCAGGAAATTGGGCGTGGAGCTGGCCTGAGCCTGCACCTGAGCCGCCCGCGAGACCGAACCCCGGTGAGTGGCGTCGCCGGCATACGATGCAGTCAGAGAGTGATCCCCGGCGGGCAAGCCAACCACTACGCTGGCCTTCCCCTGGGCATCGAGCGCCGCGCCGGCCAATTGCACGCCATTGTCGCCGATGGCCACCGCGCCGCTTGCCGGAAGCCCATCCTCGCCGTTTACGGTCACTGCGACGGTGGCCTGCGTGCGTCCAGCCAGATCGCGGGTCTCCGCGGTCAGCGCGGTCTGCGTGGCCAAGCTCTGCCCGCTTTCGGCCCCCAGCGCAAGCGCGGGCATCGACAGCGCGATCACCAATCCTGCAACCAACTCAAGCCGCGGACCGCGGCAGACAATGCCTCTCACGTGCGCCTGCTCCAAATCTCAAGAAAAAATCCCGTGCCGCCCAATAGCCGCAGCGTAGAACCCTATTGTATCCGGCGAGGCCGCGCCAGAGCTATTGCAGGCACATTCTTTGGACGAAGGGCAGACGGGAATGGCGCGGCTCTCGGCTCCGAATCGAGCGCCTGGGGAGATCGGAACTCCGATTCGGGCGCCGAAACGGGCCGGGATACTACAATAGGCGCCATGATCGCTCACTTGCGCGGAAAGCTCATCCACAAGCAGCCCGGCCAGGCCATCGTCGAGGCGGCGGGCGTGGGCTACGACGTCACCATCTCGGTGCCCACCTTCACGGCGCTGCCCGGCGTCGGCCTTGAGGCCGCGCTGCACATTCATACCCAGGTGCGCGAAGACCAGATTGCGCTCTTCGGCTTTCTCGATCGCGAGGAAAAGCGGCTCTTCGAGCGGCTGATCACCGTGGCCGGCGTAGGGCCCAAGCTGGCTATTGGCATCCTCAGCGGCCTTCCCGTCGAGCGCGCGGTGCAGGCCATCCGCGGCCACGATCACGCCCAGCTTGTGCGGATTCCCGGCGTGGGCAAGAAGCTGGCCGAGCGCCTGGTGGTCGAGCTGAAGGACAAGCTGGATGATTTTGCCGCCGCGCCGGTTCGATCCGCCGTGCAGGGGCCGGCCGCGGAAGATGTGCTGTCGGCGCTGGTCAACCTCGGCTATCAGCGGCCAGCGGCGGAGAAGGCGATCCAGCAGGCCGTGGCCAAAGACGCCGCGCTCGGCGCAGATTTCGACGGGCTCTTCCGCGGCGCGCTGAAGCTGATCCGATAGACGCTGTGTGCCACCCGCTTGCAATCGTTGATTAGACACATTCAGGGGCCAATGGCAGGCTGTTGTTGAGCCAGTGCAGGTAGGTATCGACGCTGTGGTAGCAGCCGAGATTCTTCTTAGCAAAGAGCCATGAGTCGAAACTGTAGGCCACGGCGACGTGCTCATAGTCGAGGATGAAGGGGATGGTCGGCGGCAGCTTGGGGACTACGTCGCGGATATTGACGATGCGCCAGGAGGTGAGCGGCAAGGCATCGAAGACGTGCTTGAACTCCAGATTGCCTACTTTGGGCGAGGCCAGGGTGCTGATCAGCGAGATGTCGAATTTGTGCTTGACGCTGTTCTCGATGACAAAGAGCGTGGCGAGCGCGGAGCCGAGGCTGTGACCGGTGACTACGGTCGGACGGTCGCGGCGGGTGCGGCCCGGGGCTAATTGGCGCACAACGCCGCGCTCGGTCTCGCGCCGCAGGGCGAGCTGCTCGATCTGATCGCCGAAGGAGCCGGTGAGTTCGGGCTCCGGGGCAGCGGCTGCCTTTCCGGGCGCGATGTGCGGCACCGGCACCACCTTCATGGTGGAGTAGATGTTATCGAAGCCGAAGGCCACGCGGCCGGCGGAGGGCAACTGCTTGAACGGCACCATTACGATGGACGCGGCGTCGTCGAGCCACTCGATGATGCCCTCGGTGCCGCGGATGGCGATGATGCGGTTGTCGGGGTTGGCGATCTCGTGCACGACGATGCCGTAGAACTTCGGATCCTCGATCTGGAAGAGGAAGTCCGACATGTCGATCCAGGCGGAGAGCTCCCATCCGGGAAGAATGTTCTTGGGGGCGGGACGGAGATTGTCCTCGTCGGCCTTGAACATGTCATAGGCGGCTGCAACGAACTGGCCGTAGAAAGCTGCCAGCTTGGGGTCGAGGGAAGTGGTCATGTGTGCCTCCATGGCGCGTTCTATGCAGAGATGGTACCGGCGAGCGCGGCAAAGCTCAAGTCAATTTTCCGCTATGGGCGAAGGATCGCCCGGCGTATTGCCGCCAACACTTCCCCGGCAGATTCCTGGGTTGGCCGGAAATGGGGTTCCGTAGGTTTGGCAGGTTATCCACCCGCCAGTGCGGACGAATGGAAGGATGTTTTCCGCACGGCGAAATCGCGATCCGAGGCCCCCGGCCGGTTGGGGAAAGGAAGACCCCCGTGGTGGCGAAGCCGGGGGGTCTCCCACATTTGGGGCAAGATCGATAATCGAAAGCACTTTGGGTGCGCCACCTGCCGGAAATGTCTCTTCTGCGTCAGCAAACAATTGATTTGCCTTTGTTAACCATATTGAAAACAAAGAGCTTGGACCATCACGTGGACCCGCATTTCCCAAGATTCCCGAATCCGAACGTCCGTTTTTCACATCAGGAACAGGAGTTTTGGACTCTTTATTGACAATTGCGTCACCGTATCGCATGGCTGATAATGAGGGATCGAGTTCATCGGAAGTGAGAGCCTGAGGGGGTCTTCATGGCACGTCGAGCAAGAGATTTGTCCCCGATTTACCTTTCCCAATTGGAGTTCCCTTCCACGCCTAATGAACCAGTCGTCTATCGCAAGCCGCCCGGCAAGCTCATTGCGTTTGGTTGGTATG